>ENA-OQHL01001390-OQHL01001390.1-human-gut-metagenome-genome-assembly--contig:-NODE-1390-length-12293-cov-2.482821_pt1 | contig 12293 bp, 10 predicted proteins | sample MGYA00242565_ERZ504723 | MGnify/ENA primary metagenome ERZ504723 (study PRJEB26092, sample SAMD00036211) | human gut metagenome | host: Homo sapiens | study: EMG produced TPA metagenomics assembly of... | reverse complement strand
TCTTGTGCCGGTTCCTGATAGGATGGTTGTATTAACGGCTTAAATATAGTGACACTATCCCGTCACGATAGTGTCACTATGTCTCTGTGATAGTGTCACTATAACGAGCGGATAGTGACACTATTTTCAATCATGGTAATTACTACACCATAATTAATTTTACTCATTGAACCAGTCTATCTTCTTGGAGAAATACATTACCATTGCCAAAATGATAAATAGTCCCAAACTGCCTGCTAATAATGCAAAGGTTTCCAGTTGAATCAAAACGAAGATATAAAGGTAGAGCACACTTAATAGTCCGGACATGATCAATGACGGTTTCTTCTTTTTGGTGATTCCCAACATATATCCGCCAACTAATATAATAGTCAGTGCCGCAGATAACAAATAAGCAGGATTAAAGCCGATATGTTCGGAGAAGGAGAGCAGCAGACTATAGAACAGGCAGAGTGCTAAACCTACCAATAAATACTGTAACGCATGAATACGGGTTTTATTCATGATTTCAGTGAAGAAAATGACACCGAACGTCAGCAGAATAATCAGAATAGCATATTTGGCTGAACGCATGGACTGTTGATACTGCTCTACCGGTATTTTGAAGTTGACGCCGAAACTGGAGTTCTCAATATCCTTGATATTGGTATTGTTGTAATTCACCAGAACCTGCGAATAGTTGCGGTTCAGATTCAGTACCTGCCATTGTGCCGAGAATTCTTTTTCTGTAATCTCGCGGTTGTTGGGCAAGTAGTTTCCTGTAAAACTTGGAGTATTCCAGTTGGCTTTCAAATCAACACGGGTCGTTTTACCCAATGGGATAAAGTTGATGGACTGCGAACCTTTCAGCTTGATTTTAATCTCATAAGGCAGTTTCTTGCTCTTCTTCAGATCGGATAAGTCGGTAATGGCGTGTACTCCCGTAGCGCCTATCCCTCTGTTATCCATTCCCGGTTCAAAGACGTAAACTGAATCTCCCAGCATGATACTGATCTGTTCGCTGATGCCCCGCATATCCGTCAGGTTCAGGCAGATGGCAGCTCTGTCAAATTGCAGTTGTTCCATATCTACCCTGCTTTTTATCAGCTCTTCGGGACTGAATGAACCTTTCAAAGTCAGTTCCGACTGATACACGTTCACTTCATAAATACTTCTTTTGAGTATTTCGGTTTTCAATTGTCCATTGACCAGAAGTTCGTCCGGAAACAAGAAAAGGTCCTTGATTGATATCTTCTTTTCCCCGTTGTTCTCTGTCGTTACCGGATACTGGATATTCAGATAGGGACCGGTAATGGTTTGGGCAAGGCTCCATTTCTCGCTTACCTCATTGATTGCTTCTTCCTGCGTGCGTCCCCGCTCGGAAATAAGATCTTCGATCATGAACATCGGTATCATCAGAAGAATGATTAATCCTCCGATAATGATGACCTTGATTGTTTTAGAGAAGCGGCGGAGGCATCCCAGCGGTTGTTGTTCCTGCACTTGCTCAGTTGATTTTTCATTGAAACCGTCCATAAGATAATAGTGTTTAGTGAATTATTATGTTGACTTTAGAAAATTCTCCAGGGCTTCAATATGAGATTTGAAGGCTTCTCTGCCTTGCTTTGTGGCCCGGAAAACAGTTCGAGGTTTTCGTCCTACAAAGCCTTTGCTGCATTCGATGTAGCCGAGTTCTTCCAGCGCACGGGTGTGGCTGGCCAGATTGCCGTCTGTCAGTGAGAGTTGTTCTTTCAGAAAATTGAAATCAGCTTCCTCATTGACCATCAGAACAGCCATAATTCCTAGCCGGACCTTACTCTCGAATGCCTTATTTATATTTTGAAATGCTTCTATCATTTATGACTGCTTTCTTTCGTAATGTAAATAGAATAGTATTCCATAGAGGATATGAAATCCACCGAAACCTATCGTCCAGAACAGTAAGGCGTGGCCTTCCCAAAAACTATCTATGACTCCCAGACAGATAAAAGCGTATCCCAACCAAGCTATATTGGCATAGGTAAATTTAGAAACATTGACCAAAGTCAGTCCATAGAATAAAAGCATGACCGAGGATAAAATGTCATAATATCCATGCAGCAGCAGAGAAATACATAAAGCACCTCCGGTCAGCATCGGAAGTGAAAAATTCCATAATGCCCGATAGGTCAGCTTGCTGAAAAACTTTTGTCGCAGCTTTTTGGACTTGTTGTAAGACAGTATGCCGGCAGTGACGGCGGCAGCTGCCAATACAAGGATGGCTACCATAATCATCAGCTTCAAGGCTACGATTAATGTTGTGTCCGGGGTAACAAGGCAAGTGGCGATGTATGTACCCGCTAGTGCGTAAACTCCGGCCATAATAGCCGCTAATCCACTGATCGAGATAAACTTGGAGGACTTTTCCATCAACTCTTTTATCTCATTTACCGATTCTAATGCTTTATCTTTATTCATATAAAAAGTACTTTGTGCTGCAAAGTAAAATAAAAGATTTCAGATGAACAAAGATTCTGCTCATTTATTTTGAAAATTAGAGATTAGTGTGGGTGAATGGAACAATTTATATAGTCGTTTTATATGAAATTAGTCAAACGTTTGACTAATCCGGTAGAAATACATACCTTTGCGCCCGAAAAAGGTAAAAAGTACTTTTATGATAAGAGAAGGAGCAGAGTTTAGAGAACTCATGCTACAGGTTTTCCGTACCCGCATGGCTTTTCGTAGGTCGATGCAGCGGACACTGAGAAAGAACAACGCAGGTATCACATTCGAAATGCTTCAGGTACTGAGCTGTTTATGGCATGAACAAGGCATTAGCCAGCAAATATTGGCTGAACGTATCGCAAAAGACAAAGCATGTCTGACCAATCTGATGAACAATCTGGAGAAGAAAGGGTATGTCCACCGGAAGGAAGATCCGGCAGACCGCCGCAACAAACTGGTTTATCTGACTCCGGAAGGAGAGGAGTTTAAGGAACAGATTCGTCCCATACTGGATCAGGTTTATGTATACGCAGAACAGGTGATTGGCATAGAAAGCATTGAACTCATGTTATCGGAATTAAAGGGAGTATACGATGTTCTTGAAAACGTATAGGGTATATCTGATAGGACTGCTCTGCCTGATGTTCGCCGGTCAGCCGGCAAAGGCGCAGACGGATTCTTTATTTCTTTCCGTAGACCAGCTTTTCGAACGGGGGGTGCAGCATAGTTTGCAGCTTCAGGCGGATGCGCTCAAAGAAGCCATGGCACAAGAACGGACACGGACGGCACGCACATCATCACTGCCCGATCTGCAAGTGGGATTGAAAGGAGGTTTTGTGGGACAGCCGGTCGTTTGGGAACGGGGATTGTCCGGCCCGACATATCCGGATATTCCGGACTGGTCGCAGAATTACGCCATCGACTTTTCCCAACCACTGTATCAAGGTGGCAAGATTCGGAGGACTATCCGTAAGGCAGAGATGGAAAAACAAGTTGCCGAGTTGCAGACATTAACAGACCAGGCGGAAATCAAACTTGGTTTGCTGAACCAATACATGAATCTGTTCAGCCTTTTCAAGCAGCATGAGATATTGATGCGGAACATTGAGGAATCCGAATTACGCCTGCGGGATATTCGCCGGATGAAAAAGGAGGGGGTGATAACGAATAATGATGTATTGCGCAGCGAGATGCAGTTGACGAATGACCGTTTGTCTTTGCAGGAAACGGAAAATAGCATCGTACTCGTGTCGCAGCAGCTGGATATTTTATTGGGACAGGATGAGAACCTGTTACTGAAACCAGATACGACCCTACTGCATCAGGCAGTTGCTCTGGAAGCGTATGACGACTATATCACCCTTGCTTACACAAATGATCCGGCAATGAAATTGCTCAGAAAACAAACGGAACTTGCCCGGAACGAGATCCGGTTGGCTCAGTCGTTGTCTCTTCCCAGCATATCGCTGTATGCCTCAAATACACTGGCACGCCCTGTTTCGCGTACATTGACGGATATGTACAACAATAACTGGAATGTAGGACTGTCGGTTTCTTATCCTTTATCCTCAATCTACAAAAACAGTCATAAAATAAAGGAAAGCAAACTGATGGTGTCTTTGCGTAAGAATGATGAAGAGCAGAAGATGCAGAGAATCCGTATGGATGTGCGCACTGCTTTTCTGCGGCATCAGGAAGCTTTGCAACGGGTAGAAGCCTTACAGTTGTCTGTCCGGCAGGCGCAGGAGAACTATCGTATTATGCAGAACCGTTATCTGAATCAGTTGGCTATTCTGACTGACTTGCTGGATGCCAACTTTGTCCGTTTGAATGTAGAGTTGCAGCTGGTCACGGCCCGCACTCGTGTGATTTATACTTATTATCAACTTCAGAAGGCTTGTGGTCGTCTATAATATATTAAGGGTTATGGCAACATTAAAGGAAAAAAAACGGAAACTTAAAAAAATGAGAGCTCGCAACATCATATTAAATATGGTGTGTGTATGTTTGGCTGTCTCCGGGCTCTGGTGGACTATTACTTATTTTTGGCGTTACATTAACTACGAAGTGACCAATGATGCTTTTGTAGACCAATACGTTGCTCCGTTAAATATACGTGCTTCGGGATATATCAAGGATATCCGTTTCAAGGAACATCAATATGTGCGTCAGGGAGATACCTTGTTAGTGCTCGATAACCGTGAATATCAAATAAAAGTGAAGGAAGCCGAAGCAGCTCTGCTGGATGCGCACGGTTTGCAGGATGTTCTTCACTCGGGCATCGAAACTTCCCATACTAATATAGCCGTGCAGGATGCCAATATAGCCGAAGCGAAGGCGAAGCTCTGGCAACTGGAACAGGACTATCACCGCTTTGAACGTTTGCTGAAAGAAGAATCGGTGCCGGAACAACAGTACGAGCAGACCAAAGCCGCGTATGAAGCAGCTGAGGCACGCTATCAGGCATTAGTCGCGCAAAAACAGGCTGCTTTGTCGCAATATGCGGAAACGAGTAAAAAGACAACCGGAGTTCAAGCCGGTATCTTGCGTAAAGAAGCGGATTTGGATTTGGCTAAATTGAACTTGTCTTATACGGTACTCACTGCTCCATACGATGGATATATGGGCAGGCGCACCTTAGAACCCGGACAGTATGTCCAGACGGGGCAAACCATCTCTTATCTGGTACGCAACAAGGATAAATGGATTACTGCTAATTATAAGGAAACACAGATTGCCAATATCTATATTGGTCAGCAGGTACGTGTTAAAGTAGATGCGTTGCCCGGGAAGATTTTTAACGGGGAAGTCACTGCTATCTCGGAGGCAACCGGGTCGAAATATTCTTTGGTTCCCACAGACAATTCCGCGGGAAACTTTGTAAAAGTACAACAGCGTATCCCGGTACGGATAGAACTGGAGAATATCTCTTCAGAAGAAATGGCACAATTAAGAGCGGGTATGATGGTTGAAACAGAAGCTTTGCGCAAATGATAACAATGAAAGAGTTGGGAGTACCCGTTCGTTCCTGGGTGCCCGATTGGTTGGGGTTCTGTTGCATTTTCATTGTTATTCTTCCGGTTACCATGCTGAATGGTTCGTATACCGGAAGCATGCTCGAAGTATCGAATACGCTTGGAACCAATTCGGAAGATATAACGATGGGATATTATGCGGCTTCGGCAGGCATGGCCATTGCTTATCCTATTATTCCTAAAGTGCTGGCAGCCGTTTCGGTCAAGTTTCTCTTGTTGATAGACTTGCTCCTGCAGTTCTTTTTGAGTTGGATTTGCGCCCGTTCGCAGAATGCCGATATTCTGATTGCCTGCAGTTTTGCTATCGGCTTTCTGAAAGGTTTTCTGATGTTATGGTTTATTCGTTATGCACAGAAGATTTTCAGTGCGAAGAATATCCGCAGCGAGTTCTATTCTTATTTTTATCCATTAGTGTACGGGGGCGGACAGGCTTCCATGTTGGTCACTGCGCAATTGGCATATCACTATAACTGGAAGTATATGTATTACTTCATGATGCTTTTGATTCTGGTTTCTGTTCTGTTTGTTATCATCTGTTTCCGGCATAACCGCCCGATTAAATCGGTGCCGTTATCCGATTTGCATATTCGGGAGATGTTTATCATTTCGGTAGGGCTGCTGATGCTGATTTACGTCATCAATTATGGGAAAGTTCTGGATTGGATGGCTTCTGCCAAACTTTGTGCTTATATTGTAATTTCTCCTATACTGATCGCATTATTTATCTGGATTCAGCACCATTCGAAGAATCCCTATGTAAGTCTTGCCCCTCTGTTTCAGCCTAAAGCAATCGTCGGATATTTCTATATGATGCTTGTTATGTTTTTCAGTACATCCACCACATTATTGACCAATTACCTGAGCATCATCCTGAAAGTAGACAGCACGCATACCTATTCTCTTTATATCTTTTTGCTCCCGGGGTATGTAATCGGAGCTTTTATCTGTTTCTGGTGGTTTCGTTGGCAGCGTTGGCGTTTCCGGTTTCTGATAGCGGGCGGAATGAGTTGTTTTGTTATTTTCTTTGGTATTCTATATTTTGGCATTGCGCCGAACAGTACGTATGAAATGTTATATCTGCCCATCTTTTTCCGCGGATTGGGTATGTTGACTTTGATTATAGCCTTTGCCCTGTTTGCCGTAGAAGATTTGAACCCGAAGTTTTTGTTGTCGAATGCTTTCTTTCTGATAATCTTCCGTTCGGTACTGGCACCTATCATGGCTACTTCTTTTTACAGCAATATGCTGTATCGTCTGCAACAGAAATATATATATTCTTTGTCGGAGACTATCACGACTGCCGACCCGCTGGCTGCGTCCCGTTATACTCAATCTCTGAATAATGCGCTTGCACAAGGACATAGATATGATGAAGCGGTACAGATAGCTACCCATTCTCTTTATGGAACTTTGCAGGAGCAGAGTCTGTTGCTTGCACTGAAAGAAATATTAGGTTATCTGTTGGTGATATCGGTCATAATAGCTGTTATCTCGCGTTTCATTCCGTTTCATAAGACGATTCGTGTTACATTTGCCAAGACGGGAGATGATATGGTATAGCATATAAAAATGAGTAAATCATCCCAATTTTTCAATTCTTTTTCCTATATTTGGCTGGTAATCACTGGAGAACAGATTCTCTTCGGAGTAGGACAGATCTAATCTTAAATACGAATTTGAAATAGATGAATTATGATGAACAGGGCTATTCTCGTCTTACTATTCCTCTTGTCGGCACTGCCATTTTCTTTGCAAGCCCAGATGCCGGACAGTATCGTTCGTAAATTATCGGGCTATATTGAAGCAGTGCAGAATTTCGGAGAAATGCTGCCACAGGAAAAAGTCTATTTACATTTCGACAATACCAGTTATTATCAGGGAGACCCTGTTTGGTTTCAGTGTTATGTTGTGACATCCGAACTGAACCGCCCGTCGGATTTGAGTAAAACCCTTTATGTCGAATTGTTGAATCCGGGTGGGGAAGTCATAGCGAAACGTGTATTGCCTGTTAGGAACGGCCGTTGCCACGGTAGTTTCGAATTAACACAATTACCTTTTATTCCGGTTTTTATGAGGTTTCGTGCCTACACGAAATATATGTTGAAATTTTGGAGAGGAGGTTATTTTCTCCCGGGTTCTTCCGGTATTTGATAAGCCTCGGGCAGCTGGTGATTTTAAAGAAAAGAACATACAGAGATATGCTGTTTATAAATATCCGCAGGTACGGAAAAAAACGGCTAAGGAGAAAAAGTCAATCTGAAGTTTTTTCCTGAAGGAGGAAATTCGGTTGAAGGCATTCCTTCTCGCATTGCTTTTGAGGCAACGGATGCCTATGGAAATCCGATCGCACTGTCCGGAACGGTTATCAACCGGGAAAAGAAAGAAATCGCCTCCTTTGCCACTGTACACGAAGGACGTGGCACCTTTGTGTATACTCCTACGAACGGAGAGAATCATAAGGCTGAGGTGGAGTTGAATGGCAAAAAGTACCGTTTTGATTTGCCGGAAGCCCGGTTGCAGGGATATGTCTTGCAAGTTGATAATCTTTCTTCGGAAGACAGTATAGCAGTCAGTGTACAAAAGAATCCGCATACACCGGAGTCTGTCTTAGGCTTAGCTGTGCTTGGTCATGGGAAACTGCTTAATTATTGTCTGTTGAACATCCGGAAAAATACACCTGTCTCTTTCAAACTTGACAAGACGGAATGGAAGGCAGGGGTGGTACAGATCGTATTGTTTGATACGGCAGGACAGATTATTGCCGACCGCCTTATCTTTATGAGAAAACCGGAGCCATTGACAATCAGTGTCCGGAAAAACAAAGAGGATTATCAGCCGTTTGATCGTGTCTTATTGGACTTTTCAGTACGTGACACGGCGGGTAAGCCTGTGTCCGCTCCGATATCAGTATCTGTGCGTGACGGATGGGAAGAAGTGGAAAGCCGGCATTCTATGTTAGCGGACTTATTGTTAATGTCTGAGATTAAAGGCTACGTTCATCGTCCGCTCTATTATTTCGAAGCGGATGATAAAGAGCACAGAACAGCTTTGGATCATTTGTTGTTGGTGCAGGGATGGCGGCGTTATGCATGGAAATACGAGTCGGGGGTAGAACCGTTTGAATTGAAGTACATGCCCGAACAAGGGATTGAAGTGCATGGACAAGTTGTTTCATTTGTTAGAGGTAAGCCTAAACCAAATATACAAGTCTCTTCTTTTCTGGCGAAGCGGGGAGATGAGGAAACTTCACCGGGAGCGCTTTCTCTTAACCTGTTTGAAACAGACAGTGTGGGACGTTTTGCTTTTATTACCAATATTATTGGCAAGTGGAATCTGATTCTTTCTGTGATGGAGAAAGGTAAGCGGAAAGACCACCGGATTGTATTAGACAGAGTCTTCAGCCCTCAACCTACACAATATCCGCTGGGAGAAATGCAGATAAGCCTGTCCGGCAGAGATAAACCGGGAGCAGAACAGGAACTGCAGACAGATACTGTGATTGGTGATGATATCGATTATAATCGTTTTATGGATGCTTATGAAGATTCTCTGTCAAAACGGGGTATGAGAGAGAAAAATCACCGTTTGGGTGAAGTAGTGGTGAAGGCTAAGAAATGGAGTCGTGAGAAGGATATTTATGAAAATCGTTCGAAATCGGTTGCTTACTACGATGTGCCTTCGGAGATGGATGATATTTTGGATAAGGGAGGTTATATCGGTGAAGATATCCACGAGCTACTTGTCCGTATGAATCCCAATTTCATACGCAGGTATAGTGGTGGTGAGGAATGGTTGCAGTATAAAGGTCGCTCTCCCTTGTATGTGATAAACTATAAACGAACGGAGGCTACTGAAATAGATCAGACCCGATACCGGACACTTCGCCTGGTGGCTATCAAGTCTATTTATATCAACGAGGAATTATCGGCAAGATGTCGTTATGCTGACATCCGTATGTCTCCGATGGATGTAGATGAAATATATGGTTGTGCTGTTTTTATTGAAACCTATCCGGAAGGAGAGATTCCCGTAAAAGGAGGCAGGGGAGTCAGAAAAACTTGGTTGGATGGCTATAGCGAACCTGTAGAGTTTTATCATCCCGATTATTCTGTTCTTCCCAAAGAAGAGGACTATCGCCGCACATTATACTGGAACCCGGAAGTGATGCCGGATGAAGCAGGGAATGCTCAGGTGAGGTTCTATAACAACAGTCGTTGCCGCAGGTTAAAAATAACGGCTGAAATGATTTCTGCGGATGGGGCTATTGGCATGTTTAACGAGTGATATAAAAAAAGAGGGTGTTTTGATACACCCTCCCCATAACTGTAATATTTCCTTTGATGGTGAAACGCTTATAATGTAACTCCTGTTTTAAAGATGGCAATTTCACGATAACCTTTCTTCTCGTTATTAACGAACTCACCGCTTGCTACTTTAATCACATACTCGATAAAGCGTTCGCAAGTCTTTTCCATCGGTTCGTTCTCAACGATGACTCCGGCATTGAAATCAATCCATCCCGGTTTGTTTTTAGCCAAAGTAGAATTGGTGGAAATCTTCATCGTCGGAACGAAAGTGCCGAAAGGAGTACCACGTCCGGTGGTAAAGAGTACCATATGGCATCCGCTTGCGGCAAGGGTAGTAGCAGCTACCAGGTCATTGCCAGGGGCGGAAAGCAGGTTCAGTCCTTTCTTTTGCAGACGTTCTCCGTAAGGCATCACGCCGGATACATAGCTTTTACCACATTTCTGTGTACATCCCAGTGCTTTTTCTTCCAGAGTGGAGATGCCGCCGGCTTTATTTCCCGGAGATGGATTTTCACCCACAGGCTCGCCATGGGACAGGAAATATTCTTTGAAGTCATTGATCAAGTGTACGGTCTGTTCGAACAGGTCTTTGTTCTCGCAACGGTTCATCAGAATTGTTTCCGCACCAAACATTTCCGGAACTTCAGTCAGCACGCTTGTACCGCCTTGTGCAATCAGGAAGTCTGAGAACATGCCCAGCAACGGATTGGCAGTGATACCTGAGAAACCGTCGGAACCACCACATTTCAGTCCGACACGAAGTTCTGACAAAGGTACTTCCGTACGTTCATCTTTGGATGCTTTGGCATATAAATCGCGCAGAATATCCATTCCTTCTTCGTATTCGTCACCAACTTTCTGGGTTACCATGAATTTCACACGGTCCTGGTCATAGTCTCCTAAGAATTCACGGAATACGTCCGGCTGGTTGTTTTCGCAGCCCAAGCCTACTATCAGTACTGCGCCTGCATTCGGGTGAAGTACCATATCGCGAAGAATCTTTTTCGTGTTTTCGTGATCGTCGCCAAGCTGTGAGCAACCGTAGTTGTGCGGGAAAGCCACGATGGCATCTACCCCTTTTCCTTCCGTTTCACGGCGCAGGCCTTCGGCCAGTTGTCCGATGATGCCGTTAACGCAACCTACAGTCGGGATAATCCAGATTTCATTTCTTACGCCGACATCACCATTTTTACGGCGGTAGCCTTTAAAAGTAAGGTCTTTATGAGGGATGTCCAGAGTGACCTGAGTCGGATGGTAGGTGTACTCCAACAGTCCGGCAAGGTTCGTCTTGATATTCGTTTCATTCATCCAGTCTCCCTGTTTCTTTGCCATACGGGCATGACCGATAGGGTAGCCGTACTTGATTACGTTCTCGCCTTCTGCAAAGTCTTTTAATGCAAACTTATGTCCGGCAGGAATGTCTTCGTTTAGTGTAATCTCTATTCCATCTACGGATAGATGCTCTCCTGCCGGGAGGTTAACAATGGCAACGGCAACGTTGTCGGCAGGATTAATTCTTAAATACTTTGTTTCCATGTACTTGTTTAGTTGGATTTTGTTGTTATTTGCTATGGTAATAGTCTATTGTCTCTACAGTCAACAAGTCAATCGGCATATAGTTGATGCAAGTCACGTCTTTCTTGAAAATGAGGTGATCGCAGAGCGCCTTGATGCCGTTGAGGCCTTGCAGTTCTGGTTGCTGGGCGATGAGGAAGGAAACGCTTCCTTCTTTCAGGCAAGTGACATTCCGTTCCAGAAGGTCATAGCCTATCAGATTGAAATCTTTCTTTCCGCGACTTTGCAGGTATTCGCCGACAATGTAGACTTTTGAATTGAAAGTGATTCCATTCTTTACGTTCGGGTGAGAACGGAAGAATTCATCCAGCATTTCGTTATCTTCATCATTGCGCTCGGCATGCAAGTCAAGCTCCAGTATAGTACAAGACGGATGATGTTCCTCCATGTACTGCCTGAATCCGATTTCCCTGTTTTCTTGCTGGTTAGAGCCGACAATTCCTTCATGTATCTTACGGAAAATAACGATCTCCTTTTCGTCTCTGGCAAGCAGCATCAGCATACGGGCGGCAAAGTATCCGCTTTGGCGTGAGTTCTGACCGAAGAAGGCGAGGGGAGGCACGTCTTTGATATTTGAGTCTATATATATATAAGGTATATCCAACGTTTGCAACTGATCGGTAAAGCCTTTCGTATATTGCGGAGCTGTAGGGGCCACCATCACTCCATCCGGTTGCTGAGTCAGGATAGCTTCGCTGGCGTCTACAAACGAATGATAGTCGTATGGATCGTAATAGTTGATCTTTACCGAGGTATTGAAGTCCGAGTAGGTAGCGATAGCTTCGTGGATACCCAGTTCTACTGCTGTCCAGTATTCGCCTTCCAGGTGTTGAGGCAGAAGACAGATGAATGTGTACTTCTTGTTGGAAGCCAGGGCACTGGCATACATGTTAGGTTGATAGTCAAGCTG
>ENA-OQHL01001389-OQHL01001389.1-human-gut-metagenome-genome-assembly--contig:-NODE-1389-length-12297-cov-9.641413_pt1 | contig 12297 bp, 13 predicted proteins | sample MGYA00242565_ERZ504723 | MGnify/ENA primary metagenome ERZ504723 (study PRJEB26092, sample SAMD00036211) | human gut metagenome | host: Homo sapiens | study: EMG produced TPA metagenomics assembly of... | reverse complement strand
ATATTTCTGCTTTCCATTTTTTCGGTTTGTAGAAACATCATTCTTCTCTGCCTGAAAATGTCCTCCATCTGTTTCAGCCGAAGTTTTCGTTTTCTTTCTTCAGACTTCCATCTGTCTCCAGCTTTTCCAAACTGCAGTCTCTGCTGTTTCGTTTTTCTGTCGCTGATACTGGCTCCTGTGATTTTTCTTTGCGCTCACGTATTTCTACCGCTGAATCCACAGATACACCTGCAGGCTTGTCCCGATATCTGTACCGTCCCTGTGGTTTTCGCTTTTCCCGGAGGACTGTTTGCAGCCTCTTCATTTTTTGGCAGGATTTCCCTCCTGAACATTTTTCGGAAAATTGTTTCTTTTCAGCATTTTTATGAGAGGTTTTTCTTCTTTTCAGAAGTAATAAATGCCTGTTCTACATCCTTCTGTTTATAAGGCAACTCCTGATCGCTGTTTGTAACTTTTCTGGTCTCCTTTGTTGCAAGATTTTCCTCAACCAGACCATTTCTGGTCATACGGCTGACTTTCTTCTCTTTCGCCGTATATTTTTGTTTTCCCAATGTACCTCACCTCTGCCTTTTTTGTCCGTTAAGTCTGAATCTCATCCGGTTTAGTACTCATCAAAGCATAGGTTCTGGTATCCTGCGGATATCTGTCTGCAAAAGGTATGATTACATTTCCGTAAAAAAGCAGCCCTTCTCCTGCATTACTGTTATTTACAAAAGAAATCTGATGCTTGGAAATATTCAATTTCTCCGCAAGGATCTTCTGATCCCCGCTGTGCTGATTTAACATCAGGATAAAATCACTGTTTCCCACAATACTTTCTACTGCCAGAGAGCCAAGAAAATCTGTTACATTCTGACTGATTCCTGTAATGATTCCACCCCACTTACGAAATCTCTTCCACATTTCAATAGAATAATTAGCAGTCTGTGGCTGGTTCAGCAAAAGGTGAAATTCATCCACATAATAACGGGTTGATTTCCTGCGACTGCGGTTCTGTGATACTCTTGTCCAAACCATATGCTGGACAATCAACATCCCTGCTTTTCGTAGTGTGGTTCCAAGTTCCCGGATATCAAAGCATACCACTCTGTTCTGCGTATCGACATTACTTCGATGGTTAAATACATTCTGCGATCCTGTTACATACAACTGCAGACTGTTGGCAATGTTCTGTGCTGCTGGTTTATCTGGTGCATAAAAGTTCAGACGTTCATAGAAATCCTGCAGAGTCGGCATATTTTCCGGTTTTGGATCATTGTAAAGATATTTTTTATAAATGTCTTTTACACACAGGTCAATCATGGAAACCTCATCACCATTTAATTCTGCATTTTGAGGTTTCTTCATAATGACCTCGCAGAAAGATGTGATAAACTCTGCTTTATCAGCAATAATGGTATCAATATCCTCCACATCGCCATTAATCCTGTATTTCTCCGGATGATAAATAACATCCAGGTTCACTTCCATAGGATTGATGTAATCATTACTTTTTGCACTGATTTTAATAACTTCACCATTTAAGGCATTTACCAGCGGAAAATATTCTCCCTCCGGGTCACAGATAATAATGTCATCGTCTGTAATCAGGAAAACATTGAGAATTTCTCTTTTCGTTGCAAAACTCTTACCGGAACCAGGAGTACCCAAAATCAGGCCGTTAGGTGTTTTCAATCGTTTCCGATCCACCATAATGAGATTGTTTGACAGTGCATTTAAGCCATAGTAAAGAGCTTCACCGCCTTGGAAAAGTTCCTGTGTGGTAAACGGAACAAAGATTGCTGTAGAAGTCGTAGTCATAATTCTCTGTATTCCAGTCTGGTTCATTCCCAGTGGTAGTGATGCCACAAGTCCCTGTTCCTGCTGATATTGAAGTCTCCGTATATTGCAATTATATTTCTGGGCGATTCCTGCAGTCTGATACACAATATTGTCCAGTTTTCTCTTATTGTCCGCTGTATTCATCAGCAAAAAAGTAAGTTCAAAAAGTTTCTCATTCCTGGACTGGATTTCATTGAGCAATCCCTCCACATCCTCTCCGTATGTAGAAATGTCCGTTGGAATAATATCCATATCATATCCGCTTCTGACCGCTTTCTTCTGTTCTTCAATTTTCATTTTCTGAATATTTGACAGCGTACTTTTCAGGCTTTTAATAGCTGCCTTGGGATCAATTGGACGCAGGTGCATATTGATGATAAGATTCTCTTCCAGATCCAGCAGATCTGCCAGCAGTTTATCCGTAAGTTCTGGTGATGTAATCTGTAAATATGACACGCATCCAAAAGTCTGTCCCATCCGAAAATAGCTGTCATTGCGAAAATCAAATCCGGTAGGTGCAATAAAGTCTTTTGTCTGCAGACCTGTTTTTGCAACCATCCCATAATGGAAATGGAAAGATTCTTTTGTGTCCATATTCATCACATCATGCAGAATTTTCAGACGTTCTACCCCATTTAAAGGCTCTGCCATGGCTCCCATCACCTTAAAATTATTCAACACACTGGCTTCAATTCTCTCCAGCCTGGATTTTGCATTTCGCAGATTATCCGCCTTAATGGAAAATGTAATATATTTTGTTTTTACAAGCCCATTATTTCCTTTGGAAAGCTGCATTTTCAACATATCCGAATATTCTTTCCGAATATCATTGAAACAGTCATCCTGCTCTGGAATATCAATATTTTTTGCATACTCATCAAAATTCACCTGTTGATTAAGAAATGTAATTTGTACCTCAACAGAGCTGTCAAATGAATTCAGGAACTCACAATAGTTCTCAAAAATAGCCGCTTTATCATCATTCTGCGCTAACTGGTAATTTATATCGTAGAACTGCACCATCTTTGAATAATAGTTATCATCTGTCCTGCTGATACCATCCTTATATATTTCCTTATATGGAATCGTATCCTGCGCTGTAAAAGGCTTCCTCTTCTTCTGATTCTCCGCTTTTATCATCCGAAGTTCTTTCAGACGCTTTTTTTCTTCTTTCGTAAGTCCGGTTTTCTGTTTCTTATTTTTTTCGGTCTGCTTTTTTAAGGAAATGGAACGGATTTCTCGCTTCCCTGGCTTCTTTTGCCTTTTTCTCAAGCCATGCACCCTCTTTCTCTAATTTATCGTACTCTATAATCCGGTCATATAAGTTTTGGGAACGATAGACCCTGATTCCAGGTCTTAAAAATTTCTGCCGGATAATGTGAAGCAATATTTTCTCTGCTGGAAATCCATCCTTTTCATACATTGCAAAAAAGAAAAATGGCAGCATCACTATGATCATAAGCGTTGCTGCCACATCTGTTCCCAGTCCTGCTTTTGTCAGCAAATAGACCGGAACACCACAAATTCCTGCCAGAGAAAAACATATAATTTGTCTTTTAGTTAAATTCAGTGCTAATTTTGTCTTTATTTTTGAAAAATCTTTCGGCACTGGAACATATGCCATATTCTTGTTTCCTCCTAATGTGCATTGAAGATTGATTTTGCCAGGGAACTGGTCTTAAACAGGCTGAAACATAAAATAACTGTATATGCTGCAACTGACCAGATAGCTGTATGAAGATTATCCGCAACTGTAATAGCATTTACCAGAACTGCATAAATCGCAACACATACCATCATAAAAAATCCCTGGAATCCCAACGCTAATAATGCCTTCACGTAATTATTTCCAATACTTCCCCATTCCCTGTTCGTAAATGTTGAAAACGGAATAGGTGCCACAGAGACATAAAGATATATTTCTATCATTCGTCCATATAAAATGACGGTAATCAGGACTGATATGATTTTTAGACATAAACTGACCAGCATCGTTTCCAGACCAAGCCCCAGTAATTCTCCGATTCCCATATCTTCAATCTGCGTTTCAAGAAGCGTTTTCAATGCTTCTGTAACATCAATAGATGCGGAACCGGTTATCATACCGCCAGCATTGGATACCACATGATTCGCTACATCAAAAATTGCCATCGCAATATCAAAAGTATGAGTAACCAGATATACCGCTACCCACATCTTAAAAATGTATTTGAAAAACATAAACGTATCCGTATCGTGCATATTGTTTTTTTCCATAATCATGGAAATCAGCTCATAACACAGTACAAATGTAATAATCATCCCCGCAATGGGGACAATGACATTATCCGACAGATTTTTTATCATGGAAAAAATGCCACTGTTCCAATTTTGGGGTGTTTTCCCAACCTCTGTAGCAATCGTTTCTACTTTGGTATTTACATCGGTGAACATGGTATCCAGGTTTGATGTGATCCAGCCTGTTAGCAGATCCTTTATGAACTCTGTTATTTTTTCGGTTATTCCACCCATTTATTTATCCAAACAAAGTTGCAAGCTGTGGAATCAGGTTTATTCCAATCAGTACGATGCCACCGCCCGCCATCAACTGTTTTATGTCTTTTATGAGAAAATATTGGCTCGAAATGAGCCTTGAAAAGATTAAAATAGATTAAATTTTGATAGATTTTTCTTATTTATGGGAGCCGGAACCTCTTTCGATGGTTCCAAGCTCCGGTATTGGTTTTAAATTGAAATGAATTTCCATTGTGACCGTTTCAGGAGTTCGGCGGTAATTCTCTGTTCCGTCTTTCTCCTGTGGTTCTGAGATAACGATTTTACTGATCAGCCGGTTCAAAAGATTGGCATCCAGTTCTTTAATGTCCACATACTCGCTGATATCCTCGTTCCACTGCTGTGACTGTGCATCCAGTTTTTCTTCTGTATTCAGCACACTCTGGTTCTGGGAAAGTTCCTTTTTGATGTCTGCCTGCTCTTTCTGTGTCTTCTCCAACATGTTGTGAATTGCCTGCTCCAGTTCCTTTTTGCTCTTTTCCATGTTTGCTTTCAATTCCTCCAGCGACATGGATTCGTACTTTGGATTTTTTGCTCTGCTCATTGTCTCCATCTCCTTCTTTTTTCTGTAAACAAAAAGAACCGGCAATCTCAAAAATGCCAGTTCCTGATATAAAAACTGAGGCTGCTGTTCTCATACAGAAGAACTGCTAACCCCAGTTTTGGTTGAAGTATTTAATTGTCAGTAAAAACTTACAGCGTGACTTCAGTCGAATTCGTAGCATTATTACAGAGTCTATCTATAGTATTTATTAAATTAGATATCTCTATAGGTTTTGATATATGTGCATTCATTCCTGCCTCTTTTGACTGTTTTCTGTCATCATCAAAAGCCTTAGCAGTCATCGCAATAATTGGAATCGTTTTAGCATCTGCTCTTTCACAGCTTCGAATTACATTTGTCGCCTGATATCCATCCATGACCGGCATCATAATATCCATCAATACAATATCAAAAAAGCCTTCCGGATGATTCATGAAGATTTTTACTGCCTGCCTACCATCTATCGCTTCTGTGACAGACATTCCGGCATCTTCAAGAATAAAAACTGCTATTTCCCGGTTCAGTTCATTATCTTCTGCCAGGAGAACTCTTTTTCCTTTCAAATTATTCTGTACTGTTTTCTCCGTTTGCTCTTCTCCAACATTCTGACCTATTTCAAAAGGAATGATTACATTTACAGAAGTTCCCACTCCTTCCTCACTGTCAATCTGGATCGTGCCTCCCATTTTATCCAGGAGATTCTTTACGATTGACATTCCAAGACCTGTTCCCATATACTTGGTTCTGGCACCTGTATTCGCCTGTACAAATGGTTTAAAAATATCCTTAATAAATTCATCTGACATTCCGATTCCGGTATCTTTTATGGTAAAATCCAGTTCCAATTTGGTATCAGATATAATCTGCTCTTTCAAATAACAAAATACAGAACCTTTGCTCTGATTGTACTTAATACTGTTGCCTATGAGATTCAATAGTATTTGTTTGACACTCAATGAACTGCCTATCAGATACGGATATTCGAAATGGCCAATATCATTTATCCAAATCACAGAGATCCCATTTTCATCTCCTTTTAGCTTACAGATTATTTCCACATCGTGGAGCAAAGATGGCAGATTAAATACATCCGTCATCAATGGACGGTCACCTTCTTCCAGTCTGCTGAGTTCCAACGTATCATTAATCAGAGAAAGCAGATGGTCTGCAGCAACTCTTGCTTTTATTCTGCTGGAATCGACCAGCTCCCTGTCATCCGGATGGCTTCTGCATATATCAAGCAGCCCGATAATCCCATTCAACGGTGTACGCATATCATGAGACATTCTGGCGAGAAAATCTGATTTGCTTTGATTCGCCCTTTTCTCACTCTCCAGCTCAATTGTCTTTTCTACAAATTCATGCTTATCTAAAATCAGATTCCAGTGCTCAACCAGCCCCTCCGGTTTGCAGATTTTTCGCCCATGATCCTCAATATATTTATAGGATCCATCTTTGCATCTCATTCGATAAGTAATCTCATAATGGTCATCTTTCTCATACTGTGCAAGTGCTTCCGCAATCCCCGTCTCAAGATCATCCGGATGAGCAATTCCTGCAATCGAGCCGTCACATGCTTCCCGCAGTTCCTCTGGTGTATCGTATCCGAGCATGTTTGCAAACTGTTCCGATACATACTTGAAAGAGTATTGTGGATCATCATTACTTATCTTTACTCCTCCCGGCAATGCAGATGCAATCATATCCAACTCGCTCTGAAGTGCCTGATTTGCATTTCTAAGGGCTTCTTTATAAAAACGTTCCTGATTCACGATTTCATCAATACTGCGGAAACCAAGAACTGCATAGTGTTCCTCTCCATCATATTCCTTTACTATATGAACCTGAAAATGACTCAGTCCGGCTTCATTTGGTACTGTTTCAAAGGAAAAATGATAATCATCTTCCTGATGAAACCGTTTCCTGATGTTAGCAGCACTTAGTTCTTTTCTCATTGCTTCCTTAAAATCAGGCAGCGTATATTTTCTTACATATTCATCCACATACTCCGAAAAACCTGTAATGTTCTGCCTGATCTGTGCATGATTCGTTGTCTGTGTGAATACGATCCTGTATTCATCTGTATCGAGATTCAGCACAAATACAATCGTATAATCCAGACTTAATCCGGACATAACACGATTGTATTCGAGTACTTCCTGCTTGTACTTAATTTCCAGTTCTTTTTCCTTGTCTATCTGACGAACCACATAGAGCACATTGGTCACTTTTCCTGCTGTGTTTCGTTTCTTAACGATAAATCTCGCCAGATGCCAGGAACCACTGGTCGTCCGGTATTCCATAGCTGTACTGTCAGCTTCTTTCAATCTGTCCGCCAGAGTACCGGTATCAAGAAATTTTTTCATTGCATTCTGATATTCAAAGGATACGATCGACTTTCTTACTTCCTTAAAAACTTCCTCTGTATAGCATTTCTTCCCTGTCAAACGATACATTTCCTGACCTGCCGAAATTTCTTCATACGTTCCTTCGACCAGATCCATATGATAAATGAGCCAGTAGAGCTTACTTATTGAACTTACAATTTCACTATTGAGCGTCGCACTTTCCAGAGCCTGCTCCAGTTCATATTTCTGTTTTTTCTGTTCCTCGATAATATCATCTATATAGCGGTAACCCATAACCACCTGAAATCCCTTAGTCTCTTTCATTCTGGCAATCTGTACCTCAAAGTGCTTCTGCCCTGCAGGACTTGCCAGACATCGGAATCTGTAGGCAAAACGATCATGATATGCCAGATATTCCATCAGATAATCTGCACTCATTTTTTCGAGGAAGTCCGGTGCTGATTCCTTTACCACAAAGTGATCATAATAATATCGGATACGTTCAGAATAAGAATGGCATTCGTATCCGAGCTGTTCCTTTACCAGAATCGCATTTGTATTTTCGGATAATTTTACCGGATACATCCTATCCTTCAAAAGGTCACAAGTGTATATGGATGTGTAATCAATACTCAGCACATCCAGTATATTTTTCTCCTTCTGCAATTCCACCAGACTTTGCTCAAGGCTTGCATGTTCTTCTTCCAGTTTTTTTCTCATCCGCATATTTTCACGTACACTCTGCAGATGTCCACCCATATCTGTCAATAAGCATGCAAAAAGATGTGCAAACTCCATATCCGGATTATCCACACCAATGAAACCGATAAGCTTTTGATTTTCAAAAAATGGTACTGCGATCAGCGAATGGATCTCCTGCGGTTTTAATATTTCATATTCTGTCGGCATTTCTTCTGCAATATCTTCCAGATCATAAATAACAATATTTTCTTTTGCCAAAAACTTCTCTGTCCATCTTGGTACAAAACCACCGGGAATATTCTGAAGATTTTGGATCTGAGGATTTACCCCTGTCGCACACCATTCAAAGGTATTTGTAATCCTTTCTCTTTTTCCGGTAACCCAGTCAAAAATGTAGACACGATCCGCATTTGCATATTTCCCTATTGCTTTTAGTATAAATGGAATGACCGCATCCAGTTGCTTTTCATTTACTGCACGATCCATACAGGAAATCTGATGAAGGATTTCATCCACACTTTTTAATTTTTGTTCACGCATTTCCCTGTAATTTTCCATTCTGGTCTCCTCTACCCTTGCTTGCGAATTATATTTTTCTTTCATCTCTTTGTCAATCTCCGATTCTTACGTCAGTGATAGGCACCTGTGCCGCAAGGGAATCCATTCCCTTGTACGAAATCTCTGATTTCGCTTAATTCCCGGATTGAGATTTTTCCAAATCAGGGATAGCACCGCAGGTCGCACGATACAGGCAAATGTAATTGCCTGTATCGAAGTGCGCTCTTAGCTTTGCTAAGAGAATTATGCCGTATCCGGCGTGTTATCTTTTTTCAATTTCTTTTTTCGACTTCTGAAACATTCTGCCAGATTTAATAATTTGACATACCTGCTCCTGTTATTCATCATCTGTAAATTCCATCATCCCATCAACAGTGCAGTCCAGCTTCTTGCATATCTTCTCAATCGTCTCCATTGATACATACTGGTTTTTTCCCATCCGGGCAAGAATATTACCACTGATCCCGGTGAGGTACTGCATCTCTATCCGCTTCATATTTTTATCTATGAGCATTTTCCATAATCTGTTATAACTTACGCCCATAAGTTACCTCCATATTTCTCATTCAAACATATTTTGATTATATCACGATTTCGTTAGGTTGAATACCTGTAATTTTTGATTTCTTCTTTAAAATGGAAAAGAGAATGCACCGGCACCGTTATCCTTGTTCTGAGCAAATTCATGTTCTTCCACAATCACATCTGTGGTGTAAATTGTTTTCCCGTCCTTGTCCTTATAATTACCGGTGCTGATACGACCTCCAATCACAATTCTCGTTCCCTTGTGAAGATATTTCTGTGCAAACTCTACACTCTTTCCAAATGTGACACAGGAGATAAAATTTGCTTTCTGTTCTCCGTAATGTTTATATCTTCTATTTACCGCAAGTGTATATCTTGCTACTGCCATATCATTATCTTTTCCGGCATATTAATCTCCGAATTCTTTGTCAGTCTTCCCATTAAAATCACTTTATTCATAATCGCTATTGTCCTTTCCGCAGCTACGCTGCTATTGCATATTCTTCATCATCTGGTTCATTGTCTGGCATAAACATTGTACATGCTTCCGGTGGATTGGTATCATCCGGCGAAAATATTTTCTGAATCATTTCATATATAATCGGATACCGATATGCAATTTCTTCTCTTGCGAGGAATCTGCATACCTTGTAAAGATTCTTTTTCATTTCTGTATTCGTTGCAAGCATGGCTGCCAGATGAATTCTCTCCCTTGTACAGTTCAGATTTGGGCATCCAAACCAGTGGATTATCTGCATTTCTTTCATTTTCAGTTCTGTCATAAACTGCTCCTTTCCGGGCATTTCGCCCTGTAAACATTGTTATCAGTTTCATTCGTCTAGCGGTCTGGCGTGCGTTTCCCTTTCATCTGTAGTCGTCTCAGACTACCTCTGCCTGTAGTAGCAGGTCACTGACCATAAGGCTTTGGTCAGCCGCCCATCATCGGGAGTGTCATTATGACTCCGCTCACTCTCTGAAAAAGGAAGGTCATGGCAGAACTCCTGGTAGACTTCCAGGGTGCTCTTATCGGTTGTCAAGGTACAGCGAAGGAACATTCCAAAACATCCTCTGATTACTAAAGTCAAATAACTTGGCATGATGCAAAAAATTCATGATATTTTTTTGCATTTTTATCATTTTTTCTTTTACTTTTGTTAGTCCCTTTACTTATTCTGTATTGGGAGAGATAAAAGCGGACATGATTTTGAAAAATTATGAAAAAATTTTGTTCCTCTACCTATAAAGCTTTTGAAAGTATATTTACCAACCCCTTTTGCAAGTTTTTTTACAAAAATGAACTATTCCTTCACTAATTGCAAGTTTCAGAGGGTGTTTGGATGGTACTTTCGCAGAAAAATTTATTTTTCTTACTAATCACACGTGGGGACTTGAAGCATGTCAGATTATTTTAAAAAAAACAAAAAGAAGCACCGGCCGTTACAGTCAGTGCTTGTAAGATGAATATTTAAATTTTACGGTCCTTTTCACACACCAGCCTTTCATAATCCAAAAATCCCCGAATATACATTTCTTTTGCCACAATCCCTTCCATAGGATTCTGTCTCTTCAGTTCCTCGGTAACTCCCTCCGTACTTTGCATTTGAGCTTCAATCAGCTCAAAGCGTTCCTGTGCCTGTTCATTCAGATCTGTCAGATAGCTGTCCAGTCTGGCGGTTAGAAGAAGATATGTATAAGTTCCAGGCTTATGTTCTTTCAGATATTCCTTCCAAAGCATTCCCCAGAATCCAATCGGTCTAGTTTCCTCCGGATAGTAAAGATTCGGTAAATAATAGTCTCCCACTTTTGTGTATTCGATTTTCATAATGATTTCCTTTCGCTTTTCATGAAATTGTCATGTTATCTGCGTAGGATGTGCGTTTTTCCTTTAAAATCTTTTCACATAGAAGACATTAAGTGGTTAATGTCTGTATATTTATAAGTTCTTTTTATAACCCTTATTTTGAAAATTAGTTTTTCTTTTCTCAATTCTTTGGCTTCTATTGAAAACCTGAGTCTTTTAAGCCATTTATCATCGATTTCAACTTCAATTCATTCATTATCGGATTGTATGAGGGCAACCTGTTTTTTATAAAAATTAGATTTTCCTCTAATAACATAGTTATACTTAAGGAACTCCAAATGAGATATGATTTCAGCTGACCCATAATATCTATCTGCAAGATAAATGATTTTTTGATTTTTCAGGATCTTTTTTGTCCTATATAAATGTGCAAAAGCCAAAGGAGTCTCTGAATATGGAGCAGGCTTCAATGAAAAGTCAATAAACAAACCATTGGTAACATCATAAAGTCCACCTGCTTTAGACTGAACTTTTTTAACATCAAAAATATCATGCACATGCTGATTCATACAGAATTGGAAATCATTTATATTGTAAACATTATATGGGATTTCCATGTATGTCCCCTTCTGCGATAAGCAAATAATCTCTATATTTTTTAGGAAGGGAAGAAGCATAATAAATAGAAGCAAATTGATTGATAAGATATGTAAAAACATTAGGATTGAGCTTTTTTATAGCTTTATTGAGTGCCTGTTTACTTATTCTTTTTTCAAATTTATCTATTGAAGAGTAGAAAATGAGTAAGTTCAGCATTCGTAGTAGTTCTATTTCGAAAAATAAAATAATAGATGACAGAATAGAAATTCATATTCCTATTACGAGTAAAATCCTTTTTTTGTTTACGGCAAAGCATGTTGACGATGTTAGATTGTATAACAGAATTAAAAATCACAAAAAATGTTGAGATAATTCAGAAGACTTAACTACAAATGCATATTGATATATTATATGAATTAAAACAAAAAGAGCCAACTTCTTAAGTTGACTCCATTGCGCACATTGTGCGGTTTTGTACATATTATAAATCTACTCCATAATCACTCACAACAACTTGCCCTGTAAGTGGTGCTGCATCATCACTTGCAAGGAAAAGTGCTACTTTAGCAACATCTAAAGGACTACAAGGTTGAAGTGATAAATCACTATGAGCTGACATAGCACCCATCATTTTCATATCCATGGTATCAGGTGTTAATCCTGCAGCCATATCTGTTGTAATACTTCCTGGACAGATAACATTACATCTAATTTTTTCTTTAGCAAAACGCATTGCTGCATGTTTTGTTACCCCAATAATTGCTGCTTTAGTAGATACATAAACAGCACCACCTGCTCCATATTGACCAGCAACACTTGAGATATTAACGATAGAAGCACCACTT
>ENA-OQHL01001386-OQHL01001386.1-human-gut-metagenome-genome-assembly--contig:-NODE-1386-length-12326-cov-4.961636_pt1 | contig 12326 bp, 13 predicted proteins | sample MGYA00242565_ERZ504723 | MGnify/ENA primary metagenome ERZ504723 (study PRJEB26092, sample SAMD00036211) | human gut metagenome | host: Homo sapiens | study: EMG produced TPA metagenomics assembly of... | reverse complement strand
AGAAAAGAAAAAACCGGTAGGAAGTGAATTCTATAATACACTTGCCTGTCTGGTTGGCGACTATTTTATGAAAATTGGTGCGACCCTTCCGCCATGTGACTGGAAAACAAAAGATGCTTTTGCAAATATGGATATCGCTGGTTACAACTACGGACTTTTCCGATACAAACATGACCTGAAAAAATATCCGAAACGTCTGATCCTCGGTACAGAGACTTTCTGCAAGGATGCATATAGCTTCTGGGAGATTGCAAAGAAGAATAAACGAATCCTGGGAGATTTTGTCTGGTCCGGATGGGAATATATCGGAGAGACCGGAGATGGTGCTGCTGAGTATGAAGATTACAGAGGCAGGATGCCACATACCAGAATGACTGGAAACAACGGAAGAATCGACCTTCTCGGAAAACCTCGTGCAGAGGCTGCTTATACAAGAGTTGCTTTTGAGAGGGAAACGGGTCCGTTTATTGCTGTGAAACCTGTTTATCAGAAGGAGAATCTGCAATTGACCGGATGGGCGCTGTCCAAAGCACTGGAAAGCTGGTCATGGCGGGGATGTGCCGGAGAAAAAGCAGAGGTTGAAGTTTTTGCAAGAGCAGCAGAGGTGGAACTTCTGGTCAATGGTAAAAAAGCTGCCCGTGGCAAAGTAAAGAAATGCCGTTCAAAATTCCACATTCCATATGAAGACGGTGAGATCACAGCAGTTTCTTATGATAAAAACGGACAGGAGATCAGTCGTCAGACTCTGATGACAGCAAATGAAGAAACAGTACTTCATATCAGACCGGAGCAGAAAACTGTGAAGGCTGGCAGATTGCTGTTTATTCCATTACAGTATGGAGATTCTGCCGGAAACTGGAAACCGATGGAGAAGCATCATCTGAAAGTTACAGTAGAGAATGCTACGCTCGAAGGGCTGGGAAGTGCCTGCTCCTATGTAGAAGGAAATTATGCGCAGGATACGGTCGATACTTATTACGGTGAAGCGATGGCTGTAGTCCGTGCCGGAGAAGCCGGATCTGTAAAGATTACTGTTTCTGATGAAGAAAGAATATATACCTGTGAGATTCCGGTAATTGTAGCAAAATAAAACATATGGGCAATATAGACAAAAACAAACTTCGCAATTTGTGCAAGATTTCTTAAAAAATTTTGTTTGTGAAAATTTAATAAAAAAACGCTTCCATTTACGGCTGAAAAAGTGCAGTCTGCGAAAAAAATGGGAGCGTTTTTAAAAATATGTTAAATTTATGTTCATAGAAAGTATGGAAGCACTTGAGCGATGAGGCTTGACCATATTTAGGGAAAGAAAGGAGCTATAATCATGAGCAGAAAAAGAAATCTCTGGCGTGGTCTGACTACTCTTACAGCGTCTCTTCTGACCGTTTCTGTTGCGGCAGGACCTGTAGTAGACAGCTATCGTACAGATATCGACAAATTTCTTGGCACAAAGAGCAGTGCGATGGTAACAGACAGTACAGATGAGGACCTGTACACACATAAATCTGATTATTCCAGCACGACAGAACTTCTGGATTCCATCGAGGATCTGGGAGAACGTATGAGTGAGGAAGGAACGGTTCTGTTAAAGAACGAGAATAATGCACTTCCGCTGTCAAAAGATGAGACACAGAAACTGTCCCTTCTTGGATTTTCCAGCTACTATCCGGTACAGGGTGGAGACATGGGAAGCTCCCTGAATGAGAATAAAGGAACAGATGCAGATACTGTAGATTTTGTTGAAGCGTTGGATGCAAAGGGATTCAAGATCAATGAAGACCTTCATGATCTGTACAAGAGTCTGGAATCAGAGTTTAAGACAGAGGTTAACATGTGGGGAAATATTATGGAATATTACCACATCACAGCTCCGGCAACAGATGGTGTATTTGCAAGCAAAGAGCCTTCTCAGGAAAAAATGGACAGTGTAGATGACAAGTGGAAGGATTCCATGGATAACTACAATGTTATGCTTGTAACAATCGGACGTTCTTCTACAGAAAACGGAACTTACCTTCCGGGTGTGGATGGCGTAGATGCATCTCAGAATCTGAATCAGACTGACCCGCTTGGCTTAAGTGATGATGAGCGTGACCTGATCAACGCTGCTGTTGAAGCAAAAAGAGAACAACGGCGGTAAAGTCATTGTTATGCTGAATAATGCAAATGCAATGGAAACCTTATTTCCCATCCTATAAAGGTACGAGTGATGATGGTATCAATGCAAATTGGCCTGATGAGCAACCGGATGAATTTTTTGACAGTCTGAACTCAGCCGTACAGAAATGTTTTAAGGCATATGGCGTTGAGACATATGTGGATATGCTGGGAACGAATGAGGCTCCTGGTCCATGGTATCCGATGTATTCATTTTCCGGTACGATGACTACAAGTACACCGGGTGGTGTGGCATGGACAAAAATGGGAGAGATAAAACATGAATATCTTCCGAGAGTTGTCATGGCAGATGATTTTGAGAGTGAATGGAATACATATATGAAGCCTATGAGGGATGCAATCCACAGGATTTCCTTGATGAGATGCAGGCGGAATTGGATCGTAGAATGGAAGAAGCAGCTAAATTCGAATAGGATAATAACATACAAAAATGGGCAGATATGCGTCATGCTTATCTGCCTGTTTGAAAAATGAGGTGAATCTATGTCTTTAGGAATAAAGAGAAAAAAAACAGCAGTGGCTGAACCCAAAATTCATTTTAGTTGGAAGGAGGCAAAACGACAGAAATCCCTTCTAATCTGGTCTGGAATTATTGTAATTTATGGTATCATTTTCTACTATCTCCCATTGGGCGGCTGGCTGATGGCTTTTCAGAACTACAGACCGATTGATGGACTTTTTCACTCTGAGTTTGTCGGATTGCAAAAGTTTCAGCAGTTGTTTTCAGATGCGACTTTTTTACGGGTAATACGAAATACACTTGCAATGGGTGTGATCAATTTGGTGGTTACTTTCGTTGCTGCAATTGCATTTGCAGTCCTTCTCAATGAGGTACGAAATACAATTGGGAAAAAAACAGTACAGACAATATCGTACCTGCCGCATTTCCTGTCATGGATTATTGTAACCGGCATCATTCATGATGCTTTGTCAGGAACTGGCATTATTAATGAATTGCTTGTTAATTTGAATGTTATTAATCAGCCGATTAATTTTTTTGCTCATAAAGAGTATTTCTGGCCTATTGTCGCTTTTGCCAACGTATGGAAAGAAACCGGATGGAATGCAATTATATATCTGGCGGCAATAACAGCTATTGATCCGTCACTTTACGAAGCGGCATCAATTGACGGAGCAGGAAGGTGGGCGAAGATTAAACATGTAACACTTCCGGGAATAAGACCTACTATTATGATTCTGCTTCTTATGAATGTTGGAAATGTGTTGAATGCAGGGTTTGAAATTCAGTATCTGTTAGGAAACGGGCTTGTTCAGAGTGTATCCCAGACAATTGACATTTACGTGCTGAATTGGGGTATCAGTCAGGGAGATTTTTCCATTGGTACAGCAGCAGGTATATTTAAGAGTGTGGTAAGTATTGTTCTAATTGTTATTGCAAATCAGATTGCAAAACGTAATGGAGACGAAAGATTATTCTAAGGAGGGCTCAAGATGGAAACAAGAAAAAAAATAAAATCATCGCCCGCAGATAAAGTGTTTACAGTATGCAATACAATTTTTATGATTCTGTTTATTATTATCACACTGTATCCGATTCTGAATACGCTTGCTCTTGCATTTAATGACGGAACGGATGCATTGCGAGGCGGTATATATCTGATACCGAGAAAATGGACATTGAAAAACTTTATTACTGTTTTACAGAAAGACAATCTGATCACAGGTGCCTATATTACTGTGGCACGAACACTGATCGGAACGTTTACAGCCCTTATTACTAATGCGATACTGGCATTTATTGTAAGCAGAAAAAGATTTTTATTTAAAAAACAGCTGTCTCTTTTCTGGGTTATTACGATGTATGTAAATGGTGGTATGATTCCAACATTTTTGCTGTACAAAGGGCTTGGGTTAACAAACAGTTTCTGGGTATATGTGATTCCGGGAATGATTAGTGCATTTAATATGCTTGTTATACGTACATATATGAATGGACTTCCAGACAGTCTGGAGGAGTCAGCGCAGCTTGATGGAGCAGGATACTTCACTATTTTTACGAAAATCATTTCTCCTCTGTGCAAACCTGTTTATGCGACAGTTGCTCTTTTTGTAGCAGTGGGACAGTGGAATTCATGGTTTGATGCAATGTTGTACAACAGAATGAATGCAAATTTAACAACATTGCAGTATGAGCTGATGAAATTACTGTCGTCTGTGACGAATCAAGGGGCTTCGGCAGAGGCAATGAAAAATGCAACAGGTTCGGTTACTCCTGAGACAGTTCGAGCAGCGGCGTCAATACTGACTATGCTTCCAATCATTTGTATTTACCCGTTCTTACAGCGATATTTTGTTACCGGACTTACTTTAGGTGGCGTAAAAGAATAATATATAGGCGGAGGTTAAAGGATGGACAGAAAAGAAGCCAGGAGAAAAGCACAGGAACTGGTTATGAAAATGACTATAGAGGAGAAGGCTTCTCAGCTCAGATATGATTCACCAGGTATTTCCAGGCTTGGGATTCCAGAATACAATTGGTGGAATGAAGGGTTACATGGAGTTGCGAGAGCGGGAATTGCAACAGTTTTTCCGCAGGCAATTGGAATGGCCGCCTCATTTGATGAAGATATGGTTCGAAAAATAGGAGATATTATTGCAGAAGAAGGCAGGGCAAAATATAATGCGGCTTCTAAACAAGATGATAGAGATATCTATAAAGGACTTACTTTTTGGGCTCCAAATGTAAATATCTTTCGCGACCCCCGCTGGGGCAGAGGGCACGAGACATATGGAGAGGATCCTTGCCTTACGGCTACTTTAGGCAAAGCCTATGTGGAAGGGCTTCAGGGAAATGGTGAGACGATGAAAGCGGCTGCCTGCGCGAAACATTTTGCAGTTCATTCCGGTCCAGAGGCATTACGTCATGAGTTTAATGCCGAAGTATCTCAAAAGGATATGGAAGAGACATATCTTCCAGCTTTCAAAGCTCTTGTAGAGGATGCGCATGTGGAAGCTGTTATGGGAGCCTATAATTGTGTCAATGGTGAACCCTGTTGTGGCAGTAAGACACTTATAAAAAATAAACTTCGGGGTGAGTGGAATTTTGAAGGGCATTTTGTTTCTGATTGCTGGGCAATAAGGGATTTTCATGAAAACCATATGGTTACGGGTACGCCAATGCAGTCTGCAGCAATGGCATTGAATGCAGGGTGTGATTTGAACTGTGGAAATACATATCTTTATATCCTTAATGCTTATCATCATGGCATGGTTACAGAGGAAGCTATTACGGAGGCTGCAGTTCGTCTTTTTACAACCCGTTTTATGCTGGGACTTTTTGATGGAAGTGAGTATGACAAAATACCATATTCTAAAGTGGAATGTAGCGAACATCTTTTGATAGCACACAAGGCAGCGTTAAGAAGCATGTGCTTTTGAAAAACGAGAATGGAATTCTTCCGTTGAAAGAGAATGAGATAAAAACATTAGGCATTATTGGACCTAATGCAGACAGCAGGGCAGCTCTGATCGGGAATTATCACGGAACATCATCAGAATATGTAACTGTATTGGAAGGAGTCAGAAGATATGTGGGTGATGAGATAAGGATTATTTACTCACAGGGATGCGATCTTTTCAAAAATAAAACAGAACCTCTTGCCCAGGATATGGATCGCTTATCAGAAGCTGTAACGGTAGCACAAAATAGTGACGTGATTATCCTGTGTCTTGGCCTGGATGAGACTCTGGAAGGTGAAGAAGGAGATACAGGAAATAGCTATGCGTCTGGTGATAAGGAAGATCTTCAACTTCCGTTGTGCCAGCGTAGATTGATGGAAGTGGTGGCGCAGACTGGAAAACCGGTGATTTTATGTATGATGGCAGGGAGTGACATAGACTTGAGTTTTGCACAGAAACATTTTGAGGGAATTCTTCAACTCTGGTATCCAGGTGCCCGTGGAGGAAATGCTGTTGCGGAAATCCTGTTCGGAAAAGAATCTCCTTCAGGAAAACTGCCTGTTACTTTTTATGAAACTTTGAGCGAACTGCCTTCATTTGAAGATTATTCCATGAGTGGAAGAACATACCGGTATATGAAAGGAAAGGCTCAGTATCCTTTCGGGTACGGACTAACTTATGGAAAGGCGGAAGTCCGCTCAGTAGAAGTGGTGGAAACGGAAACAGGAGCAAATGTTTTCGTGAAGGTGGAAAATAAGGGCGAAAGAGATATTTGTGAGGTATTGCAGATCTATATCAAGTGTGAGAATTCGATTTATGCGGTTCCGAACCCGCAGTTATGCGGGTTCTGCAGAGTAAAACTTTACAAGGAAGAAAGAAAAACCCTTCAGGTACATATTCCTGGGGAAGCATTTACTGTTGTGGATGAAGAAGGACGTCATATTGCAGGGGGAAAGCATTATACAATCTATGCCGGTTTCTCTCAGCCTGATGCGAAAAGCGAGGAACTTACGGGTATGAGTCCTGTTAAGGTGGAGTTTAGAAAAAGGTAGACTGAACTTAAGGATGGAGAAAGCTATGAAGATTAATCTGGACAGTCCTGTTATTGTTTTTTTAACTACAGTTGCAGATTTTATGATATTAAATATTCTGTTCATTTTATGCTGTGCGCCGGTCATTACGATCGGCCCGGCAGTCAGTGCCCTTTACACGATTACTATGCGCGAGGCAAGACATGAGGGTGGATATATATTCAAACCTTTTTTCAAAGCATTTAAAAATAATTTCAAGCAGGCGTTTCTCTTATCCATCTTGTATTTAATAATCGGAGCAATTTTTGTTTTTGGAGTGAAGTTTTGGATAGAAAAGCCGGAATTTTCAACGGTCAATCAAGGTGATTCTCGTGATTACGGGAGTATTTGCAGTTATTTTTATTTTTTCACTTTTTTATGTATTTGCTTTAATAGCCAGATTCGATAATACTATTTTTAAAACTGTGAAAAAATGCAGTGATGCTGGCTGTTTTTAATCTGAGAGAGACATTTTTGCTGACTCTGATCCATGTAATTGTAATTGTGCTTATGATTTTTACAAAAGGTATTTGGATTTTTATGATGGTTGGCGGATTTTCAGTCTGTGCATATATAAATTCACTGCTTTTTATAAGAGTATTCCGGCAATATGAAAAGATAGAAGGAGGAAATCATGATGACTAAAATGGTAATCAATCCGAACAGGAAACTGAGCAGGATTAACAGACAAATATACGGTCATTTTTCTGAACATCTAGGAAGATGTATTTATGAAGGAATTTATGTGGGGAAAAATTCACCTATTGAAAATGTGAATGGAATGAGATCTGATGTAGTTGAAGCGTTGAAAGAGATTCGAGTTCCAGTGCTTCGTTGGCCTGGAGGATGTTTTGCAGATGAGTATCACTGGATGGACGGAATAGGTCCTGTGGGTTCACGTAAAAAGATGATTAATACAAATTGGGGAGGCGTGGTGGAAGACAACAGTTTCGGAACACACGAATATTTTGAGCTCTGCCGTCAGCTCGGATGCCAAACGTATATTAATGGGAATTTGGGAAGTGGAACAGTTCGTGAAATGTCTGAGTGGATAGAATATATGACATTTGATGGAATATCCCCTATGTCCGAGCTGAGAGGAAAGAATGGTCAACAAGCTCCATGGAAAGTTGATTATTTTGGAATCGGAAATGAAAACTGGGGATGCGGGGGAAACATGAACCCAGATTATTATGCAAATGAGTATCGCAGATATCAGAGTTTTGTTCGTGACTATAATAATGAACATCATATTCAAAAGATTTGCTGCGGAGCACCACACGAAGATTATGAGTGGACGAAAGAGGTAATGGCAACCTGTTTCCGTAGAACTTACGAAGAACAGCATGGATTTATGGATGGACTTTCCCTCCACTATTATGTATATCCAGAGGGGATTGAAATCAAAGGAAGCTCAACGGAGTTTGATGAAAATGTCTGGTATAAGACGTTGAATAAGGCGGTGTATATGGATGAACTTATTCGCAGACATGGTAAGATTATGGATGAATATGTCCTCTGAAAAAAAATAGGCATGATTGTAGATGAATGGGGAACGTGGTATACATGTGAGCCGGGTACAAATCCGGGATTTCTTTATCAGCAGAATACGATGCGTGATGCACTTGTAGCGGGGATCACATTGAATATATTTAATAAACACAGCGATCGTGTGAAGATGGCAAATCTTGCACAGATTGTTAACGTACTCCAGGCTGTTCTGCTTACTGAGGGGGATAAAATGATTAAGACGCCTACATATCATGTCTTTGACATCTATAAAGAACATCAGGATTCGAATCTTGTGGAGAGCAGTATTGAGATAGAGATGATTGGGGTGGAAGAAAAGTGGAAGGTACCGAATCTGACAGAATCTGTCTCAGAAACAGCGGATGGAACACTCCATCTTACTATAACAAATCTTTCTGTCGATCAAAGTTTTGATATAGATACTACGATTATTGATAGAAGTGTAAAAACAGTAAAAGGAGAAATTGTTACGGAGGAAATACACGCAAAAAATACTTTTGAAGAACCGGAGTGTGTTACAGTAAAAAAATATGATGGAACACAGATTACGGAAAAGGGAATTCGGTTTACGATTCCGGCGTGCAGTGTCCTGCATCTGGAAGTGAGGTAGAATGGTTGTGGGGAGTGAGCAACATCGATTATGCAGAAAATGTCTATTAAAAGATATGTCTGAAAAAGAATTTTTTCACAATATGTATCGCTATATTTCCAATCTTCCAGAAGATGATAAAGTTTCCAATTCGGAATATGAGCGCAGATTGAAAAAATGCGGAGAATGTACGAATTTGTTGAATGGTATATGTAGGATCTGCGGATGCTTTGTTGAGATGCGTGCAGCCATAGCTGTTAAACATTGTCCTAACAGTGTTCCTAAATGGTAGAATTTTCTACAAGTATAAAATAGGGTGAAATCCTCTAGTCTTACATGTCTTGAAAATAGTAAAAACAAAATAGGAGTGGATGTAAAAATTACTCTACTCCTATTTTTTTATTTATATCGGTAAAGGACAACTGGTGATATGCTCTAACGTATCTCGGCTAAATCATAAAGTAGATAAAAGAAATTGTTGAGGTACTAAAGTCAAATAATGTTGATATGAAAAGATGTATCGACTGAAAAGTATAGTGATAAAAATATTTTTCTAAGATGATATTCAATTTATTTAGAAATCAAATTTAAATGTTTGGAAGTCTATGGTCAAGTTTATAGTAGCTTGATAGAGGTAGTGGTTTACTCTAAAGGTTGATAAGAGGAATATTAGGATATAGATAAGATATCATTAACTATTTTACAATCACGAATAATAGAAAGTCAACTGAACCACTATAGTTTTTTGCAAGCCTTTTTTGCATAAAATTGCAAAAACTTTTTGTAGGTTGTTGCACCTACATTTTGTAGGTAATTGCAAGACCTCAGCTGGCAGCTATTCTGCCAGCCATAAGCCATTGCAGAGCATATTTAATTGTTATAACACGAGGTACGGAAACGGAAGTTCCGAGTTTTCATCCTCACGTGCATGTTCTCTGAAATAGTGGAACTCCTCATCCAGTTTTTTATAACGGATGAAATCATTCAGATATCTCAAATCTTCTTCTGCGCACCGGTGATCTTCTATGAGCTCAAGAAGATAATCATTCATCTCCTCATAGCGCTCTTGAAGATTTTGATATTTTTTCTGCTCTTTGATAACTTTTTTATTTTTAGCCATTGTTACCTGCCTCCTGACTGCTGATTCTTGAAAGAGTTGCATTGATACTTGATTCACGTAATCGGTTATTGATTCCTGGAAACAGAATCAGTTCCACATGGTGAGTGAGCCTGCCAATCAGTGCTGTTGTCATCCGTTGGTCATAGAGAACGTTCACCCACTGTGAGAATTCAAGATTCGTGTTTAGAATCACCGATTTTTGCTCATGAATCTCCGACAGATAATCAAACAGAAGCTGTGAACCGGTGCGGTCATACGGAACATATCCGAATTCATCCAGAATCAGTATCCTGGCACTGTTAAGCTTCTTTTTCAGAGCAGTAAGCTTTCCGCTGTTCTGGCTCTCAGAAAAGAGATTGATCAGTCCGGCAGTGCGGTAGAATCTTACCGGAATTTCTTGATTACATGCAGACATTCCGATTAGAATGGAAAGCATTGTTTTACCGGTTCCTGTTCTTCCATACATGATGACATTTTTCCCGCATGATAAAAATCCAGGTCTAACAGGCTTTGGAAGCTGACATCTTCCGGGAAATCTATCTCATCTGTCCTGAATTCCTCCACACGGTATCTGCGTGGAAAACCGGCGGTATTGAGAAACTTGCTCTTCCTTTTTACTGTCCTGTATTCAATTTCATTTGTCAGAAGATTTAAAAGGTATTCCTGTGGTGTGTTTCCTTTCTGCTCGAAGGCCTGTCCTGCAAAGTTTATGGACAGCTTGAGCTGTTTGCAACATGCTGCAATGGATTTTTCTAAATCAGCCATTTGCGGTACCTCCCTTCTTAAGGGCGGCATCCAGTATTTTCAGATCATTTCTGAACGGAATTACTTTCTGCTGTGGCAGTTCAGCTTTGTTTTCAAGAGGAGGAAGCAGCGGTACATCGGCGTAGGTTCGCCTGTAAAGACTCTGCAGACTGTCCGGATCTGTTGCATTCAGCCGGACTGCTTCATCCACTGTTTTGACAGCACTGGCAAAACCGGTTCTTTCTGTAAGCTCAGCAAGAACTTTAAGTACTCGCCCGCGTTCCTTGCTTTCGCAGTTATCCATGTATATCTGCATGGTCTGAGGCATCATGTCATAAATGCCACTGTTACGCAGAGAACGTGGTTTTCTGGCAATATATGTAAGATATGGCATCCAATCCATTCTTTCATGTTTATCACCGTAAAGACGCTTGTGGCGGACAACCTCGTGCATGTCTGCATCCATGACAATCACAACAGATGATGTGATCTTAAGATTCACGATGGACTCGCAAAAAGCTGGTGAAGCGGAATAACGGTGCTTTCCTGCATCAAGGGTAAACTTGCCATATTTATCTGTTGTCGCACTTGTGTAGAGTGCAGTATCAAACGGAACGGAAGGAAGCGGCAGCAAACGTGCCTTATCTTCTTCAAACAGCTCACTGATAAAGCGGTCCGCATTGTCATCATAGTGTTCACGCTGCATATCTGTTTCACAGTGGTTAAGAAGATGCTTGTTTTCTTCTGTGAGGTCATTAAAGCTAGGCACCGGCACAAGTTCGTTACGGCGCAGGTATCCGACCTTATTTTCTACGTTTCCCTTTTCCCAACCGGATTCTGGATTCATGAATATCGGCTTAATACGGTAGTGCTCACAGAAGCGTTGGAAACGTTCTGTTATATTGCGTCCGCCACCTTTAATGACTTTGGTGACGATGGTTCTGGTATTATCAAACCAGATTTCGGTTGGAACTCCACCAATTGTGGTCAAATATAGTAACTAGACCTTCCAGAAGGCACTCCATGTTTTCACCGTAATTAAGCTGTAAAAAACCGCCGTTACTAAAAGGAAAACTGAGCACAAGATATTTGGCTTCGTGATAAGAGCTTGCCGTTTTCATAAAAATCGGCTGTTCCAAAATCAGCCTGGGCTTCGCCGGGACGATGTTCAAGAGGAAGATAACCATCTGTTCTTTTTAGCCGTAGTTCCTCCTTCTTCTGTTGAACGTATAAAGCGACAAGCCGGTAACTGCAATTGAAACCATCTGCTTCATCCTTGAGGCGTTTAAATACTCTTTTGGCTGTATGTCGTTGTTTTCTTGGTGCAAGCTTGTCTGCCCGAAGCCATTCATCAATCAGAGGCTTGAATGGATCAAGCTTGGATTCATGCACCTCTACTGATGCCGGTGTAGGCGGTGGACAACTGAAATCCTCCAATATCTACGTATTTTCGGACTGTACGCCAGTCACAGCCCATAATGATTGCAATTTCGTTCAGATTTTTATCTTGTTCCGTAATAAAGTTCTCTGATACGATGAATCTGATCCATTGTAGTCATACTCCTTTCCTCCTTGTTTTTATTTGTTAGCTACAACAAAAACAAGGTTAATGGTTTTGGTTTATGCCTGCAATGGAATTTTTCATCAGATCCAACTTGGGAGCTACCAGCGGGCG
>ENA-OQHL01001385-OQHL01001385.1-human-gut-metagenome-genome-assembly--contig:-NODE-1385-length-12334-cov-3.476776_pt1 | contig 12334 bp, 11 predicted proteins | sample MGYA00242565_ERZ504723 | MGnify/ENA primary metagenome ERZ504723 (study PRJEB26092, sample SAMD00036211) | human gut metagenome | host: Homo sapiens | study: EMG produced TPA metagenomics assembly of... | reverse complement strand
TGCGTCCGGGCCGTTTTGACCGTAAGGTAGCAGTAGGCCGTCCGGATGTGAAAGGCCGTGTGGAAATCCTCCAGGTGCACTCCAAAAGAGAAGCCGTTAGGTGAGGATGTAGATCTGGCCCGCGTGGCTAAAACCACCTCCGGCTTCACCGGAGCAGATCTGGAAAACCTGATGAACGAGGCCGCAATTCTCGCAGCAAAGGAGAACCGCAGCTACATTCGCCAGTCTGATATTGACCGTGCGTTTGTCAAGGTCGGCATCGGCGCAGAGAAGAAGAGCCGTGTCATCTCTGAGAAAGAAAAGAAGATCACCGCATACCATGAGACAGGCCATGCGATCCTGTTCCATGTACTGCCGGATGTGGGGCCGGTTCATACCGTATCCATCATCCCGACCGGTGTCGGGGCAGCAGGCTACACCATGCCGCTTCCGGGTGAGGATGAGATGTTCAACACCAAGGGCAGGATGCTGCAGGATATTATGGTATCTCTTGGCGGACGTATCGCGGAGGAGATCATCTTCGGTGATGTGACGACCGGCGCTTCCCAGGATATCAAGCATGCCAGCAAGATCGCGCGTGCTATGGTGACCCAGTACGGCATGTCTGAGAAGGTTGGCATGATCGACTACGGCAGTGATGATGATGAGGTCTTTATCGGCCGTGATTTCGGCCATGTGCGCGCTTACAGCGATGAAGTAACCGCATCCATTGATGCTGAGGTAAAGCGCATCATTGATGAGTGCTATGAGAAAGCAAAGAATATCATCCTGGAGCACCGGGATGTGCTGGAAAGCTGTACCGCCCTGCTGATCGAGAAAGAAAAAATCGGTCAGGAAGAGTTTGAAGCGCTGTTCCAGAAATAAATGGAGTTGAAAACTATACAAACTGCACAAAAAAAGTTTTGAAATTTGTTCATGTTTGTTAACACTTATTGGTTGGGCCGTGCTATTATAATAGGCGTAAACCCCCCAATACATTATATAGTTTTTGCTACACCCCATAAGAAACGAAATACCTTCTCCTGAAAGAGCCAGCTACCCCGCTGGCTCTTTCGCTGTTTTGAGATACTATACCAAAACAGCGGATTTTCAGTTCAAAAATTCCTACTTGAATTACTTAAACATGTTGTAATCGACATGAGAATCATTTAAAATAAATTTATATGATTCCATCAGATTCGTCAGAGCGTATAAGAAAAAGTTACTGTTGGCTTAACATGCGAATGGGGCTGGCGGATCTGGGCAGGAAGGAGCAGGGGTTATTATGTTTGATGAGCATCAGGAAAATGAAATAAACCGGCAGGCATTGTTTTCGGATGAGACGCAGGATTACCGATACCCGGAGGAACCGGACGCCGGTGAGACAGTAACTCTCTGGTTTCGCACAGCAAAAAATGATGTCGATCGGGTTTTTTATATTGAGGAAGATAAGAATATACAGGCGGAGATGAGGAAGGTATCTTCTGACGGCCTGTTTGACTATTACGAGTATCGCATGAAGGCGGACAGTCAGCCTCAGCGCTATTATTTCCAGGTGGTGAAGGGCAGCGCAGTCTGCTATTTTAACCGTCTGGGCGCAACCATGGATATTCAGAGTTGCTACGCATTTCGCATTACGCCGGGGTTTCATACGCCGGAGTGGGCAAAGGGCGCGGTCATGTACCAGATCTTTGTGGATCGCTTCTGCAACGGTGACCAGAGCAACGATGTGACGGAATGCGAGTATGTCTATATTGGGCGTCCGGTACATCAGGTAACTGACTGGAGCACCAATCCGTCTACCATGGATGTGGGCTGCTTCTACGGCGGTGATCTTCAGGGCGTGTGGGACAAGCTGGATTACCTGCAGTATCTGGGAGTTGAGGTGATCTATTTCAACCCGCTGTTTGTCTCGCCGTCCAATCACAAGTACGACAGTCAGGATTATGACCACATCGATCCGCATTATGGCGTGATCGTCAAAGATGGCGGTGAGCCGGTGGCAGTAAACGCGGTGAACAATGACCATGCGACCAGATATCAGATACGCAGTGCTGACCCGGAGAACCTGGCAGCCAGCGATGCGTTTTTTGCCCGTTTTATGGAAGAAGTTCACAAGCGCGGTATGCGGGTTATCATCGATGGGGTGTTCAACCACTGCGGCTCCTTTAATAAATGGCTGGATCGAGAGAAAATCTACAGCCATCAGGGAAGCTATGAGCCAGGTGCTTATGAAAGTGAGGAAAGCCCGTACCGCAGCTTCTTTAAGTTTTACAATGAGGACGCATGGCCGGATAACGGAACCTATGACGGCTGGTGGGGGCATGACACGCTGCCGAAGCTAAACTATGAGGATTCGCCAAAGCTGTTTGAGTACATTATGAAGATTGCCGGGAAATGGGTGTCTGCCCCGTATGGAGTGGATGGCTGGCGTCTGGATGTGGCTGCAGACCTGGGCCACAGCAGCGAGTACAATCATAAATTCTGGCAGGAATTCCGCAGGCATGTCAAGGAGGCAAACCCGGAGGCGATGATCCTGGCAGAGCATTACGGAGATCCAAGCAGCTGGCTGGCGGGGGATCAGTGGGATACGGTCATGAACTATGATGCCTTCATGGAGCCGCTGACCTGGTTTCTGACTGGTATGGAGAAGCACAGCGATGAGTACAACGGTGCTCTTTACGGTGACGGTGTGAGCTTTTTCCGCTCCATGTATTACCACATGAGCCGTATGCAGACCCAGTCAGTCCTGGTGGCCATGAATCAGCTTTCCAACCATGACCACAGCCGTTTCCTGACCCGTACCAACCAGATCGTGGGAAGAATCGGAACAGCCGGGGCCAAGATGGCAGAGTTTGGCGTCAATTACGGAATCTTCCGCGAAGCCATCATGGTACAGATGACCTGGCCGGGGGCACCGACCTTATATTATGGTGACGAAGCAGGAGTCTGCGGCTGGACTGACCCGGATAATCGCCGGACTTATCCGTGGGGTTTTGAGGATTTTGAGCTGATCGAGTACCACCGTTACCTCATCGATCTGCATAAGAAGCTTCCGGCCCTGCGCCGTGGCTCCTTAAAACAGCTTCTGGCAGACCGCCAGCTCATCGCCTACGGCCGTATGAGCGGGGCAAACAAGTGCGCAGTCATCATCAACAACCGTGGTGATGGCAGAAGCGTCAGAGTGCCGGTGTGGGAGCTTGGCATCACCGATGAGGATGTCATCACCCGGGTAATGCTGTCTGATGAAAAGGGCTATAATGCCGGACGCATTAATTATCATGCCGACCATGGCTGGCTGACGCTGGATGTACCGGCCCACAGCGGCGTGCTGCTGTCGAGCGGGGTACTGGTGTAGATGATATAGACGGAAATAAAAAATCAGGGCTGTCGCAACCGGTCTTTTGACGCATTGCGGCAGCCTGAACATTGCAAGAATATTGCAGGAATATAAAAAAACTTCTTGCATTTTGATTATTGGTATGATAATATAACTTTTGCTTGTCGAAGCTAGTATGGATGGGTTCCCGAGTGGCCAAAGGGGGCAGACTGTAAATCTGTTAGCTGTGCTTTCGGTGGTTCGAATCCACCTCCATCCACTTCCTGAAAAGGATATGCCGCAGTGGCGGAACTGGCAGACGCACAGGACTTAAAATCCTGCGGGACTAATCTCCCGTGCCGGTTCGATTCCGGCCTGCGGCATTCATAGTTTCAGGTATTCACAGTTACGATAAGACAGGCCTTGGTAGCTCAGTTGGTAGAGCAGAGGACTGAAAATCCTCGTGTCACTGGTTCGATTCCGGTCCAAGGCACTTGGATATGACAATTGTTCTTATTCACCGGCTTTTCATGAATTTCAAAAAACTTTAAAAAGTGCTTGCAATTTAGGAAAACCTGTGATAAGATATGAAATGTCCGAGAGACAACAATTTAATATGCGCGAGTGGCTCAGTTGGTGGAGTACGACCTTGCCAAGGTCGGGGTCGCGGGTTCGAGTCCCGTCTCGCGCTCTCAATGATACGAAAAAGGATATCCGAGGTGGATATCCTTTTTTGTGCGTTCAAGCCCGGCCTGGCGGAAGCATAGAGGTCTCCGTTCCACTCCGGTTGTCGCAAAGCGAACATCCACTGGATGTTCTGCGACGTCTCGCACTCTCAAAACAAGAAACAAGGCTTTACTTTTTCGCGAAACTTTCCTAATATAGTTAAAGACAAGAAGAAAAACAGAGGCATAGCCATGAAGTTTATTTATACAAGGATCAAAGATGAGATCCGCATTGACAAAATTGAGGATCCGGAGGCGGTCATTTATGTGCCGGAGCAGTTTGAGGATTGTCCGGTGATGGAGCTGGGTTCTTATGTGCTGGCGCACAGTGCGGTGGAGGAGATCCACCTTCCACCCTATGTGAGAAAGATCGGCGCATATGGTTTTTATGAATGTGAGCAGCTGAAACGGATTTACTGCTACAGCGGCGGTGGCTGATCGTGGCGCCGGGCTGTTTGCCGGGGTTCCGGTTGTGGAGTATCTGGATATTACAGAGTTCCCGGGGGAGCGCTCCTGCTTAAAGGAGATGCTGGCAGAGCTTCGTCAGACTCTGCGGGTGCAGCTTCACCAGATGCCGGCTGCAGCATCAGAAGCAGCAGAGGCACGTCTGATTTTTCCGGAATACTACGAGGATTCTGTGGAGAATACACCGGCCCGCATTGTTTCTATTGAGACCCACGGCTGCGGGCATCGTTACCGCTACTGTTTTGCGGGACGGGTGTTCCAGTACCGGGGGTACGATGAGCTTTTTCCGCATGTGCAGGTTCAGGAGCAGGAAGAACTGGTGACGGAGCTGGCGCTGGGGCGTCTGATGTATCCGCGGGAACTGTCAGAGAAGTTTCGGGAGCATTATCTGGATTATGTAAGAGAGCATTGGGAAACAGCCGGAAAGCTGCTGATCCAGGCAGACCGGCTGCAGAGAAACCGAGTGAGCAATCTGGAGCCGGGAAAGCTGCCGTGGCTGGTGGATGAAGTGCTGGATGCGGCGCGTCAGGATGCTGCTGCCGGAGACGGGCAGAACATGTCAGGCGCAGATGAATCTGTGAAGGAGCTGGGCGAGCCGGAGAATAGGAACCAGATTAGCGCAAATCTTGCGGATCAGCTTGGCGGGCTGATAAACCTTGCCCAGGAGGAGGGTGACACCGAGATGGTGAGCTGGCTCATGGAGCGAAGACATCGTCTGCAGACTGCAGAAGCGAAGCCGGTGGCAGAGGCTGCTCAGGCTACAGGGGAAATCCAGCCTGCAGTCGGCAGTACGGAAGCATCCGGGGAGCCGCAGCGTCCGAAACGAAAACGCCGCTTTGAATTATAGAAGGAGAGTGCAGACAGAAATGATCGATCCAACCAGACACAGACAGTTAGAAGAACTGAATATGGTGGAACTTTGCACCCGGATCTTCCGGAATTCCAGAAATGAGCTGTATCTGAATATGCGTTATCTGGACCTCTCCTTAAGTTCTCTTGGCTTTGAGGCAGATCCGGGCTGCCGCGGCGTGGGGACAGACGGGTTTGTGATCTATTATCATCCGGACTATGTCTGTGACCTGTACAAACGGGGGCGGGTGCATGTGAACCGGGCATATCTGCATATGGTGCTGCACTGCCTGTTCTGCCACATGGACACCCGCGGAAAGCGGGAGCCGGAGCTGTGGAATCTGGCCTGTGATATTGCGGTGGAGTCCATTCTGGATGATATGTATGTGAAGTGTATCCGTGTGGCACCGACACCATTTCGGCGGGACTGGTACGGGCGGCTCCGAGGAAAACTGACGGTATTAAATGCCGAGGGCATCTACCGCATCTTAAAAGAGGAACATCTGGAACCGCGGAGGCTGGAACGCCTTGAGGCGGAATTTCTGGTGGATGACCACAGTTACTGGGATCTGCCGGAGGATTCCCCGAAAACGCCCATAGTGCGACAGACCCAGTGGAGCAACAACCGGGAAAAGGTGCAGACCGAGATGGAGACCATGGGAAATCAGCAGGATGAGGAAAGCAAGAGCATGCTGGAGCAGGTTCAGGTGGAAAACCGGGAACGCTATGATTACCGCAGATTTCTTCAGCGGTTTTCGGTGCTTCGGGAGGAGATGCAGATAGACCCGGATTCCTTCGACTATATTTTTTATACCTACGGCCTTTCTCTTTACGGCAACATGCCGTTAGTGGAGCCGCTGGAATCCAAAGAAGTGAGCCGGATTGAGGATTTTGTGGTGGTGATTGACACGTCCATGTCCTGCTCTGGGGATCTGGTACGGCGGTTCCTGGAGGAGACCTACGATGTGCTCTGCCAGTCGGACAGCTATTTTAAGAAGACTAACATCCACATCATCCAGTGTGATGAGCAGGTGCAGCAGGACCGTCTGATCACAAACCGTGAGGAGATGGAAGCCTACATGCGTGACTTTACCATCATCGGTCAGGGCGGCACGGATTTCCGTCCGGCTTTTGAGTATGTGAACGGGATGATCCGGCAGGGGGCATTTCACCGTCTGAAGGGCCTGTTGTATTTTACCGATGGTGAGGGTATCTATCCGGTGAAGCGGCCGGTGTATGACACTGCTTTTGTGTTTTTAAAGGATCAGTATACGGATATTTCGGTTCCGGCCTGGGCCATGAAGCTCATCATGGAACCGGAGCAGCTTACAGAGGGAGACAAATAATATTATGAACATCAAACGTGCAAAACAGGAAATCAAGGATACGGTGGCCGCGTATCTGGCAAAGGATGAGTTTGGGGCTTACGAGATCCCGTCCATCCGCCAGCGCCCTATGCTGCTGATCGGACCGCCCGGAATCGGCAAAACTCAGATCATGGAGCAGGTGGCGCAGGAGTGCCGGATCGGCCTGGTGGCCTACACCATCACCCATCACACAAGACAGAGCGCGGTGGGTCTGCCTTTTATTGAGCATAAAATGTACGGCGGCAAAGAATACGCCGTGACGGAATACACCATGAGTGAGATCGTGGCATCGGTCTATGACCGGATCGAGAAGAGCGGTCTGCCAGAAGGCATTCTGTTTATCGATGAGATCAACTGCGTTTCCGAGACACTGGCCCCGGCCATGCTGCAGTTTTTGCAGGGTAAGGCATTTGGTAATCACAAAATCCCGGAGGGATGGATCATCGTGGCAGCAGGAAATCCGCCGGAGTATAACAAGTCCGTGCGGGAGTTTGACATCGTGACCATGGACCGTATCCGCCGGATCGATGTGGAGCCGGATCTTCCGGTCTGGAAAGAGTACGCGAAGACTGCAGGCGTCCATCCATCCATTCTCTCTTATCTAAATGTCCGCCCGCAGAATTTCTGCCAGATTGAGACGACTGTGGATGGCAAGCGGTTTGTGACGCCCCGTGGCTGGGAGGATCTTTCCGAGCTTATCTGGATTTATGAGAAGCAGGAGCGGAAGATGGACCGGGAGCTGGTGGGCGAGTATATCCAGTTTCCGAAGATTGCGAAGGATTTGCCAATTATCTGGAGCTGTACTATAAGTACCGGGATGATTACCAGGTGGAGCAGGTGCTGGAGGGGCATATTTCCGAGGCGGCCGTGGATAAGCTGCAGCGGGCATCCTTTGACGAGCGCATCAGCGTGGTGAGCCTGCTGTTATCCGGCCTGAATGAGAAATTCCGGAATGTCATCCGCATGGAAGAGCTGATGAGCCTGCGGATGGAGCAGATGAAGAAGCTGCAGAGCGGGGATGCTGCGGCAGTAAAGTCTGGCGCAGCGGCCGCAGGTGCGGAGCTGTCAGTGCCGGAAACTGCCGCGACAGGTGCGCATGAGCAGGCAGATGCCAATGCCGGAACCGGCAGTGCCCTTGCAGACGTTCTGTCTGCTCTTGCAGAGAGCTTTCATGCCGAGTGGTCCCGGCTTCTGGATAACAGCCTCTTATCCCGCGCTCAGCTTCGCACCTGCCGTGCGGTAAGCGCAAAGCTGGAAGAAGATCTGATGGAGCTTAGAAAGAGCGGCATCACGGACTGGAACGAGGGTTTTGCGCTTTTGCGGGAGCGTTTCAGCGCGGACAGCGACCGTTATGAGGAGCTGTTTGATGAGGCCGGGGAAGCCCTGGAGCATGCCTTTGACTTTATGGAGGCAGCCTTTGCGGGAAGCCAGGAGCTGGTTCTGTTTGTGACAGAGCTGAATACAGGGGCTTACAGCGTTCATTTTCTGCAGGACTATGAGTGTGAGCGGTATTACCAGTACAACCGCGACCTCCTGTTCTCCCGGGAGGAGGAAGAAATCGAAGAACTGCTGAAGAAGAGGGGGTAACAAAATATGATGTTTTTGACAAAGCTGATGCTGCTGACAGCATCGCAGACCGATGCGGACCTCTCCACCGTGCTGGAAGAAACCAAGGCGGTGGCAGAGGAGGTGCATGAGGATCTGCAGAATTTGAAACCCAACGTGATCCTGGACACCTTAAAAAGCTGGCTGCCGGGGCTTATGAGCTTCGGCTACCGCCTGGCTATCGCGATTCTGATCCTGGTGATCGGAAACCGGATCGTTCATGTGGTGCGCAGGTTCTTACAAAAAACCTTCGAGCGCATGAACATGGATCCGAGTGTCAGCCGGTTCCTGATTCTGTTGCGGACGCCTGCATTTACGCGCTGGCTATTTTCATTGCTGCAGATAAGCTTGGAATTCCGTCGGCCTCTATCATCGCGCTGCTTGGTTCGGCAGGACTGGCTGTGGGCCTGTCCCTGCAGGGCAGTCTGGCAAATGTGGCAGCGGCATCCTGCTCATGCTGCTGCGGCCGTTTGGTGTCCATGATTATATTGTGAGTGACGGCTACGAGGGCACAGTACAGAGCATTGGTCTGGCATATACTACCATCATTACGGTAGACAATAAAAAGATCACCATTCCAAACGGTCAGATTTCCAACAGCACGGTTGTAAATGTAACAGCACAGGAGAAGCGCCGCGTGGATCTGGTGGTTGGCATTGGCTACAGCTCCGACATGAAGAAAGCCAAAGAGCTGATCCGCTGTGTATATGAGAATCATCCGCTGGTGCTGGCCGAGGACGGTATCACCGTATACGTGAACGAGCTGGCCGACAGCGCTGTCATGATCGGCGGCCGGGGCTGGACGAAGACGGAAAACTACTGGCAGGTGCGCTGGGATGTTCTGGAGGGGATCAAGGAAGCCTTTGATGCAAACGGCATCGAGATCCCGTTCAACCAGATGGATATTAATATCCGCCATACCAGCTAAAAAGCAGAAAAATTTAAAAAGAAATTATTCAAAGAACAGCTTTAAGTCATCCTCCACAGTTCCGATTCCGGCAATGCCGAAGTTTTCCACCAGTACCTTCGCTACATTTGGGGATAAGAAGGCTGGAAGGGTCGGTCCCAGGTGGATATTTTTCACGCCGAGGTATAAGAGGGCCAGCAGGACAATGACGGCTTTCTGTTCATACCACGCGATATTGTAGACGATCGGCAGGTCATTGATGTCATCCAGTCCGAAGACTTCCTTTAATTTCAGTGCGATGACAGCCAGGGAATAGGAGTCGTTGCACTGTCCGGCATCGAGAACTCGCGGGATGCCGCCGATGTCACCAAGGTCCAGCTTGTTGTATTTGTATTTTGCGCAGCCTGCGGTGAGGATGACGGCATCCTTCGGCAGAGCCTTTGCAAAGTCGGTGTAGTAGTTTCTGGATTTTGCGCGGCCGTCACAGCCGGCCATGACCACAAATTTTTTGATGGCACCGGATTTTACCGCGTCCACAATGGAGTCAGCCAGAGCCAGCACCTGGTTGTGGGCAAAACCACCGAGGATCTCGCCCCGCTCAATTTCAGCCGGAGCGGCGCAGTGCTTGGCCTGCTCAATGATCTCAGAAAAATCTTTCTTTTCGCCAATCTCACCGGCGATGTGTTTACAGCCTGGGTATCCGGCTGCGCCGGTGGTGTAGAGGCGGTCTTTATAGCTGTCCTTCGGCGGGACGATGCAGTTGGTAGTCATGAGGATCGGTCCGTTGAAGCTTTCAAATTCTTCTTTCTGTTTCCACCATGCATTTCCATAGTTTCCGATAAAGTTTGGATATTTTTTGAAGGCCGGGTAGTAGTGGGCCGGGAGCATCTCAGAGTGAGTGTAGACATCCACTCCGGTGCCCTGGGTTTGTTCTAACAGCATTTCCAGATCACGGAGATCATGGCCGGAAACCAGGATGCCCGGACGGGTGCCGACACCGATGTTCACGCGGGTCATCTCCGGATGTCCGTAAGCGCCGGTGTTGGCGGCATCTAACAGTGCCATGCCCTCCACGCCGTATTTTCCGGTCTCCAGAGTTAAGTTTACATAATCTTCAACAGTCAGGGAGTCATCCAGGGTAGCAGCCAGGGCGCGCTGTAAGAAGGCGTCCAGTTCTGCGTTGTCTTTCAGTAAAGCATTCGCGTGTTTGCTGTAGGCAGACAGTCCCTTCAAACCGTAGGTGATCATTTCCCGCAGACTGCGGATGTCCTCGTTTTTAGTAGAGAGAACCCCTACCAGGGCAGCTTTAACCGGAAACTCGCTTTCCGGACCGTTCCAGAGAGCGGCAGCCGGAAGTACAGAAGTGTCTGGGCACTGACTTAAGAGCTGTTCTTTGGTATCCAGAGTTTCGCGGATGCGTGCCACGATCATTTCCTTATCAAAGTTAGCATTGGTGATGGTGGTGAACAGGTTCACGGTGATGAGATGATTGGTTTCCGCACTGATCTCCTGTCCCAGGCTGCGCAGATGTGTGGTGACAGCGGAAATGCCGCGGGTCACATAGACTAACAGATCCTGCATGGCAGCCACATCCGGTGTTTTTCCGCAGACACCGGAGTTCGTGCATCCGGTACATCCTGCCGTTTCCTGACACTGGTAACAAAACATATTCTGACTCATAAATAAAATCCTCCTTGCTGGATAAACAATATTAATAACGGTATGGCAGCAGTATACGACAGAAAAACCAGAATGAATGTTGTTTAAACAACAAAATTGCACTATAATAGCTCTAAAATGCTGGTAACTTTTGGGACAAGGAGGACATGCAGATGTGTACAGCAGCAGTTTATAAGACAAAAGACTTTTACTTCGGACGGAATCTGGATTATGAATTTCCATACGGGGAGGAGGTGACCATTACTCCTCGGAATTATCCGTTTTCGTTTCGGTTTCAGGGAGAAATGAAGCAGCATTACGCCATGATCGGCATGGCCCATGTGGCAGATGATTATCCTCTTTATTATGATGCCATCAATGAAAAGGGGCTTGGCATGGCCGGGCTGAACTTTGTGGGAAATGCGGTGTACGGAGAACCGGTTTTTGAGAAAGAAGAAGGAATTGAGAAGGATAACGTGGCACAGTTTGAGCTGCCGCTCTGGCTTCTGGGCCAGTGTGCCTCGGTAAAAGAAGCGCGGGTATTGCTTTCCAGGATCAACATCACCAATACCCCATTCAATGAAAAGTATCCGGTGTCCCAGCTTCATTGGATGATCGCGGACCGGGAGGAGACCATTGTGGTGGAGGCGGTGGCAGACGGACTTCACGTATACGACAATCCGGTGGGAGTCCTTGCTAATAATCCCCCTTTTCCACAGCAGATGTTTCATTTAAATGATTACCGCAGTCTGTCTCCGAGACAGCCGGAGAACAGCTTTGTGCCGGGACTGGAACTTACGGCTTACAGCCGCGGCATGGGAGCCATGGGACTGCCGGGAGATCTTTCCTCCGCGTCCCGTTTTGTCCGGGCTGCCTTTGTGCGGGGAAATTCCATCTCCGGAGATTCTGAGGCAGAAAGCGTGAGCCAGTTCTTTCATATCCTGCATTCCGTAGAGCAGCAGAGAGGTTGCTGCGATGTGGGCGGCGGAAAGTATGAAATCACCATCTACACCTCCTGCTGTAATGCAGACAGGGGAATTTACTATTACACCACATACGGGAACCATCAGATCACCGCTGTGGATATGCATGCGGAGGATTTAGAAAGCGAAGAGCTTGTGAGATATCCGCTGAGGGATACAGAGCAGATTTGCTGGCAGAACAGGAGCAGATAATAGATTCGCTTATTACCTCGTTTGTATCGTGGCAGAATCGCGATACGATTCTGCCACGAAAACAGGAATTAACGAATAGCCGTCTCGGTTCTTTGACGGATGACCGGTCCAATGGTCAGGGCAATGACCATCTTGACCAGATCTCCCGGGATAAAGGGGATCACACATACGGCAAGTGCTGCAGATACTGTATATCCGGCCTGCATGCAAAACCATGCCGTGCCAAATACATAACAGACAGCGGTACCAAGGATCATTCCCAGAAGCTGAATCCAGCGTTTCCG
>ENA-OQHL01001384-OQHL01001384.1-human-gut-metagenome-genome-assembly--contig:-NODE-1384-length-12354-cov-2.759467_pt1 | contig 12354 bp, 11 predicted proteins | sample MGYA00242565_ERZ504723 | MGnify/ENA primary metagenome ERZ504723 (study PRJEB26092, sample SAMD00036211) | human gut metagenome | host: Homo sapiens | study: EMG produced TPA metagenomics assembly of... | reverse complement strand
TACCGGAAAAGATACCTATCTTTCCGCTTTCATTGTATGGGTGTACAATGAGCAAGCACAGGACAAGAAAATAGAGTTTTGAATTTTTAAAAGATGGAAAGAAATGCACTTCTTTCCCATTTGGAATCAACTTTACCGGTTGGCGTGCAGCATGGGTGTGCTATGAACGTGATATGGTGGGGACGCCGGAAGAGGGGATGAATGAAATCCGTATTATTGCTCCCGATACAAAAGGGAAGTTATATTTAGATCATATTATACCCGCCAGTAAGGTGGATGCCCGCCAGCAGACAGCCGATCTGCAAGTCCCCTTTGTCAATGCCGGCACTACCAATCACTGGCTGGTACTCTACAAACACTCCCTGCTGAAACCGGACATCGAACTGACTCCCGTAAGCGACAAGCAGCGGCAGGAAATGAAACTGCTGGAAAAGCGTTTCCGTGACATGATCTATACCAAAGGGAAGGTGACGGAGAAAGAAGCCGAAACCATCCGTAAGAAATACGACCTCTATCAGATAACCTATAAGGACGGGCAAGTGTCCGGAGTGCCCGTTTTCATGGTGCGTGCTTCCGAAGCCTACGAACGGATGATTCCGGACTGGGACAAGGATATGCTGACCAAGATGGGAATAGAGATGCGTGCCTATTTTGACTTAATGAAACGGATTGCCGTGGCTTACAATAACAGTGAGGCAGGATCACCGATCCGCAAGGAGATGAGGCGGAAATTTCTTGCGATGTACGACCATATCACCGATCAGGGAGTGGCTTACGGTAGTTGCTGGGGCAATATTCATCATTACGGATATAGCGTGCGCGGACTTTATCCGGCTTATTTCCTGATGAAAGATGTATTGCGGGAAGAAGGAAAACTGCTCGAAGCGGAGCGTACGTTGCGTTGGTATGCCATCACCAACGAAGTATATCCCAAGCCGGAAGGCAACGGAATCGACATGGATTCTTTCAATACACAAACCACCGGGCGTATCGCAAGCATTCTGATGATGGAAGACACACCGGAGAAGCTGCAATACTTGAAATCCTTCTCCCGATGGATTGACTACGGTTGCCGTCCTGCACCGGGACTGGCCGGTTCTTTCAAAGTGGACGGAGGAGCTTTCCATCACCGTAATAACTATCCTGCCTATGCCGTTGGAGGACTGGACGGGGCAACGAATATGATATATCTTTTCAGTCGGACAAGCCTTGCCGTTTCCGAATTGGCACACCGGACAGTCAAAGATGTCCTGCTTGCCATGCGTTTCTACTGCAATAAACTGAACTTTCCCTTGTCTATGTCCGGGCGCATCCCGATGGAAAGGGGAAATTAGTTCCCATGCACTATGCGATAATGGCAATTGCCGGAACTCCCGATGGAAAGGGCGATTTTGATAAAGAGATGGCATCCGCCTACCTGCGTCTCGTATCTTCCGATTCCTCTTCTGCGGAACAGGCACCGGAATATATGCCGAAAGTTTCGAACGCTCAGGAGCGTAAGATTGCCAAACGACTGGTAGAGAACGGTTTTCGTGCCGAACCCGATCCGCAGGGTAATCTCTCGCTAGGCTATGGCTGTGTATCTGTGCAACGGCGTGAAAACTGGTCGGCTGTGGCACGCGGACATTCACGCTACCTTTGGGCAGCCGAACATTATCTGGGACACAATCTCTATGGACGTTATCTGGCACATGGAAGTCTCCAGATACTGACAGCACCTCCGGGACAGACAGTGACTCCCGCCACCAGCGGATGGCAGCAGGAAGGTTTTCGACTGGAACCGTATTCCGGGAGTGACTTCCATCCATCTCCCGGTGGACCTGCTCAAAGCCAACGTGCTGAATGTAGATACATTCTCCGGAATGGAAGAGATGCTTTATTCGGATGAAGCCTTTGCCGGCGGCCTGTCACAAGGAAAGATGAATGGTAACTTCGGAATGAAACTGCACGAACACGATAAGTATAACGGAACGCATCGTGCGCGAAAATCCTTCCATTTCATCGATGGAATGATCGTTTGTCTGGGCTCGGATATCGAGAATACAAACACGGACTATCCTACGGAGACGACCATCTTCCAACTGGCGGTGACAGATAAAGCGGCACATGACTATTGGAAGAATAATGCGGGTGAAGGCAAAAGTATGGATGGATCATCTGGGTACCGGATATTATGTGCCGGTTGCTGCAAGATTCGAGAAAAACTTTCCGCAATACTCCCGTATGCAGGATACAGGCAAAGAAACGAAAGGAGACTGGGTATCATTGATTATCGATCATGGGAAAGCACCGAAAGCAGGAAGCTACGAATATGCCATTCTGCCGGGAACCGACCGGAAGACGATGACTGCCTTTGCAAAGAAGCCTGCCTACAGCGTATTACAGCAAGACCGGAATGCACATATCCTTGAATCGCCTTCGGATAAGATAACTTCTTATGTGCTTTTTGAAACTCCCCAGTCACTGCTTCCCGGTGGATTATTGCAGCGTACGGATACGTCCTGCTTAGTGATGGTCCGTAAGGAATCTGCTGATAAAGTATTATTGACTGTAGCTCAACCGGATTTGGCATTGTATCGTGGTCCGAGTGACGAGGCTTTCGATAAAGACGGAAAACGTATGGAGCGCAGCATCTATTCCCGCCCGTGGATTGACAATGAAAGCGGTGAGATTCCTGTGACGGTGACTCTGAAAGGCAGGTGGAAGGTAGTGGAGACCCCTTACTGCAAGGTGGTATCCGAGGATAAAAAACAAACGGTACTCCGCTTCCTCTGTAAGGATGGAGCCAGCTATGAGGTAGAACTGGAGAAATAATCTTTTGTTCTGTGGCATGCTATCTGAATAATCAGATCCCCCAAGAGCATTTACGGCCAAAGGAATCGGCTGTAATAGCAGCAATGAAAGCTGAGGAACCTACATATCGGTCAGGCTCTCCACAGTGATTTTGATAGCCGTTTTGCTCTCATGCTCTAACAAATGGTCTGTATCCTTTTATTCATCGTGGTTTTCGGTGTGGTAGCAACTGTGGTGGCAGGTATGAGAGCAAACGGTTGCTCTCACTCTGTCTCATCCTGATCTGTCTCATTTATACAATGTTATCTTTTGACTTACAGGATGTTAATAGCTGATTTCTCAACTGTTAACGTTTGATCTCTCAGCCATTAATAATTGAGAAATCAGCTATTAATGACTGAGAGATCATCCATTATTGACTAATAAATGATTTAATGCTTCCTAAAAGAACAGGGCAATTGAAACAACTGATACGGTTGAGTTAATCGGATCGGGCGGTCAAATCATCCTAATCGAGTATTTCTCCTGATTGTTTCATGGGGCGAAACTTTTGGTTTCATGCCTTGAAACCTTTAGTTTCAAGTAATGAAACCAATGGTTTCAACCTTTGAAACTAAAAGTTTCAAGCGTCTGAAACTTTTTGAAACAAATTGAGACTGACTAATAAGTCAATAGTATCATTAATTCCCTTCCCGAAGGAGGAGATTTAAGATACCACCGACTTTTTAGTCGGCCTTAAAGTGATGTAGGAACTTAAATTCTGTTGAATGATCTTCTGCAAATTAGAACATGAACATAGCGACTGCTACAATACGGTTGTTGCTGACGGAGTGGGTGTCTATGATTTTACCATCCGATTTGTCCAGCTTGCCGTACCATGCCGAACTCAATGTATACTCAACTCCGAACTTCCAGTGAGGAACATTGTAGGTAAGTTCAGCTCCGGCAGTTACCAGTTTATCAAGGTTGGTTCCTGTGCCATAGAGTTGTTCAGAGACTAATTCGTCGCTTGTTCCTAAGTTTTTGGCGTATCCTACAAAGATTCCCGGTTTCCATTTCTGTCCGTAGACTACATTCAGCCAGGAACTGGAGAAGCGTATCGGAGTGTACTCCTGTTCTTTTGTCTTGTTGTCTATGTGCTTAATTCCAAATCCTCCCAAACCGGATGCTTGTGTCAGGTTGGAACCTAATACGCTTTTGGCGCCGATGAACCAATTTTTATTGGTATATTTTACATGGGCCTCATAAGAGAGGGTAGTGATACGTTCGTCTACTTTGTACGTATGTGGGATTGATATAGTACTATTGGTGGTCGGATCAAGCGTCGTTTCTTCCCATGAAGATTGAGTACGTGGCTTTAATGAAATCATTTCAATGCCGGCACCCGCCAGAAATCCTCCGTTTTTGTAATCTGCTCCGACATAAATCTCAGGGATATTGCTCTTCTTTATGTATTCCTGACTTTTACCGGCAGGTCCTTGTGACAGATACTGAGACTGCCATACCAATGCTCCGGTCAACTGAAGGTGTTTGTTGTTGAAGCGATAACGAATCTGCGGTGCACGGCTGAACGGCTGGAACGGTGCTCCTACGGAAAGATTAAGAATCTGAGGAGAAACATCACCGAACAACGGATGCCATGTCTGACCTACCAGCACAGCCGACTTTCCCCAGTCCAGATTAAAGTATGCATGGCGCAGACGAATGGTGGAGTAAGAAGTTCCCGACCCGCGGAAGTCCACTTCCACTTTGGCGGATGTCTTGGCTGTTCCCAACTTCGGGCCTGCCACATCCAGTCCCAAACGGGAATATAATGTATAGAAGTTACTGTTCGATGTATCGTTCAGGTCTTCACCATTGCTGTCGAGCAATTCATCTTTGGGATACATGTAAAACAATCCGTCTACAGTTTCCTCGTTGGCACGGCTGTTATAGTAGAAGTCCGTGCGAATCTGTCCGTAGAATTTGAATTTAAAATCCTTTAATTGTGCGAAACTACTTGATAGTGTCATCAAGCAGAGAGATAATAGAATGTATTTTTTCATAATGTGCTTGTTTATAAACGGGCGCAAAATTACGGAAAATCTATGGAATAAACGAATAAAAAGAGAGGAATGGCACTAAATGATTTGGACTGAAAGTCAATCCTACTTTAACAATTTTCTCTTCCCATCATCCTCCAATATACGCATTTGCTGAATGGCTATTTGGTTTAACTTGATGAGCCGCTCACCTTGTGGAATACCTTGGTCAATAAACACGGCATTCAAGTTCTCCATGTTAGAAAGACAAATCAGTTCATTGATAGAGGCATAGTCACGAATGTTGCCTTTCAGTTCGGGGTTCTGTTCATGCCATATTTTTGCAGTTATGCCAAACATGGCAACGTTGAGTACATCGGCCTCTTCTGCATAAATGATGCTTGCTTGTGCAGGAGTGATTTCTGTCGGAATAAGGTTCTGCTTGATGGCATCAGTATGTATACGGTAGTTAATCTTTGAGAGTTCGCGTTTGGCAGTCCATCCTATTTGAGCCTGTTCCTGCTCTTTTAGACGTTGGTATTCTTTAACAAGCAACAGTTGGAAGCGGGGACTGATCCACATACCGAAGTGGTAGGCAATATCACGGTGGGCATACGTTCCTCCATATCGCCCCGCCTTTGAGATGATTCCAATAGCTCCTGTCCGTTCAATCCATGTTTTTACGGATAGCACGAAGTTGTTACTTCCTGCCATATTTTTAATTGTACCGAATTCGGTACAATTAAAACTTGGATTGTACAACATTTCCCATTCCCCGATATACTCAAGGGTGCTTTTCAAACTAAGCCATCGAAAAATGATATGCTCTTGCATCTGACTGCGAGCCATATCAGTCAGTGAAATATAATCGTTGTCGTTATATGCAACGACCGTAATCTCCGTATTCTGCACTTTAATCTTCGCCATATTTGTATCATTTGGTTTCAAGTTTTCAAAGGTACAGTGAAATATTGAAGAATAGATATTTTATTCAGAATACTTTCCAGTAATGAGAACGGTTAGCAAATCATTATTTCAAAATCGGGCAGCCTACCGTTGATTAAAAAAGGCACCGACAGCCTGATAATATTTGCTGATATTCGTACTTTTATGAATCGCTTTCAGTACTTTTCTGTCGGTTTGGGGCGCCAGGTATTCCCAAAAAGTCTTCATTTTAGTCAGTAGCTGTCCCTCTCCGTCCTTTCCGAATAGCACGTCGTAATTGTTGTACACGCTTTTGTGCATGGATTTCAGTCTATCCCTCATTTTCATCGGGCGCAAGCGTACGGTTTTCTTTGTATTCCAGTGCTAAGGCCGGATTTGCCAGTAGTCCGCGTCCTATCATGATTCCCGCCAGGGAGGGGAATTGTGCGCTGATGCGTTGAATATCTTCCAAATTATGAATGTCTCCATTGTAGACAAGCGGAAGTCGGCAGACCTCCCGGAAAGCTGAGAATCCTTGCAAGTCGACTTCTCCTTTGTAACCTTGTTTGCCCAGACGGGGGTGCATGGTGATCTGGCGCAGAGGCAGGTCATTCAGTATGGGGGCGAGTGCCAGGCATTCATCCGGCTGTTCCCATCCCAGTCTCATTTTGACGGAGAAGCTGATCTGCGGATATCGGGTGACAATGCTGAGCAATGCTTTCACCTCTTCGGGATAAGGAAGGATGCCGGAGCCGTTATGACGTTTCGCCAGAAGCGGGAACGGACAGCCTAGGTTTATATCCACTTCCTGATATCCTTTTTCGATGAAAAGGGATAAAATCACTTCTGCTTTCTCTGCCGAAGAGGCTATCAACTGAGGAATCAGGTGGGTTACCCCATTGTTCTCGGGTTCGATTCCCCGGACATCTCTGCGACGGAAGTTCCCTTTTTCCAATCGTACAAACGGAGTATAATAGGTGTCTACACCGCCGAAGAAGGCGTCATGTGCATTGCGGTAAATTGCTTCGGTGTAACCTTGCAGCGGAGCAAAATGGATGGGTAGTGTATCTTGCATATCTTTTAATTTGCTACAAAGATACGGAAAAGTAAAAGAGAGGAACCTCACGGCCCCTCTCTTTTGGGTGTTAAATTGATTAAAGTCTGATTTTCATATACGTTTTTAACTGAAGGTTAGAAAAATCGTGCGGGTGATTGGTTGTTATTTAAGGGCGTTGAGCCATCCGGGTACATAGCCCAGACGTTCCCGCAATTGTGCCTCGTACAAAGATTCGGGGGATACCTTCATACCGGTACTTTCTTCGTATGTGACTTGTTGCTGCTCTTTACTGGGAAATTTCACGTTCATACCATGTGTACCGACTACGATAGGCGGGAAAATCTTCCACCATGTATCGCTGTCGCTCCACCATACGAAGTTAGAAGCGTGAGAGTCCGTTCCGGTCACATTCAGATTCCATAGGGTGAGGTCGCCTAAGTGATTGGGGACTTCATTTTCATCGCCTCCTGCGCGGTAGTATACAAGTCCGCCGCTGCAATTGTCTATCAGCGTGGCACGGGGTTGTGTGGCGTGGGATTCGAAACAGGCGTCATTGCCCCAGGTTACGTTCCATAATACGGTTCCTACACTTGGCTTCGATACGCCGCAGCCGTGGAACTGCCCTTGGCAACTCTTTCCGTATACGTCATTTCCTGCGCTTTCATCGCGGACTTTGCCGATAAAGACGCGTGAAGAACCTTGCGAACGTACGGCTGAATGTCCGCGTTTTCCACTGATACGGATATCGTATGCCGAGCTGTTGGCAGATTCGGCAAAAGTAAGCGCTTCGCTGACACTCTCGAAGTGGACGTTGCGTACCCATGAATTGACTACACGTTGCAGCAGCAGCGGTTTGTAGGCTCCGTCGTATTGCCAGCCTACTTTAGCCTGTTCGGCGTGTCCTTCTCCGTGATGGGCGTAGCCGTCCAATGCGTTTCCTACGAAGCTCAGGTCTTCTATACCGACATTCTCCAGATATTTGTACGTGCGGATTTCCCATCCTTCCGTATCGTTATACTTGATGTCGATGTCGTGCATGATCGGTTCGTAGAAAGTGATCTTGCCGTTTGCAGCGGATTTCACCTGATGAAATTCGGTGATTTTTACTCCGTACAGGTCGTCGGAGCTTTGGTTGATGGAGATAGGGGCTTTTGCTATCGCCCAGTTCTCGTTGAGGGCAATCGGACCGATTTCCTTCTTTACCAGTTCCCTGTCTCCGCTGCGCAAGCGCAACTGTACCCACTGTCCGGAGGAGATTCCGGTGGTTCCGCTGACTTTCACGGTAAAGTCTCCGCGCATGGCATTCTCGGTTACGGAAGCGAGCTTGGGGGAGTTACCGGCATTGTTCGGACCGTTGGTGTGCTTGATTGCCAACAGTATAGGTGATGAACTGAGATTGCTGATACTTGTCGGCAGATTAGGCGTTTCCATGATCAGACGGGTCTTGTCGGGACCGTCGCCTTTGATCACAAAGTTACCGCCATAGATTTCAATGCCACTGCTGACATTGTTGTTTTTCGAGTCAACGGCGTCCTTCTGCTTGCTTTCGTCGCGGGTGTTGTCGTCATCGTTGTGAAGAACGTAGTCGCCTGCGGGGAAATAGATTACAATCTTCGCGTTAGCGTTCAGCTTGTTGGTTCCGTTTACTTTTGTCATACCTTTCTCTTGCAGGATGCTGATCAGCGCTTCACGGGCGGTCATGTTCTTGGCGGTCATGCGCTCTTTTACGTTGATCACTTGGTATCCTAAAGAAAATGCGCCTTGCGGCGCACTTTCTCCATGATTATATCCGGCATACGAATAGTCGGGCAGCACATTGTTTTCTCCTGTCTTGAAGTGTTGCCAGGCTATTGCCGAGTTGGCATCTATCTTCGTGGTCAGCAGTTTTACCGGAAGTTTCACTACCCGGCAGTAACCTTCTTTCGAGAATATCTTGATGTAAATCTGTTCTTCGTATTCTTTCCCTTGCACGTTTGTTTTGGGGGCGGTGACGATCAGTTTGTTTTCCGTCAGTTTCACGCCCCATGTCTGGTTTTCGATGGTGGCTGTTTCCACGTTGGCTTGTTCTACCACGAACTCCTGCTTTTGTCCCAGACCGAAAGTGGCTGTGCCTTCATACTTGATTGTCAGGTAGAAGTCTTTTCCGTAGATGGGGACTTTTACTTGGCTGTTGTCGGCACGGATGGTAAAGGTGATCTGCCCGGTCGCTTCGTCGATGGTCACGTTGCTGAACAGGGAACTTGCGTTGGCAACGGCTTGCGTTCCGTCGGCAATCTGGTTGTTGCCTAGTTTGTTCCAGGTGCTTCCGTTGTCAATAGAGATCAGCCAGAAACCGTTTGCATCTACTTTCAGTTTCGGGGTGACGCCTGCTGTTCCCGCTTCGGGGATGGCGCTTACCGGTTTGTCGTTAACGAGCAGTTCGGTGGTCATGTCGTTGATGGTATATGCCCAGTGACCTGACGCGTTGACGCTGAACAAAGGCATATCGTTCATGTCTACTTTGCCGCTGTATATGGTTACAGTTTCGCCGTTACTCAGTTCGATGGTATAGTTGTCCTGTTCATCCTTGCTATATCCCACCACCAGAATCTTACCTTCAACCATCTGCTGATAGTTGCTGATGTCCGAGTTCATCTGTTCTATGCTCGCTTCCAGATTGGCTACCCGTTCTTTCAGGTTGTCAATGTCGGAGCGCAGATCATCCCGTTCGTCGCACGAGTAAAGTGCGACGAGGAGGGTGATACATATGATTGATATTACTTTTTTCATACGTTAGTCGGTATTAGTTGGTTGCACCGTATTCGGCATATTCTGCATTCGGAACGAAGATACCGTTGGCGAGGTCGAAGGTGCCGCCGTCGAACGGATTGGATGTTAATGCTTTCAGTTCTTCTGCTCCTTCAAACGGTAGTTTGCCTCCATAGAACATTTGCCAGTTATAGGTCATAGTTTTGTAAAGGAGGTTATCTGCGCAAATATCTCCTGTTGGGGATGTTATCTGAGGACGAATGATGACTACATTACCTGTTCCGTCTGTATTTGTCCAGAAGATATTATTTTTAATAGAGGTTTTCGCCAGATTGCCTATGTTTACGTAGCCACCGGTATTTGTTTCCAAGTTTATAAATGTATTGTTTTCTATGGTCAGATTGGCTATACCTGAAGCTGAACCATTGAATAAAACCAATTGATTTACTTTACCTGACGGACAATAGAATGTGTTGTTTCTAAAGATGACATTGCCATAATCCTGATTCTTATTACTGCTGGTATTGATAATAAACTGTTGTGTAACAGCTGTTATCTTGATTGTACTATTTTCCATGCTGAAATTGGCAATACTCCTTTTGTCGTTAGTAATGGCACTTACAGGTTTGCCATTGAGTGCAATCTGACATTGATCAAAAGCTACATTAGCAAATGACTCGTCTGCATAAACAGTAAACAGATAATTTTAAATTACTATTCTCAGGAGTTATTAAATTACGATAAAGATGTTTATGATCAATATGGCATTTATGTAAAACCTCATGGCTATTCAATTTCTTCAAGGAAAATCGATTCTATATTCAAATCGCCAATATTCAAAAGTATTTGCAGTGCAATTCCGGTACGAGCAATAGATTTATTTTTAATATAGAACTTCTTGACGGGCAATCATTGTTAGTAGAACGTAGTTGGATTTGCCCAAATGTTCTTGCAGTATGTACTCGTGGTTATGGTAAGAGTACCGTAATTGATCTTGAGATTATGGCAAAAGATATGTGCTTTTGCAACGTATGGACATATATTGCAAGTGGAACCGGCGGACAGGCAGAACAGACTTTCACTACTCTTGAACGTCTTGCAAACGATAGTATAGATACCTTTTACGGATCAACAGGATCTATTTTTAAAAATGAAATCGAGATAAAAAATGCCGCCGGTGATGGATTTTCTCATTCGTCTAATGGCTTTTCCTATTCTTGTTATAACGGTGCAATGACGAAGACTTTAAACAGTAATATAGATGCAAAAAGAGGTAGTCGTGGTTCCGTTCTATTCGATGAGAGTGGGTTTTTGTCTGATGAAATGATGAATGTTTACGGAGCGTTTGCAGCCGTAAACAGAAGCCTGAAAACCGGTAAGGATGCAAATGGTAATTCTATTGACCCAATTCGACAAAGATGTATCCCACGAGATCTCTCTTATCAAAAATTTTATATAAGTTCTGCGTCATCAACTGACACACAGTTTTGGCGCTTATACAGAGATTTTGCAAACGACAGATTATGGGAGATCCTGATTATTGCGTTTTACACATAGATTGTGAACAAGCTTTTAAACCTACATTAAAAGGTGAACTGGTCACTCCTCTTCTATCTCGCAGCACGGTTGAGACAGAAATGAGGACGAATCCAGAGAAGGCAAGGCGTGAATATTATTGCCAATTCAGTACCGACGCTGGCAACGATGCGATCATAAAACGCGGTGTTATTACCAGAAATGAGGAAGTTCGGAAACCGCTTTTATATAACGATACCGGTGATAAAAAATTTGTTATTACATATGATCCAGCCAGAAGCAGAGATAATTCTGTAATTCTTGTCGGAGAAATTTATGATTTTGAACAAGTTGATGGTAGTCTTGATACACGTATGCGTTTGGTTAATTGTATTAACCTAATAGACGTTGGAAAGAAAATCAAATCTCCAATGCAAACACCAGACCAAATAGAATATCTTAAAAAGGTTATTTTAGATTATAACGCCGGTGCTGATGCTTATGGAAATATTGTTGGAATATACATCGACGCAGGATCAGGGGGTGGCGGAGTAAATATCGCGGACTATTTGATGCCGGATTGGACCGACGCAGCAGGTATTGTTCATAGAGGATTGATTGATAAAGAGTATTCGGAAGAATATGTAAAAAAGTTTCCAAATGCTGTTGACAAAGTTCATTTAATGTCGCCATCTGCTTATAAATCAGAAATGTATGAAGCAATGATCGAGTTAATGAATCAGGACAAAATCAGCTTTACTGCTTCATATGATAACAAAGATTATTTAACAGTGTTCGATGTTGATGAAGACCTTTTAAAAAAAAGAGCGAGATCGCATTTCCAAAGAACTAAAAAATGAAAATCTTAACGAGAAAGAATTTGAAAAAAAGCTTTCTGAAAAAATGGATGATATTCAATCTGTTAAGACAAAAATGATAAAACTTGATTGGCAAGATAAGATTGCTTAGCAAATATGGACGCACTAAAAGAAGAACTTGTAAAACATGGTGAGAAAAAAAGAGAGATTGACTGGAAAAAGAACTCTTTTCGGAAACTCATCAACCCAAGCAGGAAAGGGCAAAAGCAAAGCTTGCATTGATGACAGATCGTACACATGCTGTATGGCCTCTTTTGCTTTAATGTGTGAACGCAGAAAAAATATCACACAGCGCAAACGTCCTCAATCTGATGCGTCTGATTTTGTCAATTCTCTCACCACCGCAAAGCTCGTTATAAACTAAGGAGGTGCATTATGCCCCAGAACAAAAAAAGACAACGGCGGTGCTAATGCACCT
>ENA-OQHL01001381-OQHL01001381.1-human-gut-metagenome-genome-assembly--contig:-NODE-1381-length-12368-cov-1.880157_pt1 | contig 12368 bp, 15 predicted proteins | sample MGYA00242565_ERZ504723 | MGnify/ENA primary metagenome ERZ504723 (study PRJEB26092, sample SAMD00036211) | human gut metagenome | host: Homo sapiens | study: EMG produced TPA metagenomics assembly of... | reverse complement strand
GATGACACTATATAAAGATATGAATACTATCCATACGATTGGTACATACAAATAGGAAATCTATAATGAGAAGATTGGTGAAAGAAATAATTAATTAATAATCAAAATAGGGGAATACCAAGATGAAAATGGAATTTAGAAGATGAAGATGATATAATGTGAGAAAATAAATTGATATACAAGCGGAATTGGTGCATTATAGAGGAGATATATAAATTCTAATAACAAAGGATTAGTGACGGAGGTATTATTGTGAAACTTAAGTTAGTAAAAGCAACAAATAAATATCGTAATCAAATCGTAGATATGTTGGATGAGTGGAATAATACTGGCGAAGAAATTATACCCTGTGTAATTGGTCGTTTAGATTATAGTGATTTTGATTACTATTGTAACAATCTGGAAGTAAAAGACACGAGTGAGGGCTTAGTTCCTGATTCTACGTTTTTTTGCTTAGATGAAGAACGAAACATTGTTGTAGGTGCTGTAAATATTAGACATTATTTAAACGAAGAGTTGTTATTAAATGGTGGACACATAGGAGATGGTGTTCGTCCATCAGAGAGAAGAAAAGGGATTGCAACAAAAATGATATCGTTGGCTTTGGACGAGTGTAGAAAGCTAGGAATAAATAAAGTTCTGATGGTTTGTGATAAAGGAAATATTGGTTCGGCTAAAAGTATTGAAAACAATGGAAGGAATAACTAGAAAACGAAGTTGTAGTTGATGGTGTTATGGAACAAAGATTTGGATTGATTTGAATAAAATGTAAGTTGTAGAATTAGTGTAAAAGAAGGCTATAGAGTTTGCAAAATGAAATGTATCATGTCAAAAACAAAAATATACCCAGAAAACCATATCATTAGAAGACGGATTGAGAGATAGTGTTAAAATGGTATTTGGAACATAGTACAGAGGTTAATAAGAAACCTTATTTTAAATATATAGATAAAAATTTGTAGAGATAAAGAAATTTGAAAAAAGGATTATGGTGAAAAAATGAAAAAATTACACGTATATTTCTTTAAGAGAAAAAGCCAGAACTAAAAAATTGTGCAGCCGAATGGTTTCACAGTAAATGGGGAGTTCCAACAGAAGCTTATCTTGAATGTATGGAAGATTATCTGAATAAGAAAACAGAATATGGTTGGTATATTTGCTTGGATGAAAATAAAATTGTAGGTGGGCTGGGAGTAATCGAGAACGATTTCCATGATCGAAAAGATCTCACTCCGAATGTTTGTGCAGTCTACACAGAAGAGGAATATAGATGTCAGGGTATCTCAGGACATCTGCTTAATATGGTTGTAGAAGATTTAAAATCAAAAAACATAACACCTGTCTATTTGATTACAGACCATACCAGTTTCTATGAAAGATACGGTTGGGAATTTTTGTGCATGGTACAGGGAGATGGAGAACCCAATATGACCAGAATGTATATCCACCAATAGCTTTCAGTTTATCATACAAATGCTTTTGTGTTGCACGCAGTCATTTATAATTTCAACGTTGAAAAAGATGCCTATTTGTCTGAAAAGTTAACTATTGAGAGTAAAAAGTTGTCTTTTCAAAATATAAAGTTTGCTATTGAGAGTCAGAATTATAATGAACCAACGAAAAAACATATTAAAAATATATGAAGAAATTGAAACTAATCAGATATTTGGTGCTCCTGAGATAGAGAGTATTGAAATGTTCAACTTCAACGGCTAGGAATGTTATGAAAAAATTAAAAGAAATAGGTTTTGTTAAAGAAGTTAAAGGAAAAGGAAAGTATACTTTTATTTCTGATTTTAATTATGTGAAAATGAAAGTCGCAAAATTAAATTAGATGTAACATTAGTAAAGAGGAGACATATGAAAAAACAGAAGGAATATAGCTTTTTAAATAATTTTATTTATGCCCTGAATATTGAGAGAAAGAGTAACTTAAGACTGCTGGCAATTACATTAATTAAGCCTATAGGAGACATAGTGGGTACTTTGTTAAATTCATATGCTCCTAAATATGTGCTGTCATTTATTGAGGATGATTTGCCATTTAACACAATAATTATGTATACAGTAATTATTTGCTTAATAATGATGATTTTAGATGTTATCAGCACTACATGTTACAACAGTTTCGAGTTTGAATATCGAAAGACAGAAGGCTATGTTGAAAAGAAGAGAATGGACAAGTTATTTCATACTGACTTTAAAAACATGGAATCACCGGATTTTCTTGATTGTGCCCAAAGAGCAAAAACAGCATTGAACAGAGGCAAGGGATTTCATGGAGTTTTATACCAAAGTAGAAATTTTATTGCCCAGGGAACATTAATGATTTTGTCAGCGGCATTAATAGGAATCCAAAATATATTAATGATGATAATTTTCATTGTAATATCTTTTGGAATAGTAAAGATTTCATCTTTCTTTACAAAAAGAGATAAGATCAAGGTTTTCAGATGCAATGGCACCAACATGGCGTAAAATGAATTACTTAGAGTCAACTACAAAGAATTTTGATTTTGCAAAAGATATCAGACCTTTTTAATATGTCAAATGCATTTTTCAATCAGTTATCAGGTGTAAATGAAACATACAAAGAATTAAACAGGAAACATCACAACAGAATGGTTTTGTGGGAAGTAAGCCTTGGATCAGTATTGATTGTTCAGAAGATTCTTATGTACACATGGCTTGTTTACAATGTTGTTACAGGTGCGTATCAGATATCGGATTTTGTTCTTTATGTTGGACTTGTATCTACATTCCATGCGTCAGTAGGATATGTTAACTGGATTTATTCAGATATGAGAACTAATAGTCTTATGATTAATGATTACAGAAACTTTGTTGACTGGAAGGAAGACAGGGAAACAGCAGATGAAAAAGATGGTCACATTACAGAAATAAATCTTGATAAGTTTGAATTTAGATTTGAAAATGTAAGCTTTAAGTATCCGGGACACGATAATTATGTCTTAAAGAATGTTAATCTAACCATTAAGAATGGAGCGAAACTTGCGGTAGTTGGCGTTAACGGTGCCGGAAAAACTACTTTCATAAAACTTATGATGAAGTTGTACGAACCAAGTGAAGGAAGAATCCTTTTAAATGATGTTGACATAAAAGAATACAACAGGGAAGAATATTTTAAACTGTTTTCACCTGTATTCCAAAATGTGGAATGTTTTGCAATGCCAATCTATCAGAATATTTCATTTGCAGAGGAAGACAAAACTGATATGAATAAGATAAATGAGGTGCTGGAGCAAAGTGGTTTAAGTGAAAAAATCAATTCATACGAAAAGGGCATACATACTAATTTATTAAAAATTTTTGATAAAGAAGGAATTGATTTGTCAGGAGGGGAAAAACAGCGACTTGCCATGGCAAGGGCTTTGTATAAAGATGGAAAAGTTGTTATTTTGGACGAACCTACAGCAGCACTTGATGCGTTGGCAGAGGACAGAATGTATCGTGAATTTGAAAATATGATTTATGGAAAAACAGCAGTTTTTATTTCACACAGACTTGGAAGTACAAGGTTCTGCGACAAGATTGCAATGTTTGAAGATGGAACAATTGTTGAGGAAGGAACTCACGAAGAACTAATGGCTAAGAATGGAAAATATGCTTATATGTTTGGCATTCAGTCACAATATTATGATGAAAAACAAAAAACAGCGATAATGTGGAAGATGCTGATTTAGAAATCAATGAAGGTGTAGAAGCATTAAAAGTTGAAATGGAGGGAGGACAGTAGTATGAAAATAATAAGATAATATCCGTTGCTTTAAGTTTTTGGAAAATTTGCGTGGCAGAATGACAAGAAATATTATGCTTTCTTATTTAAACATAATTGTAAATTCACTGTCTCCCTTTGTAACAATTTCTTGGAACCCAGTATCTTATTGATGAAATTGCAGATGAATCTAAGAGAAATATGTTTTGGATTGTGTTTTGGGTAGCTTTTATTTGTATTGGAAGTTTTATTTGTTCAAACCTTAAGAAGTGGACAGGAGAAAACATATCAAGAATTGGCGAAAAGTTTGACAGAATATTTAAAACCAATTTATGTATGAACTGCATTAAAATGAAGTTTAAAAATACAGAGGACACAGATGTTTTAGATATTATTAAAAATGCGGAAAGAGCATTAAATGAAACAGGACAGGTTAATGGTCTTATTACAGCACTGGCAAACATTATCACTAAGTTCTTTGTAGCACTTGGAGTTGTGGTTCTTGTTTGTACAAGAATTCCTTGGTTAATGATTCCTGTAATTATTTCTTTTGCGGTAAACTCTTATACCACATCGAAAGTAAACAAGGGCAGACGTAAGTTCTTCAAAGAAATGAGCAATGTGGAAAGAGGCAGTACATATTTTAATACTGAATTGCAGGAAAGCAGATATGCAAAGGACATTCGTCTTTATGACGCGTCAGAAATATTTGAAAAGAAATATGACGGCTATGTGGACAGAATATATGATACAAGTAAAAAATATTTCATGGGATTCTTGAAATATTGGAATGTAAATAATATATTTTATTCTGTAAGTGATATGACCATTTATATATTGCTGGTGGTAAATATTTTTAACAAAACCATTTCCATTGGCGAGTTTTCAAGTTTATTTCAGGCTACAGGCGAGTTCATGCAATGTGACAATTAGAATCATTAGTTAATTCATATCTTGAAATGAATTATACATCTTCAGTTTTAAAGTTCTATATTGATTTTGTTGAAAGTGTAGCTGTTGAAGACAATGAATTTGATAGTTCAGCAGCGGAAAACGGATTGTCAGACAATATAACTTTAGAAGAAACAGAAGATATTTTGGCAAACTTTGATAAGTGTGAAATTGAATTTAAGGATGTAAGTTTTAAATATCCAAACACAGAAAAGTATATTCTTAAAAACGTGTCTGCAACAATTAAGGCAGGAGAACATGTTGCCATTGTAGGACAAAATGGTGCCGGAAAGACAACCTTCATAAAGTTACTATGTCATTTATACGATAATTACGAAGGAAAAATATTAATAAATGGCAGGGAAGCCGGAGAGTACAGCTTTAGGGAATATATAAGATTGTTGTCTGTAGTATTTCAGGATTTCAGACTTTTTGCCTTTACAATTAAGGAAAACGTAACAGTTTTTGAGGATAAAAAAGTTGATTTAGATGAAATATACAAGATTGCAGGAATTGAGGATTGGATTAACAGCCTTGAAGAAAAAGATTCCACACATATTTATAAAATGTTTGTGGAAAACGGTGTTGAACCATCAGGCGGTCAGGCTCAGAAACTTGCTATTGCAAGAGCATTGTATAAGAATGCACCTATAGTTGTTCTTGACGAACCTACGGCAGCACTTGATCCTATTTTCTGAATACGAAGTTTACAAGAACTTTGACAAACTGGTTCATGGGAAAACAGCAATTTACATTTCTCACAGACTATCATCATGCAGATTCTGCGATAGAATAATAGTCTTGGAGAATGGTTTAGTAGTTGAAGAGGGAAGCCATGAGGAATTAATGGAAAACGAAAAATGGTTTATACTTTAATATGTACAATGTTCAAGCACGACACTATAGTTAATAATTTAGACCATTTGAAGGAGTTGAGGTAAAGTATAAACAATTATGTATATGTGTATAAAGCAAACTACAAAGGTTCAATTATAGACTATACGGTATATTAAGAGTAAAAGAGTGACCAAAATAGTCACTCTTTTGCTAATTAACAATACAAAAGAATTGCATTATATAAATAATAATGCTATCATTAATACGATTTAAATTTCATATCAGTATATGGTTTGACAGAATTATATTCGTGTCGATTAATAGGGAATTCGGTTAGAACCCGAAGCAGTCACCACTACTGTAATGCAGACGAGAAAGCAATATGTCACTGGGAAACCGGGAAGGCGCTTTTAAGGATGAAGCTGAGTCAGGAGACCTGCCATATATGCGGTTTAAATATATTTTCCGGGTGAGGAGGATGTGTTTTTTTTTGTTGCCATTTTTTTAAAGAGAAAAAATTAGGAGAGGCTATGGTGAAAAAATAATAAACGGATTATTAATAGAATAATAGTTATACTTACTGCCATGGCTTTAATCATAGGAACGTGGGGGATTCGGTATCACAAGGGGGATACACCGGTAAACCCAATGAATAATAAGGCAAAGGCATCTAAAGTGTATGAAAACGATGGCTTGCAGGTAGATGAATTTAATGATTATTCTAATTTGCAAAATTCAGATAACGAAGATAATGAAGAAAATAATGACAGTAATGACAACAGTGAAGAGACTAATAATGAAACAGATGGAAATGGCAATAGAAATGTAAGTCTGAAAGGCACTTCTAACAAATCAGGAAATGGAAAAGAATCCGCAGGTGAAGGAAAATCAGGTAAAAGCAAGGGTAAATCTTTTGCTAATAAGGTTAATCAAAAAGCAGAAATCCTATATTTTACAACTTCAATTATAGATGGAGAAACAATTTCTACATATGAATATGCATTTACAATTACACATTTAATTGAAAGTCTTACAGTAGAACAACAGTTAGTGTATGTAAATGATGAGCAGATAAATAATTTTGATGGCAGAGTTATTCTTAAGGAAGGAACCAATACTATAGAAATAGTGGTTAATTATAGAAGAGATGACGGTCGTGAAATTATTGCAAAGAAAAAATATACGGTAAATGTAGATACAGGCAATTTATTTATATCAACAGATTTGAAGGACCAGACTGTAAACAATCCGTTTTTCAAATTTAATTTGCAGGCAAAAATGGGTGAAAATGATGCAGATGTAAAGGTATCGTTAAATGGTAAAAATATAACGGGAAAAGATGGCAAATATTCTGTAATTTTAAAAAAATGGAAAAAAGCACAATAGTCGCAAAAGCTGAATATGATAAATATTCGATTACAAAAAGGTATGAAATAACTCTTGAATATGAGGATGGTTTTGGAATTGAAACCGATTTGGAAAATAAAACAGTTAATGCAGAAAATATTGAATTTCAGGCAGTTATAAGAAATGGAACAGATAAGGCGAAATTATCTGTAATTGTTAATGGAAACATAATTACAGGAAATGAAGGAGCATATACTTCCGGTTTAAAATTGGTAATAACACCATTAGACTTAAGGCAACAGATTCAGGAAATGTATCCTTGAATAAAACCTTTACAATTAAATATGTTCCGTTGGCTACAAAAGATACTGAACCGGTTATTTCATATATAAATGTCACTGATGGAATGGAGGTTAAGGGCGAGAGTTTTACCTTATACATTGGGGCAATGGACTATAAGAAAAATAAAATTTATTATGACGGAATTGAAGTTAAATTAAATGGAAAGAAAATTCAGTACAGATGGTCTGCTAATTATGTTGGATATTTGCTTAATTTGCAAAATGGAGACAATAGCCTTGAAGTTAAGATAACAGACAGCGATGGAAGGTATAAGGAATATAGTTACAAATTAAAATGTACATATATAGATGAAGGAACCGTTATTGGTACGGCAACAGTAAGCATCGATGCGAAGGTTATTCATTTAGGAGTCCTATTAAGACCTAAAACAGTAGATATTTATTATGGAGATAACGCAGCAGATATATTTGAACGTGCTATAGAGAAAAGCGGATTCTCATATACAAACAGCGGAACAGTGGATAAAGGATTTTATCTTGAAACTATATCAAGACCGGGAATTTTAAGAGGCTGGATGATTGATGAGAAATTAAAAGATGAAATCATTGAGGATGGACTTCAGTTTAATATAGACCCTTCAACCGGAGAGTACATATATGACATGGATAGCTTAGGACAACTTGATTTCTGTCAGGGTTCAGGTTGGGCGTACAGTGTTAATGATGAATATAAAGAATACGGAATGTCGGAATATAAGCCAAAAGATGGTGATGATATAAAGATTAGATAACACTTTGGCATATGGAAAGGATATTGGAGGATATAATCCGTCAAGCGGTTCTTATGGTATCAAAGATAAATATAGTGTTACATATTAAACGACTAGGCTTTCAAAAGAAAGGTATTAAAGAATGATAAAAAAATAGAAGATATTGTTTTCAAGAAGTTAAAAAGGTTGTAATAGGTAAAGATGAAATCATAGAAAAAGTATTAATGGCGATATTAGCCGGAGGACATATTTTATTAGAAGATGTGCCGGGAGTAGGAAAAACTACATTGGCATTAACTTTTAGTAAAGTATTAGGACTTGATTATAAGAGAATGCAGTTTACACCCGATAGTGTTCCATCAGATATAACAGGATTTTCGGTATATAACAAAAATAGTGGCGAATTTCAATATATGGAAGGGTGTGCAATGACAAATCTATTGCTTGCAGATGAAATTAACAGAGCTTCAAGCAAAACCCAATCTGCGTTACTTGAAGTAATGGAAGAAGGAAAGATAACGGTAGATGGAGTTACAAGAACAGTGGAAAAACCATTTGTTGTAATTGCAACTCAAAATCCTACAGGATGGATTGGAACACAAAGTCTTCCAAATTCTCAGTTAGACAGATTTATGATTAGACTTAATATGGGATATCCGGATATGAATAATCTGATAGAAATTATGAAAGACAGACATCATGAGAATCCGTTAGACAAAGTAAAGCATGTTATTAATAAAAATGAATTAATAAACCTGCAGGAATTGGCGGGGAATATTTATGTGTCAGATGAAATTTATGAATATATAAGTAAGCTTGTAGAAAAAACGAGAGAACATGAACTCATAAAATTAGGAATCAGTCCTAGAGGAGCATTGGCAATTTGCAAAATGGCAAAGGCAAAAGCGATGCTTGGTGGAAGAGATTATGTAGTGCCACAGGATGTTCAATATATTTTTAAAGACGTATGCAGCCACCGTATAATCGTGGAATCAAGGTCAATGATTAATGAAGTAAACACTGACGAAATAATGAAAGAAATAATAGAAAGTGTAGAAAATGAATAGAAAGAGCTTAGGATTTTTTTTACTGCTGTTATTATTTCTGATATCAGCAGTAGTGTGGCGGCAGAAATTATTTTTAATAATTCCTATAATTATGATTTTGACAGGAATACTTACATTTGCCTATGCAAAATTAGCAACTACGAATTTAAATGCAGAACTTAAATTCACAAATGTAGTGGATAAGGGCAAAAATGTTACAGGAAAAATAATAGTAAACAATAAATACCCTGTTCCATTAAATGAGATGGTTCTTAATTTTGAAATAAAGAACATACTTACAAGCGAGACAAAGAAAGTTAAAGAGAATTTGTTCCTTGGTATAACAAAGAAAAGTGAAATGCCACTTGAACTTGAATCTAAATATTGTGGATGCATAAAGGTAGAACTGAAAAATATCGAGATATTTGATATTTGGGGAATAGCGTCTATTAAGAAAAATTTTAATGAAAGTCAGCAGATATATGTTATGCCATATACCATTACACAGGACATTGAACTTGGAAATTCAAATGCAAAGGAAGCGTCAGATACATGGCAATTTATGGAGAATGTAGCAGGAGTTTCAGGAGAGGTATTTGATATTAAGGAATATCAGATTGGAGATAACATTAAAAATATCCATTGGAAATTAACAGGTAAATATGAAAATCCAATGGTTAAAAAAATGGCTAAAGAGGCAGAAGATTCAATCATATTAATTTTTGACAACCGATTTGAAAATTCCAAATATGAAATGGCGGATGCTTTAGCAGAAATGTTCATATCATTAAGTAGGAATCTTTTTAACGAAAATATTCCTCATACTATAGGATGGTGGCAGGAAGATAAAGAAAAATATATTTCATATAACATAAGAAGTGAACAGGATTTAGTAAGCAGATTACCTAAAGTATTAGCAGCAGGAAAATGCTTAAACAAGACATCAGAATATGAGAATTATATAGCAAAAATGTCATTTGAAAAAGCACATACGGTTATTGTGGCAGAAACAAAATCTGATGTACATAATATAGCGGCAAAAGGCGTTACGTGGCTTACTGTAGATGATGAATTAAATTCGCACAACTTAAAACAAAGAAGGGCAATTAAAATATGAAAAATGAAAATACTGTTGATTTAAGAAAACTGAATAAAGAAGATAAAAAATCAACAGATATTTTGATGACTTTGATTATGGAATTAATTGTTCTGGTTGGAATAACAGGATTTGTATTTAAAGTGACAGAGTTTAGGATAACGGCATTTGGATTAAATATGAAAGTTATTTTAAATGATATTTCTGATTTAATCGGAAAAAAATATGGAATGATTACTCAAAAGTACATATTAAATCCTGACTTTAAAATGGATTTGCTTTTAATAGGACTATTAGCTTTAATTGCAATTGTTTTATATATTGCAATTAAATATGAAAATCAGGCAGTATTTGCAATTGGAATAATAGTCACAGTAGTTATTCAGGGAATGTTTGGTGGAAAAAAAAGTTGCCTTATGGCAGCAGTTTTAATATTTGCAAATATAATTTGCCTAAATAAAAAAAGATTAAGCAGTGCATTTGAACAAAATAATAAAAGCAAAGTATTAATAGTCTTTTCAATGTTTGTTATTAGCATTTTATGTGTTCCAATATCATATGAGACTAATACAGATAAGATGTTGGAGAACTTAAACCAAAATATAAATCATAAAACAGATGATTTGAGATATTTAGAGAAAAATAAGATTGCATTGAAAGTAAAAATGTCAAAGCCACAGTCTTATTATTTGAAAGGCTTACTGGCAGGAGATTTTTCACAAAACGGTTGGAAGGAAACAGATAAAAATAAACTGTACAAGTATGCAGATTTATTCTTCTGGTTACATAAAGAAAATTTTTATGGGCAGACACAATTGTTTAATGCAAAAAGCGAGGGCAATAGTGAAATTGATATAAACAAGATGACTATTAATGTTTTAGGGGCATCTTCTAAATACATTTATTCACCATATGAATATGTTTCAGATAATGATGGGTTAACAGATAAAGATGAAATAGGAGATGAAAAGCTTCTGTCAAAAGGCTTATATGGCACAAGAAATTAATGTCAAAATTCAGGAAGCGTATGACACTGAAGCTAATTGGAAGTCTAAAAATTCTATACTTTTAGCAGGTCAAGTGGCCTACTCTTCTGATAAATATGGACAGTATAAAATTGGAGATGGCAAAAAAAACATGGAGTCAATTGGGATATGTACCTCCCAGTAGCCATACTCATACTGCAACTCAAATTGTAAGTGGTACTATTCCAATTAGTAGAGGTGGTACAGGGGAAACCACTGCTAATGATGCCGCTAACACATTTATTAATGCACTCCCTGTAGCACTGGCCGTTCCTTGGGATGATGATTATTATGTAAGTCAATATGCTGGTGGTGGCACTACCAACCCAACTTATCATCGCCGTCCTGTCAATAAATTATGGGAGTATTTCAAAACCAAAGCTAATGCTCTATATCAACCAAAGGGAAATTATGCTCAGGCCACTCATACACATAGTCAATATGTTTCTACTGCACACCTAAATGACATTGCTGACAATACATCTCTTGGACATGCATATCTATTTCGTTCTGAAAAAGAATATAGTGACGCAGGAGACTCATATGCAGATAAAAGTGCCTATAGTGTTGGCGCAATACAACAGATTCAAGATGAGCTTAAATTGCAGATTTCTAAAAAGGCTCCTGAAACCCATACTCATTCCGTATCACAAATCACTAATTTCCCTAATATCATTGCGATTACCAATGCACAGATTGACAGCTTAAAAAATTTATAACTATTCTAAGGTAGAAGATTTTATTTCTTCTGCCTTATTTTTTTACTTTTTAACACACTTCTTTCTCTAATAAACATTCATAAAGTAAAAGACCTAAAACTCTCAAATAATTCAAGAATTTTAGGTCGATACTTACGTCATACGTTATGGTTTATCGGTGGGTTTATGTTATTGACTATATTTAAAAACATCACATGTTAATATTAAAAACCCATATCTATATTGTATATTAAAGATATGAAAATGTCAATTGTACTTTGATATTTTTTAATGTAAATACTCATACGGGTTTTTGTATTTTCTTTCAGGTTCTTTTCTTTTAATATTCTTTACTGCTTCTATATAGGATTCATATATTCTATGCTTTGACAGATTTATAACTGCACCATTTGGCAAAGCGATTGTATAAAAATCACCTGTTATTCTTTTTATTTCGCATGGTGTAGCACGAATATTATTTTCTATAATCCAGCATGTATCTCCAACTTTCAAAATTTTCATCTCCTAAAACAATTTAAAGCAGGCCATGTCAAACCTGC
>ENA-OQHL01001380-OQHL01001380.1-human-gut-metagenome-genome-assembly--contig:-NODE-1380-length-12373-cov-5.979340_pt1 | contig 12373 bp, 15 predicted proteins | sample MGYA00242565_ERZ504723 | MGnify/ENA primary metagenome ERZ504723 (study PRJEB26092, sample SAMD00036211) | human gut metagenome | host: Homo sapiens | study: EMG produced TPA metagenomics assembly of... | reverse complement strand
ACTTTAATTCCATTTTCTTGCAAAGCAACTAATGCGCCATATGCTCTCCAGTCATTTGTGGCGAATATCCCATCAAAAGGAACTTCACTTTTGATAAGTTTATCAATTGCTTGTCTTGCACCTTCATAGTTTGCTTGGTTAGCATCTACAAATATTTGTAGTTCTTCTTTTGCTTCAAGATGGTGATCTTTTAAAGCATCCAAATATCCTTTAAGACGTTGTCGGTTAACAGATAATGATTTATTTCTTGATAAAATAGCAATATTTTTACATCCTTGATTAATTAACTCTTCAGTTGCTTGATAACCACCGGAATAGTGATTAGATTCAACATAATAAGCTTCACTATGGTCTTTAGGTTTACGGTCAATACAAACAATTGGAATATCTCTACTTAAAAAATGCGAAGGTATTTCTTCAATCCCTGAAATACATATAATACCATCGACCATTTTAGAATCTAATGATTTAAAGTATGCAACTTCTTTTTTTTCATCTTGAGATGTATTACATATAAAAACAGAATAATTATTATCAAAAAATTGTTTTTCAATAGCTAAAGCTAATTGAGAAAACCATGCATTATCAATATTAGGAACAATTAAACCAATTGTTTTGGACTTTGATGTTCTTAAACTTTTTGCTGCAATATTTGTAGTATACCCATATTCTTTAATTAGTGCTTCTACTTTCTCTTTTGTTTCTTTAGAAAAACGACCATTATTATTAATTACTCTTGAAACAGTAGCTACGGATACATTAGCCATTTTTGCAATTTCTTTTATTGAAATACTTTTTTGAGCCATAAAAGGTCCTCCTTTTTATTAAAATTATAAATGAAATAGCTACATTATTCAATGAATTAAAGGGTTTAAGATAACGGCACAATATATGACGAATAATTGTGTGGAAACGTTTACTCATAATTTCTATAATAGAATTACAAAAAGATAGGAAAACGTTTACCTATAAAAGGAGAGGTTATATGGAAAAATTATTATGTCCAAGTATGATGTGTGCAAATTTTGCATCACTTCAAAAAGAAATAGAAGATTTAGAAGAAGGAGGAATTGATATCTTCCATCTAGATGTTATGGATGGAAGCTTCGTTCCTAACTTTGGAATGGGATTACAAGATATCGAATACATCTGTAAAACAGCAACAAAACCATGCGATGTTCATTTGATGATTGAAAATCCATCTAAATATGTTGATAAATTTGCAAGTCTAGGAGCAAAAATTATCTACATACATCCTGAAATTGATCCACATGCCTGTAGAACCTTACAAATGATCAAAGATGCCGGAGCAAAAGCAGGAATAGCCATCAATCCAGGAACATCTTTTGAAACCGTCAAAGACTTATTACATCTCTGTGACTATGTCATGTTGATGAGTGTCAATCCAGGATTTGCAGGACAAAAGTATTTGGATTTTGTTACACCAAAATTCAAAAAGTTTGTAGAAGAAGCAAAGAACTATGGAGGATATGATGTCATGATTGATGGAGCATGTTCTCCAGAGAAAATAGAAATGTTGTCTAAGATAGGAGTCAAAGGATTTATTTTAGGAACAAGTGCACTCTTTGGAAAAGGAAGAAGTTATCAAGAAATTATTGAAGAATTAAGAAAATTATAAGAGGTATGATTTATGAACATTTTATTAGTATGTGCAGCAGGAATGTCAACAAGTTTACTTGTTAATAGAATGAACGAAGCAGCTGCTGCAAAAGGTATTGAATTACATATTGAAGCTCATCCAGTAGGAAGTATCGATCAATATGGTGATAGTGCAGATGTTATTTTACTTGGCCCTCAAGTAAGATATGAACTAAAAAATGTAAAAGCTAAATACCCAGGTAAACCTGTAGAAATCATTAATATGCAAGATTATGGAATGATGAATGGAGCTAAAGTTTTAGACTTTGCTTTAGAATTAGGTGGAAAATAAGATGGTAACACGTTTAATAAGTGCGACGGGTGATGAAATTAAAGAAATGTCACCAATGGATTTAAAAGAATCTATTTTTAAATCAGAGGGACGTGTTGTGATGGGACAACATTTGTTATTTGCAGGTCCTGGATTAGTAAGAGGTGTTACAAATAGTGAATTAATGTTTGCTTTTGGTGCTGATATGGTTATGCTCAACACTTTTGATCTTGATGATTTAGATAATAATCCAGGGTTATGTGGTTTATCTTTTCAAGAATTAAAAGAAAAATGTAGAAGACCAATTGGTATTTATTTAGGATGTCCTAAAGCAGGAAGTGAAGATGGTGGAAAGAAAGCACTATATCGTCGAGAAGGAATGCTTGCAAGTGATGAACATGTCAAAAAATGTATTGAACTTGGAGCTGACTTTATTGTTTTAGGTGGAAATCCAGGAAGTGGAACATCTATTAGAGATGTTGTCGAAACTGCCAAAAGAATTAAACAAAAATATAAAGATCAAATCTTTGTTTTTGCAGGAAAATGGGAAGATGGTATTAATGAAAAAGTTTTAGGTGACCCACTTGCAAATTATGATGCAAAAGAAATTATTAAAGAATTAATTGATGCAGGGGTTGACTGTATTGATTTACCTGCTCCAGGTTCTCGACATGGTATTAGTGTAGATATGATTCGTGAACTTGTAGAATATATACATTCATATAAATCGGGTACACTTGCAATGACCTTCCTTAACAGTTCGGTAGAATGTGCAGACCCAGATACAATTCGCCTAATTGCTTTAAAAATGAAAGAAACTGGAGCAGATATTCATGCTATTGGTGATGGTGGATTTAGTGGATGTACATCTCCTGAAAATATTCATCAATTATCAGTCTCTTTAAAAGGAAGACATTACACGTATTTTAGAATGGCAAGCGTCAATAGATAAAGGAGAAGAAAAATGAAAATAGGAATTGGAAATGATCATGTAGCAGTAGAATACAAAAAGAAATTAAAAAATATATTGAAGAAAAATATGGCTATGAAGTAGTCAACTATGGAACAGATAGCACAGAAAGATTTAACTATCCAGTATCAGGAGAAGCAGTAGCAAATGCTGTTGTCAGTGGTGAAGTTGATAAAGGGATCGTTATTTGTGGAACGGGTGTAGGAATTTCTCTTGCAGCCAATAAAGTTAATGGTATTCGTTGTGTAACTTGTAGTGAACCATACAGTGCACTTTTATCAAGACAACATAACAATACAAACATGTTAGCTTTTGGAGCAAGAGTGGTAGGAATTGAACTTGCAAAAATGATTGTTGATGCATGGCTATCAGGTGAATACGAAGGTGGAAGACACCAAGTACGTATTGATATGTTAAAAGAAATTGAAGAAAAACAAAAAAATAAATAATTAATTGAATCAATAGCATTATTTATAACATGCACGATATTACTTCCTCTCTTAAATATCATATTAAATAATGCTATTTTTTCATATGAAAGGAATATTATTATGAAATTTAATGAAATTATGCATCTTTCATTTTATACAGATCAAATGGATGAAATGCGAGATTTTTATGAAAATAAATTAGGTTTAAAAGCTAAAATTATTATGCGTTATGAAGCATATAAAGGGAAAAAAATAGAGGTGCTTGGGCAAAACGTGCAGAAACAAATCCTAAGGATATCGCTTATATCTTTATTGAACTAGCACCTGGACAATATTTAGAATTATTTCCTAAAGCAGACCACCAATTAGATCATGAAACACCTGATACTCGTTTAGGTTATTCTCATTTTGCTTTAATGGTTGATGACATTCATGAAGCACGAGAAGAATTAGTCAAAGTAGGTATAGAAATCGATATTGAACCGAATAAAGGTCAATCAGAAACATGGCAAATGTGGATTCATGATCCAGATGGAAATAAATTTGAAATTATGCAATATACTGATAAATCATTACAACATCATGGAAATATTGAAGAAGATCAAAGAAAATATGGCAAATAATAGCCATATTTTTATTTGATCTTTTTAAAATAAAGGGCAGTATATAAAACATCAAAGATATAATGAATAGAAAGACCATAGAGCATTATGCTATGAGGTAAATGATGATTGTAAGAGTCAATATAAAGATTCTCATTACAAATAAGTTCTAAATCTTGAGATAGTCTACCTGTTACACCAACAACTCTAATTCTTTTCTTTCTTAAAGCATAAGCAGCATCAATCATTGTTTTATTGCTTCCTGAATGACTGACAACAAAAGCTATTGTTTCTTGAGGGTTGATGTGATCTAAATAAACAGAATTAATTGTATTAAAAACTTGTGCACGTATACCAATTGAATTGAGTTTTAAAGCAATTGTTTGTATTTCAGAATAATTGTTATCATTTGCATAAAAATCAATTTGTTTTGATTGTAACATATAATTAATCGTTCTAATAAAAGCATCTGTTTTTGTGAGCTTTTGTGTTTCTTTAAACACGTGCTGATAAATAAGAGGCAATGTATCTATAATATCATTTATATAACTATCTTTTGTTATTCTTCTATATTTTGTTTCTTCTACCATACTTTGTTCTTGAATGAAAGTGCGTTGAAAATCAAAATAACCATTAAACCCTAACTTTTTGATAAATCTATTCATTGTTGGTGGGCTAACAAAAATTTTTTCTGATAATTCTTTGGCATTTAGCTTCATAACTTCTTTAGGATGTTGTTCTATGTATGATACAATATTTTGTTCTTGTGGTGTCAATTTAACGTTTTCCATTAAATCTTGAATCATTTTCGAGGCCTCCTTTATTTCATCTACTACTCATATAATAGCATGTTTTATTTAAATGAGATAACGTTTTCTCTTTAATGTAAAAGTATTTTAGAAAATAAATGAAATTCAATTTCATAAAAGCTATCCTTATATGAAATTGAATTATAAAATAGAAAATTATTATTGAAAAAATAATAACAATTTATATTCTTAAAATAAAAGGAGATAAGAACATGATAGAATTAGACGAAAATGTAATAAGATTAATAAGCGCAAAAGCAAGTAAAATCAAAACGTATACAGGAAGACAATTAAAAGAAGCAATTTTGAAATCAGAAGGCAGGGTTTTGATGGGACAAACATATTTGAAGAATCCTATTTTGTTTCCAAATTGTACAAGTACAGAACTTATGTTTGCATTTGGTGGAGATATGGTTATGCTTAATGGCTTCGATTTTAGGAATCCTAGTACTTGTCCAGGACTACAAGGTTTTGATTATCAAGGTATTAAAAACTTGGTGGGAGGAAGACCTGTGGGTATTTACATGGGATGTCCTAAGGAAGGATTGGATATTACAAGCGACTATCTATATGATTTGTCTGGCATGATTTGTACAGAAGAAAATTTAGAGAAATGTAAAGAATGGGGTGTTTCTTTTATTGTTTTAGGAGGAAATCCTGGAAGCGGAACTTCTATTAAAGATGTTGTTCATTGGACTAAAAAAGCAAGAGAAATTTGTGGAGATGACATGTTGATTTTTGCAGGAAAATGGGAAGATGGTATTATTGAAAAAGTATTAGGTGATCCACTTGCTGATTATGATGCAAAAGAAATTATTGATCAACTCATAGAAAATGGTGCTGATATTATAGATTTTCCTGCACCAGGTTCTAGACATGGTATTACTGTAGAAAGAATTAGAGAGTTAATAGAGTATACACATCGAAAAGGTGCATTAGCTATGAGTTTTCTAAATAGTAATGTAGAAGCTGCAGATAGAGACACAATTAGAGAAATAACATTGTTGATGAAACAAACCGGATGTGATGTACACGCTATTGGTGATGGCGGTTTTGGCGGTGGGACATGGCCTGAGAATCTTTATCAAATGTCAATTACACTAAAAGGAAAAGCATATACTTGGGCACAAATGGCAACACCTCGAAGATGATGAAATTCAATTTCATATATGAAAGAAATCTTGTGAAAACAGATTTCTTTTTTTGTTATTAAAATATTTAGGGAAACGTTTACAGATATAATGAAGAAAAAGGAGGTTACTTATGATTCGTTTAATTGCTAGTGATATGGATGGAACATTATTGAATAGTAAAAAAGAGTTTGATGATGAGTTTTTTAATATTTTACAAGAACTCTTAAATAAAGAAATCTATTTTGTAATTGCAAGCGGAAATCAATTTCATCATCTATATAATCAATTTTTACCATACAGTGATGATTTGTATTTTATTAGTGAAAATGGTTCTTTTATCACAAAAGGGAAAAAAGAACTTTATTCATTTACTATGGATCAATATGATGTTCAAACAATTTATGATGTTTTAAAACAATATCCAGAAATTATGTCTGTTATTGGAGGGAAAGAAATGTCTTATATTCCTAGACAATATCAAGCTTTTCAAGAGGAGATAGAGCGACATTATGATGAATATATTTTTATAAATGATTTAAAAGATATAACTGAAGGTGTTCTAAAGTTTTCAATTCATGATCCACAACATCATATAGAAAGATATGTTGAATTAATTAAAAAAAGTTTACCAAAGCATTTAAAGATTATGACATCAGGAAATGAATGGATGGATATTCAAGATGAAAAAATCAATAAAGGATTTGGCATCAATTTTTTAATAAAACATTAAATTTAACAAAAAATGATTGCATGGCTTTTGGTGATCAAATGAATGATTATGAATTATTAAAAAATGTAAAATATAGTTTTGCGATGAAAAATGCTATTCCACCTATTAAAGAAATTGCTTATCAAGTAATTCAGTCTAATGACGAAGCAGGTGTAACTCAAAAAATAAAAGAGATATTGAAAGGGGAATTTTAAATGTTAGTAGTAGCTTATATTGGATTTGGAAATAGTGTATGTAGATATCATTTACCTTATGTAGAAAGAAGAAAAGATACAATAAAGGTTAAATATATTTATCGAAGAGTAGAAGATCGTATAGGAGATGAAGAAAGAGAAACATGGTATCCACATATTACTTTTACTAGTGATCTTGATGAAGTGATGAATGATCAAGAAGTAAATTTAATTGTAGTCAATACACCAGATGGATTTCATACATATTATACAAAAATGGCGATTGAACATGGGAAAAACTGTTTATGTGAAAAACCATTTGCTAAGTCTGTTAAAGAAGCTAAAGAAGTCTTTGACTTAGCTAAAGAAAAAGGTGTCGTTGTCATGGCAAATCAAAATAGACGTTTTGATGCAGATATGAGAACAGTTAGAAAAGTGATAGAAACAAGTGTTCTAGGTGAACTATTAGAAATAGAGTCTCATTATGATTATTATCGCCCATCAATTGCAAATAGAAAAGGTTTAGGGATGTTATATGGTTTACAAGTACATCCAATTGATCAAATTGTAGGAGAGTTTGGTACGCCAGATAAAGTTGTTTGTGATTGCCGTAGTTTCGATAATCTAGGAAATTCAGATGATTATTCTGATATTGATTTATATTATGGAAAGATGAAAGCTATTATTAAAACTAGTTTTTATGTTAAATTAGAATATCCACGTTTTATTGTTCATGGTAGAAAAGGAAGTTTTATCATGCCACAATTAGGACATCAAAGTGCTTTAAAATCTAAACCAGGACCTGTTGAAATAAGTTTTGATCCTTTACCAGAAAAATATTGGGGTACATTATGTTACGAGGATGAAAATGGTAATGATATTACAAAAAAGATTCCTGTTGAAATTCAAGATTATGGAATGATTTATGATAATTTATATGATGTTATTTTTAATCATGGACAAAAAGTTGTTGCTGATGAAGAAGTATTAGAAGTGTTAAGAATTTTAGAAAAAGCGACAGAAGTTGCTAAGGAGGCTAGATAAAATGCGTTTAGGAATTGCCGGAGCAGGGATGATCGTAAGAGGTTTATTTAGTTTTATTCATGAAATAGAAGGAATTGAGTTAGAAGCTATTGCTTCTACTGAAAAATCAATAGAAAAAGTTAAACAAATGGCAAAAGAAAACCATGTAAAAAAAGCGTATTTGAATTATGATGAATTGCTAAATGATGAAGATATTGAAGTTATGTACATTGCTACACCTAATCATCTTCATTATCAAATGTGTAAACAAGCATTAGAAAAAGGAAAGAATGTTATTTGTGAAAAGCCATTTACCTCTAGAATAGAAGAACTAGAAGAATTAAGTCAATTAGCAAAAGAAAAACACTTATTTTTATTTGAAGCAATTTCTACTCAATATTTACCTAATGTTTTAAAAATAAAAGAAAAGTTAAATGAGTTAGGAAATATAAAAATTGTAACTGCTAATTATTCTCAATATTCTTCTCGATATAATGCTTTTAAAGAAGGAATTATTCAACCAGCTTTTGATTATACAAAATCTGGTGGTGCTTTAATGGATTTAAATATTTATAATATTCATTTAATGGTTGCTTTATTTGGTAAACCATTAAAAGTCAATTATATGGCTAATATTGAAAAAAATATTGATACATCAGGAATCATTACATTGGATTATGGTAATTTCAAAGCTGTCTTAATTGGAGCTAAAGATTGCAAAGCACCTATTGCAACAAGTATTCAAGGAGATCAAGGGTGTATTAGTATTCAAACACCAGCAAATGTTTTAAGAAGCTTTAAAATTTTACATAATGATCAAAGAGAAGAAGAATTTGATTTACAAGGCGACACACATCGTATGGTTTATGAATTTAATGAGTTTGTAAAAATGATAGAAAATAAAGATTCTGATAGAGCAAATGAAATGATGGAAAAGAGTTTGATTGCGATGGATATTGCTACAAAAGCAAGAATAGATGCAGGTGTTCATTTCAAAGCAGATGAGTCTTATGAATAAAATACTATTTAGTGATTTTGATGGAACTCTCTTTTTTAAGGAAGGCTTTCATCAAGAGGATATAGAAGCAATAAAAACTTTTCAATCGAAAGGAAATAAATTTGCTTTGTGTACAGGTAGACCACTAGGTGGGGTAAATGCATTAATGAAAGGTAAAATTATTCCAGATTATTATGTGTTGTGTACTGGAGGTCTCGTTTTAGATAAGAATTATCAAGTTATTTATGCACAAGAAATTCCTTTTGAACTTGTTAAAGAAGTATGTCAAAAATATGAAAATGAAACGATTATAGGGCCACATTGTCTAGATGAAAAATATTTATACTTTAAATATGTTCAAAATGATGCACCAAGTTATATTAAACAATTTGATTCAATTGATGAATTTAAAAATAGGAAAATATATAGTTTTTCATTAATTGAATCAATACGAGCAAAAGAAATCACAAAGGAAATTAATGAAAATTATCCTTCATTACATGCATTTCAAAATGTAAATGCAATAGATGTTGTTAAAAGAGGGTGTAGTAAAGGAAATGGAATATTAGAAATAACAAAGTTAATAAGCGATGAAACAGCAGGAATAGGAGATAGTTATAATGATTTAGAAATGTTTAAAGTTGTAAATCAATCATTCACTTTTAAGACATCTCCTAAAGATATTCAACAACAAACGAGGTATACGGTTTCATCAGTAAAAATGGCTATAGATATATTGAACAAAGAATAAAAATGGCACATATTATGCCAAGTATTTATGTAGAAAAAATAGATTATTCATTATAGTATATGATTAAAGGTTGGGAAAACGTTTACATCACAATACTTATCTCAATTATTAACAAAAAATAGATATTTCAAATAATATATTGAAAATTAAGGAGGAATAAAAAATGTGTTTTCCAAAAGGTTTTTTATGGGGTGGAGATATTAGTGCTAACCAATGTGAAGGTGGTTGGGATGAAGGAGGTAAATCTCCTAATATGACAGATTATCATACTGGAGGAACAGTTAATAGTCCACGTATGGCAACTTATATCATGCCAGATGGAACATACGGTAAAACACCAGCTATGATTGAAAATTGTAACTTACCTGAAGGAGCTAAATTAGCAATCAATCCTGATGAATTTTATCCAAATCATAAGGCAACAGATTTCTATCATCATTATAAAGAAGATATTGCAATGTTTGCTGAGTTGGGATTCAAAGCATTTAATATGACATTGTCATGGGCAAGAATCTTTCCTAAGGGGATTAAAGAAGGAATTAATCCAGAAGGTGTAGAATTCTATCATAATGTGTTTAAAGAATGTTTAAAATATGGTATTGAACCATTAGTTCATTTATATAAATATGATATGCCAGCTTTCTATATTGAAGAATTAGGAGGATGGAAAAATAGATTTTTAATAGAAGAATTTGTTGAATTTGGAAAGGCATCTATTGATGAATTCCAAGAAGTGACTTATTGGTCAACATTCAATGAAATCAATGCAGCACAATTTTCTATACTAGATTCAAATAATCAAGAAGAAGTACAAAGACAATATCAAGCATTGCATAATCAATTGGTGGCCAGTGCCAAAGTAGTGAAGTATTTGCATGATAATTACCCAGATAAAAAAATCGGATGTATGCAGGCAGGTATTTTCACTCATGCATTAACTTGTGATCCAGAAGATGAACTTGCTAATCAAAGAGAAATGCAAAAGAATTTCTGGTATGCAGGAGATGTTTTTGCAAGAGGGTATTATCCAAGCTATGCTAAATATTTATGGAAAGAATTAAATATTATCTTAGATATTACAGAAGAAGATACGAAAGCATTAAAAGAAGGTACAGTAGACTTCTTTGAATTCTCTTATTATTTTTCTAACTGTGTAACTACTCATGTAGATGGTCAAGAAGCAACAGGAAACTTAAATTTTATGGGCAAGAAAAACCCATATTTAAAAGAATCAGACTGGGGATGGGCAATTGATCCAAAAGGATTAAAATTCTTTATGCATGAAATCTATGACAGATATCAAATACCTCTTATGAACTGTGAAAATGGATTAGGAGCATTTGATACATTAGAAGAAGATGGAACCGTACATGATCAATATCGTATTGATTATATGAGAGAACATGTCAAAGCAATGAGTGAAGCCATTGATGAAGGTGTAGACTTAATGGGATACACATGGTGGGGATGTATTGATCTTGTCTCTGCTGGAACAGGTGAAATTAGAAAACGTTATGGATTTATTTATGTTGATGTAGATGATTTTGGTAATGGAACATATAAACGATATAAGAAAGATTCATTTGAATATTGTAAGAAAGTATATACTTCAAATGGAAAAGATATAGATTAGGAGGAATAGAAAATGGGATTTCCAAAAGGATTTTTATGGGGTGGCTCAATTAGTGCTGCACAAATAGAAGGTGGTTGGAACGAAGGAGGAAAATCACCTGTACTAGTAGACTACTGTACTGCAGGATCTACTAAAGAAAGAAGACAAATTTGGTATTTAGATAAGAATAGACAAAGAGCTCATAGAAATTGGGAAGCAGTAGATGAACTAGAAGAAGGATGTAAGTTTGCATTTTTCGATGATTTACATTATACAAATCATGTAGCAAGTGATTTTTATCATCGTTATAAAGAAGATTTAGCTTTATTTAAAGAAATGGGATATACAACATTCAATACTTCTATTTCATGGGCAAGAATCTATCCTCATGGGATTAAAGGAGGAGTTAATCAAGAAGGTGTAGAATTCTATCGAGATGTTTTTAAAACAGCTAAAGAGTATGGAATGGATCCAGTCATTACTTTATATAAATATGATGAGCCAGTTTCATTATTAGAACAACATGGTGGATGGCGTAATCGAGCAATGATTGATGAATTTGTTGAATTTGCTAGAGTATGCTTTAGTGAATATAAGGACTATGTTAATAAATGGATGACATTTAATGAAATTAATATCATCATGCCTATGGATGGACAAAAAACTGAAAGAAATCAAAGAAATCTCATTTATTTACATAATCAATTAGTAGCTGCAGCAAGAGCAACAATTGTTGCACATGAAATTGATCCAAATTTAAAGGTTGGATGTATGTTATGTACAAATATGGCATATCCATTAACACCAGATCCGTTAGATGCGATGGAACGTTATAGAAAATTCCAAGATTTCTTCTGTTATAGTGCTGATACACAAATGAGAGGATATTATCCACCATTTGCGAAAAGAATATGGGAAGAATATGGTGTTACACCAGAAATAACTAAGCAAGATAAGGAAGATTTAATGAATGGTAAATCTGATTTTATTGGTTTTTCTTATTATTCTTCAGGTATTGTGACAACACATAAAGTAGATGATGATAATCATACAGGAGGAAATATTTTAGGAACAGTAAAAATCCATATTTAAAAGCAAATGCTTGGGGATGGCAAATTGATCCAGTTGGATTTAGACATATGATGCATTTAATTAATGATCGATATAATGCACCTATGTTTGATGTAGAAAATGGTATTGGTTTAATAGAAA
>ENA-OQHL01001377-OQHL01001377.1-human-gut-metagenome-genome-assembly--contig:-NODE-1377-length-12384-cov-3.123358_pt1 | contig 12384 bp, 7 predicted proteins | sample MGYA00242565_ERZ504723 | MGnify/ENA primary metagenome ERZ504723 (study PRJEB26092, sample SAMD00036211) | human gut metagenome | host: Homo sapiens | study: EMG produced TPA metagenomics assembly of... | reverse complement strand
CGGCGCGAGGACGCTCGGGAGGAGGAAGTGGGCCAAGGAAGCCGCGCAAGAGGCTATTGCACATCAGCCAATCCCGAAATCGACCTATTGCGCGAGGAAGTGCGTGAGCTGACCGCTACGGTAGCCGGTCTGCGCACCGAACTTGAGCGACGTTGATTGGCGAAGCGGGACAAACAACGATTCTGCCAAGAAGGTCCGCGTCAGTTGTTGTCACCGCGGATTGCGGCAGAATCATTGTCGCCACGGCTGTTTTCTTCAGTCGGCTCAACCCAACTTTTGATAATTTTTACTTTTTTTTGATATTTTTGATAAGTTTTTATTTTAGGTTGATTCAGCGAGGAGGCGGTCCACATGAAGGCAAAGGAAAACCCATTCAAGCCAACGGCAGGAGGGGAACCGCCCCTGCTCATCGGCCGAGGCAAAGTTATCCGCGATTTCGAGAAAGGTCTCGATAACGGAGTCGGTGCCCCAGGGCGCATTATGCTCGTCACCGGCGCTCGTGGAACCGGAAAAACCGTGATGCTCACTGTGTTCGGAGACCGGGCCAAAGCGCGCAGATGGGATGTCATCGAAGAAACGGCCTCTGCCGGACTATGCGAACGCCTTGTTGATGCCTTACGAACCGGGCGAGGGGCCCTTGACCACCTCGCTATCCGACCATCGTTGACTTTTGCTGGAGCGGGCATCGTCCTCGGAGAAGCCGAACTATCCCCGAAGCGTATGCCCGAAACGTTGAGAAGTGCCATTGCCGGACGGTTGGATGCGCTTGAGAAGCGCCATGCTGGGTTGCTTATCACCATTGATGAGACTCAAGCGGCTGAGCGATCCGACATGATTGCCATCGCCACTGCCATACAGCATCAAATCAGGGAACGACGCAATATCGCCATCGTGTTCGCCGGTCTCCCACAGATGATTTCTGATTTGTTCAATGACGAAGTCATCACGTTCCTACGTCGCGCGAAAACGAACATACTCACAGATATTCCTCTTGATGAAGTGCGCGATGCTTTCGCCACAACATTCCGCGCCTCCGGCATGTCCATCACCGACGCTCAATTAAGCACTGCAGCCAATGTGACAGCCGGATACCCCTATATGATTCAACTGGTTGGCTACCATATCTGGGATGCCGCAGACATGCGGGACTCGGATACCATCATCGACGCTGATGTTACGGCAGGTATCGAGGAAGCACGTATTGACCTTGATAACGCCGTGTGCATCCCGGAGTTGCAAGGCTTATCCAAAAACGACCGTGAGTATCTCGAAGCCATGGCAGCGTCAGATGGTCCCTCTCCCACCGTGAATGTTGCACAGCGCATGGGCAAAACGCCTAACTATGCCGCCACCTACCGCAAACGCCTCCTTGACGCCTTCGTTATCCGCGAAACAGAACGAGGCAAAGTCGATTTTGCCGTGCCCTTCCTGCGCGAATACTTGCGTCGGAATCAGTAATCGGCACAATGCACAGTATCGATATATTCCGTTCCATATAATGACTTTTCGCATTCAGATACACAATGGACGGCCTGTTGAGTAGCACTCAGCAGGCCGTCCATTCTATTTAGCTATTCAGTTATCGGAGACACACCTCAGGCCTTGGCCGGAGCGTCAGCGACCTGCTGGGAGGCCATCACGCCGAACAGGTAGCCGTCTTCGGAGAAGTATTCGAAGGTACGACCGGCGAAGTCGCGGCATTCGAATCTGATATCGTTATCGATTCGATCAGCGGCTCACGATACTGCCCTTGCATCGCTGTGCCACTGTTGAATGTGCCCGGCTGGCTCACCTTTGGGTCACCGCCGACACATCCTTGATGCCGATGGTTATAGAGTCGCAAATTCACGACTGGCGCACCTGCCCACGCACCTATCCTGTCATTTCGAGCGCATAATTTGCTACCACATCCGGTCAGGGCAATCGACCTTAATGGCGTAAACGGCACTTCTCAATACGTAAACGGCACTTATTCTTGGCTCCCCTCTCAGAGAGGGGAGCCAAGAAATATCAAGCTCGGCCTCCCAGGAGAGAGCCAGAATAATGCACCAGCAAGGCATTAGGATGGAGGGCATGAGCGATTTGAACGCGTTGAATCTTGAGCCCGGCGAAGTGGTTGGTGGGTATACGCTGATCTCCCGGCTCGGCTCAGGAGCTATGGGGTCGGTGTGGCGGGTGCGCGACGACGGCGGCACCACCTATGCCATGAAGATTCTGCGCGACTCCCTGACCGACGAGTCAGTGGCAGGCTCCGGCCCTGCGTCCACGGCCCTGCACGACCCCGACCTCAAGCCCGATGTCACGCCGCGCGAGCGCCTGCGGCGCGAGGCCATGGCCTTGAAGAAGGTCAATCATCCGGGTGTGTGCGGCATCGTGGATATGGAACTCGACGATACGTTGGCGTTCATCGTCACTGAACTCATCGAGGGCAAGAATCTTAAGGATGATGTGGCCGCCAATGGCCGGTATGTGGGCGACGATCTGGAACGCTTGGCCCGCAAGCTCATCGAAGCCACCAAAGCCGTACATGCGGCCGGCATCGTCCATCGCAACATCAAACCCACCAATGTGATGGTCTCAGCAGCCGGCCCGGTGCTGGTCGACTTCGGCATCGCCATGGGCGAGGGGGAAAGCCACGTGACCCGCACTGGACTGGTAATGGGCACACCCGGATTCATAGCCCCCGAAATTATTGAAGGGGCTGAATCAGATGAAATGACCGACTGGTGGTCCGTAGCCTCCGTGCTCGCCTTCGCCGCGACCGGCGCACCGGTGTTCGGCACCAAACCGATGATGGCGGTGTTAGAGCGTGAAGCATCAGGCAACGCAAATCTCACCGGGCTGCCGGCCGGCACGATGGCCGTGTTCCGATCAGCTCTCAACCCCGATCGGTCGAAACGCTGCACGCCAGATCAGCTCTTGAATGCCATCGCCGTAGACGCTCTGGATCCCAACGTCTGGCAAGGCACGCAAGCCGGTCCATTCGCCGCAGGGGCCGTCGCCGGTTCGGCCGCCACAATCGCCACAGCTACGACTGACGGAACCGAGGCGATGCCCCCTTTTGGCGCAACCGCCGACGCGGATAGCGCTAATCCGCGGGCCATCTGGCGTCAGGATGATGAGGCAACACAACTAGTAGGCAGCACCGCCGAAAACGCCACCGAGGCGATACACCCTGACGTCGAACGTACTGAGCCAATAAGCGATGAGCCACCGGTCGCCCCGACCACGCCGCTGTCTGAACGCACCGCCGTGCTGCCCACACCACAACCAGTGCCGCAGCCCATCCCTCAGCTAGCGCCGCAACCAGTCCCATTCGGGCAAAACGGGTGGAATCCGGCTGGCGTGAATAACACAGCGGTGGATCCGGCGATCCGCCCTGCCATGCAGCACGTCATCAACCAAGCCGCGCAATCCGTGCCCACCGAGGCACTGATGCAGGGCCCGCCTGCGCCCAATCCCGCGGATGTGCGCCGCGGAATGTATTTGCATAACGGCGTATTGCCACTGTTTCTGCTTGCCGTGCCGGTAGCCGTGCTGGCCGCAAGTTTCCCGCTCATCGCCCTCATTGTGGCCGAAATACTGCTTTGGCTGCTATTGACGCTGGCGTACAACACCGAGCCTCAGCTGGAACGTGAAGGCCGGCGCGGCGGCGAGCGCAAAAACTCTGATTCGCTGATTCGCGTGGCCACATTGCCTTGGCATATCGTCAAGGCCCTGCTGCTGTCAGCGCCAGGACTGCTACTGCTGGCTATCGTCTATCTCGCCGGTATCGTCGTCACCACAGTGCTCATGGGACTTCCCGTACGCGAGCTTTCCTGGTATTTCACCGCAGATCGGAGCATTCCGATTCCACTGCTTGATGATGTGCCATTCTCCATGTGCGGACTGACACTCGCCGGATTCATGGCTATCGGCTGGCTCATCACCGTCTTCGGACCACAGTCAGCTATGATTCGCCTCGGCGCCGGCGTACTGCGCGGCATCACCAGCACACGTCAGGAGCCTGTGACACCGTTGCCGGCGAATGGTTCCCCCGCAACGCCGACCACCGAACGAGGTGGTCGCGGCACGGCATTGTTCGCAATTTGGATTATCGTTACGCTGGCGCTCTGCGCACTGCCGCTGCTAGGTATGCCCATTAGCTGGACTCCATTGGCATAGTTCGGCCGCAGCCCTCCCTGTTACACCAATCACACTTTTACAGGGAATTCACCTTCCAGCTGATCTGAGCACGGTCTTCCTCAGGACTGGTCATTATGATGGGGCCCAAACATTGAAGCGATTGCAAGGGGATAGCTATGTCAGATCCGAAGCGTCAGGCCAAGCGTGCCACACGCGCTGAGCGCCGAGCGGCCGAGGAGGCCGCCCAGCAGGCACGGGCCGAGCAGGCAGCCAAGGAGCGTAAGCAGCAGACCATCATCGGCTGCATTGTGGTGGCCATTATTGTGGTGCTGGTGGCCATCGCTGGATTCGCCGTGTACAAGGCTATGCGGCCGTCCAACACCAGCAGCAGTAGCCAGCAAAGCAACATGACCGTGGACGAGGCCTATAGCAAGCTCAAGAAAGTCAGTACCCAGCCGGCTAACGCCGACGACAAGGCCGGCTTCGTAATCTCCAACAAAGGGTATGGCCAGAAAGCCGAGGGGGCTCCCACCGTATCCATCTACATGGAACCGCTGTGCCCCGGCTGCGCCTCGGTGAACCGCCAACTCGACCCGACGCTCGTCAAGCTGATGAACGCAGGCCAGCTCAACATCGATTTGCACTTCCTCAATTTCCAGAACAACAAGAGCTCCGACAACTACTCCAACCGCGTGTTCAACGGTGCCATCTACATTGCCGAGCATGATGACGATCCCGACCACCTCATGAGCTACCTCTCCAACATCTACGCTGAGGATTTCCAGCCGGGCGAATTGTCCAATTACGAGCCGGTAAACAACGCCAAGCTGGAGAAGCAGGCCGTCAAGGCCGGCGTGAGCGAGGATGTGGCCGCCGCGGCGTTCAGCGGCAAGAACGAATACCTCGACTGGCTCACCGCCTCCAACAACTACACGATCCTGCGCCCCGAACTGTTCAACAGCTCCGGCGCCTTCTCCTCCCCCACACTCACCATCAACGGCGAATACTGGGATCTGAAGCAGCTCACGCTGGCGGACACGAATATGGTGGACGGCTTCCTCAAGTCCATTGGGCTGGATGCTGACCAGGTAGGCGTGGAAGGCAAAATGCCATCCATCGGTGCCAGCGGAAAGCCGATTTCGGTCGCCTCCTGATGCTGCGTGGCCGAATAAGTTGACGCCGCGACATATGCAATACCGCCTGCGACTCGGCTTAAATTGACCACTCGGGAAGTACCGGTATACTAGTCATTTGTTCGCAACGATTTACGCGTTAAGAACAATCGCCTCTTTAGCTCAGATGGCCAGAGCGGCCGCCTTGTAAGCGGCAGGTCGTCGGTTCGATCCCGACAAGAGGCTCGACGCGTAGAAAAGTGGCGTATTATATGATACGTAGACTTTTCTACGCATATAATTCTTACCTTGGGTAAGTACTCCAGGAGCCTTCCCCCAACTATGGGCTTCCTGGAATGAGGGCGGAGCGTCCCCAACCAGCTCCGCGCCTTCAGGGGGGCGGGAACATCCCCTTCTCTCCCGCCCCCTTCTTCTTTATTTTTTTTTTGAGCTCAGAACAATCTGACGAGCAGGAATGGTGACGGTGGCCGGTGAAACCGCAGTATGGGCCGGAACAACCGTTACGATGGGTGGCGTAATCGTTCATCCAGCAGGAAGAGTATGGCAATGGCACGGCGTTGGACCCCGCAGCGGTTTGTTACACTGCGTCGCATCCGCGTAATCGCCTGTATCGCGGCGACCAGTATCGCGCTGGCTGGATCATTCGCGTTCACCGCGCGTAAATCCGTAGCCCTGAACATCAACGGGCAAACCACCCAAGTCACCACATATGCGATGACGGCCACCCGTCTTCTGGAGGAACAAGGGGTGGATATCAAGACCCACGATATCGTCACTACCTCGTCCGGCGACCAACTCGCCAATCATGCCGTGGTCACCGTACAGTCCGCCTACCAGACCACTATCAACATCGACGGCACGTCCGTTCCCTTCTGGACCGTGGCCACCAGTGCCGACCAGTTGCTGGGATTTTTCGAGGAAAACCAGAACAACGCCACAAAAATCACCGTCGACATCGACAATGTGTACAACCAGCTCACCGGCGGACTGGTCATCAATCAGGATGGCCCGGTCACCGTCATTGCGGACGGCAAGACTTCCGTGGCCCCCAACGGCAAACTGCCCGCGGCCTCCATTCTTGACTCCAAAGGCATCGTGCTGAACAAAGAGGACCGTGTGAGCGTCGAAAAGGACGGCGATACCACTATCCTGCGCGTACGGCGCGTGACGCATGGCGAGGAAACGCGCACAGCCGTAGTGCCATACTCCACACAAACCATCATCGACTCCAATCTTCCTGAAGGCCAGTCGGAGATCCGCCAGCAAGGCGTCAATGGCGAGAAAACCCAGGTGTATAACGTCACGTATGTCGATGGCGTGGCCGAATCGGAGACGCTGAAATCCGAAACCGTCACCACGATGGCCATCGACCAGATCATCGCCGTAGGCGCCGCCAAGTCTGATACCGATAAAGGTTCCGACAAAAAATCCGACTCCGCCGATAACGGCAAGGCCGATTCCGGTTCCAACAATCAGCACGAGTCGTCCGGTAACAATGCCAACAACACAGGCGACAAGAACAACAGCAGCTCTGGCAACAACACGAACACCGATACCAACAACAATGCCGGCAACACCGGCGGCAACAACTCCGGTAACACCGGCAACTCCGGCAACACTGGTAACACCGGCGGCGGTACGAACAACAATTCCGGCTCTTCCGGCTCCGATTCAGGAACAACCACCACGCCCTCCGGCCGACTCTGGCACGCCACCGTAGCCCAGGCTCAGGCCTATGCCGCCGGTGCCGCCGCGCAGCGCGGGTGGACAGGCAACGACTGGGATTGCCTGGTCAAACTATGGAACCGCGAGTCCAGATGGCTGTGGTATGCCGAAAACGCGAGCTCCGGCGCCTACGGCATTCCTCAGTCGCTACCAGCAGACAAAATGGCTGCGTTCGGCGCCAATTACCGTGACGATGCCGCCGTACAGATCGATTGGGGTCTGTGGTACATCGCACAAAGATACGGCAGCCCGTCCAAGGCATGGCAACATTCCGAACAAATCGGTTGGTACTGATCGGTTACGAAGCCCACAAGGAACACACGCTTATGAACGACACCATTCCCGCCACCGGTCACCTGTTAGGCGCCGCCGATATCCGTCGTATCGCGGCCGATGCCGGCATCAGCCCCACCAAGAAATTCGGGCAGAACTTCGTCATCGACCCCGGCGCGGTCCGTCGTATCGTACGCGAGGCGGGAGTGACCGCTGCCGATCATGTCATGGAAGTCGGCCCCGGCCTGGGATCGTTGACGCTGGCGATTTTGGAAACCGGCGCCACCATGACCGCAGTCGAAATCGATCCGCCGCTGGCCGAACGACTGCCGGGCACAGTCGCCGAATTCATGCCCGAAGCCACGTCACGACTCACCGTCGTCAATCGGGATGCCTTAACCGTCACCCCGGAGAACGTGCCTGATTTCAGCGATGACGCATCGTTTACGCTGGTCGCCAATCTGCCGTACAACGTGGCCACGCCGATTCTGCTCACGCTGTTGGAGCGTTTCGACAACCTCGGCTCGTTCTTGGTGATGGTGCAAAAAGAGGTGGCCGACAGACTCGCCGCCAAGCCCGGTTCCAAGATCTACGGCACGCCGAGCGTGAAGCTCGCCTGGTATGGCACCGCCGAACGGGTGGGCACCATCGGCCGCAATGTGTTCTGGCCGGCTCCCAATGTGGATTCCGCGCTCGTCAAATTCACCCGGTATCAGGCCGATGACCCGGCTGCCCCGGGAACTGCGAACAGCACAGACGACGGCACACAACGGGAACTCGTATTTCGTCTGATCGATGCGGCATTCGGTCAGCGTCGCAAGACCCTGCACGCGGCATTGAAGACCATTGCGCCCTCCGAGGCATTCTCCATCGCCGGCATCGATCCGACCCGTCGAGGAGAGACGCTCACCATCGCCGAATTCACCGCTCTGGCCAAGGCCATCGAATCGTGTGGAGATGGAGATGAGGCACAATGAGTCCGGTAATCTCACATCCACGCTCAGCCGCTGCCCGACATCAGTCCGATGAGCTCTCCCCCATCACCATTACGGTGGATTGCCCGGCGAAAACCAATCTCACCTTGGAAGTGGGACCTGCTCACGACGAATGGGGCGGACGCCACGAACTGGACACCATCTACTGCGCAATCGGCGTATACGACACCGTCACCGCAACCGCCAAGCAACCCGGAGCAGGATTCTCTCTGGAGCTCGAAGGCGCTTATTTGGGCGACTTGGCCTCCTCACGCAGCGACATGCGCCGCAACCATGCGGTACTGGCCCTCTTCGCCATGGCCCAGGCGGCCGAGCGCGAGCCGGATGTGGCGTTGACCATCACCAAGCGCATTCCCGTGGGTGCCGGACTAGGCGGCGGTTCAGCCGACGCCGCGGCGACCATGCTGGCGGTCAATCGTCTCTGGGAGCTGAACTGGCCCATAGAGCGCCTGCGCACCATTGCTGCCACGTTGGGCGCGGACATGCCGTTCTGCCTGACCGGTGGCCTTGCATACGGCACCGGTTTCGGCGAACGCATCACGGATATCGCCCCCGGCAGCCGCGATGAGCTGGCGCTGATAGAACAGGGATTCAGCGGCGAAGTATTGGTCGGCGCATACCAGTCGCAACTCAGCACTCCTGAGGTCTACCACACCTTTGACATCGTGGGAGCCGCAGAAGGCGACCGCAATCATCTGCAGGCTGCGGCAATCAGCCTGCATCCCCGCAGCGGGCAGGCCATCGACGCCGCCACGCAGGCGGGTGCCAGCCATGCATTCGTCTCCGGATCCGGCCCCTCAGTGGTCGCTTTCGCCGCCGACGAGGCAGCGGCACAACGCATTATCGAGGTGTGGCGCGATACAGCTGTGGTCGATCGTATTATTCGAGCCAAATCTCCCGAACACCCCAATATCAGCGTCAGACAGTGACGCTAAGGTAGCAACCAGCCACCCGACCCATGAAAGAAGTCCACCGATGACGTATCAGGTTGATGAACGTGAAGCCCGCAAGGCGTACGTGCGCCGCCGCCAGACCATCGTCTTTTCCATCAGCGGCGCGGTATTGGCAGTAGTGCTGGTCATAGCCCTACTGTTCAATTTCCACGTTTTCGGCCTCGGCGAAGTGGAGACTCCGGCCAGCCAGCCGAATTACGGCAACGCGGCGCCGTGCGCGGTCAAGGACAGCAGCGGCAAAGCGCAATACGTGTCCAACGCTTCGGTCGGCATTCGCGTGATGAACGGCACCTCTCACGGCCAATTCGCCAAGGCCGTGGGTGAAGCTTTGGCCAATCGTGGATTCAGCGTGCAGAAAATCGATAACTATTCCAGCACCGACGTTGAACGCACCACCATCTACTTCGGCAAGAACGCCATTAATCAGGCGTATACGCTGATCGGCAATTTCACCGACGCCACCATGATCATGACGGCTCGCGAGGATCAGCTCATCGATGTGGTCATCGGCGCCACGTTCAACGATCTGCAGGACACCAACTCCTCCCCGCAATCCGGTAAGACCATCACCAATATCGAGGGTTGCAAGGCCGCCGATAGCATGACCAAGCTGCCCGCCGACACCAAACACGACGCATACACGGCGCAGTAAGGCGCATACAGCTTCATCTTCGCGAAAAACCGTACGCTGACACGTATTCAGCGTACGGTTTTTTGGTATCGGACTAGTATCGGACTACTGAATCTCGGCGTACCAGCGCTTGAGTTCTTCGACGGCCACATCGTGGTCCACCGGACCGTTATCCAAGCGGTATTCCAGCATGTGCTTGTAGGCGCGGCCGATCATCGGGCCGGGCTCCAGGCCCAGCAACTCCATAATTTCGTTGCCGTCCAGATCCGGGCGGATCGCGTCGAAGTCCTCTTTCTTCTTGAGTTCGCGGACGCGCTCCTCCATCTCATCCATGGCCTGGGAGAAGATCATCGCCTTGCGTTTGTTTTGTGTGGTGGCATCCGCACGCGTGAGCCTGTTCAGCCGCTCATAGAGGTGCCCGGCATCCTTGACATACCGGCGTACGGCCGAATCGGTCCACGGCTCGTCCACATAGCCGTGGAAGCGCAGGTGCATATTCACCAGTTCCGAGACGTCCTCGACCAGATGGTGGTCAAAACGCAGCGCCTTCAAACGCTTGCGGGTCATTTTGGCACCCACCGCGTCATGGTGGTGGAAGCTCACTTTGCCGCCCGGCTCGAACCGGCGGGTCTTCGGCTTGCCGATATCGTGCATCACGGCGGCCAAGCGCAGCGTCAGGTCGGGGGCGGGCACCGGGCCGTCCGGGCCGGTTTCCAGGGCGATCGCGCGTTCGAGCACAATCATCGTGTGCTCGAAGACGTCCTTGTGGCGGTGGTGTTCGTCGATCTGCAATTGCAGGGCCGGAATCTCCGGGAAGACGATGTCCGCAAGACCGGATTCGACCAACGCCTCAAGGCCGGCGCGCGGACGGTCGGAGAGCAGCAGCTTGGTCAGTTCGTCGCGCACGCGCTCGGCGGATACGATGTCGATGCGGTCGCGCATCGAGGTAATCGCCTCGGCCGCGTCCGGCGCGATACGGAAGCCCAGCTGGGCCACGAATCGCACGGCGCGCATCATACGCAACGGATCGTCGTCAAAGGACTGTCGCGGGTCCACCGGCGTGCGCAACACACCCTTGGACAGATCACTGGCACCACCGAACGGGTCCACGAATTGCAGGTCGGGCACGCGCAGGGCCATCGCGTTGACGGTGAAGTCGCGGCGGGACAGGTCGCCCTCAAGCGTGTCGCCATAATTGACCTCGGGCTTACGCGAGTCCGGATCGTACATGTCGGAGCGATAGGTGGTGACCTCCACCTTGACCTCGGTGCCGTCCGGGCGGCGGCGCATGGCACCCAGCGTGCCGAACTTGCGCCCCATGTCCCAGAAGCCGTCATGCCCCCACCGGCGCAGTATCGGCTCGAACTGCTCAGGCCGTGCGGATGAGCAGAAGTCCAAATCGTGGCTCTTTCTATGGAGCAGCAAATCCCTGACCGGGCCGCCGACCAATGCCAGCTCGTAACCCTGTTCGGCGAACAGTCGACCAAGTTCGATGGCTTCGGGCCATACTTCGAAATTCAATGGGCACCTTCCCGCGTGCGACGTTTTTCTGCCCTACCAGCATACCGTTACCCCACCTGCACACGGGGTTGAGTAAGGTGGAGAATATGATTACGCCCGCCGACCTTGCCCGCATACTGGGGCAAACACCAGATTCGGCGGATAGCCATACCCAAGACCACCTGCTGTATACGTCCGAAACTCCGCATCATTCCGCCGATTCGGGCGATTCTCCCGATGCCGGCGGCACCGCGAGCCACTCCACCAATCAGGCCGTTCATCAAGACGAAGTAGACGCAGTACCGACTGCGCAACATTCCGGTGTACCCGGCACACCCGCAACGCCCGCCACACCCGCACCATCCGAATCCGAAATATCGGACGCCGCCAGCGACATGCCCACGCCGAAGCCGATGATGCCCACACCGGCCACCGTCTTCGGCATGCATGCCACCGTCACCATCGCCACTACCAGCGGCACTATCGAGGGGCAGGCCGATGGTATCGCCGGCGAGGCCGGTGCCGAGACGATTGCCGAGGTCGAGCCGATTATCGCCACGGCACAAACGTCCGTAACCATCGTCACGAACGATTCCGCGGCGACCGCCCACGCGGCCGTAGATACTGCCGTTGCGGTCGCCAAGGCCGCCGCCGCGCATACCGCAGCGATACCGACTCCGCGCGACGTGCTGATGCCGCCTGCGGCACGTACCGCACCGGCCGCAACGCCGGTCACCATGCCGGTCTCAGCGCCGTCTGCAGCACCAGTGAGGCCCGCAACGTCAGCGCATCCCACGCCGGCCACGGTCTTCGGCCGGCATCCGTCCGCGGATGTTGCCTCGCCGGAACCGGCAGTGCCAGTAGAACCGGTGACGCCATCCAGCCCGACTCCGGCCATGATGCCGCAACGCCGTACGTCGGACGGTCCGACCACATTCGCTTCACTGGATGCCCAGGAACTGCCGGTCGTACGCGAATATTCGGCAGGCGGTCTGATTTTCGATGACCAGAATCGCGTGGCCATTATCGCCCGTCATTCCCGCTCCGGC
>ENA-OQHL01001375-OQHL01001375.1-human-gut-metagenome-genome-assembly--contig:-NODE-1375-length-12387-cov-3.714192_pt1 | contig 12387 bp, 15 predicted proteins | sample MGYA00242565_ERZ504723 | MGnify/ENA primary metagenome ERZ504723 (study PRJEB26092, sample SAMD00036211) | human gut metagenome | host: Homo sapiens | study: EMG produced TPA metagenomics assembly of... | reverse complement strand
ACCGCGCTGACCCAGGAGTTCCGGGATATCCAGAACGCCAACGGCACCACTATGGGCCTGCGCATCGGCGAGACGGTGCGCCGCATCGACCTGCTGAACGCCATGCTCATCGTCAGCGCCAACGACGCCGCCAGTGTCATTGCCTACGATGTGGGCGGCAGCGTGCTTGGAGTTTCGATCAAGCAGATGAACGCCCGTGCCCAGGAGCTGGGCTGCACCGGCACGAACTTTACCTGTGCCCACGGCCTGTTTGACTACGGCAACGTGTCCACCGCGCAGGATCTGGCAAAGATCGCCGCCGCCTGTGCGGCAAACCAGACCTTTGCACAGGTGGCGGGCACCGCCAGCTATGTCCTGCCGGCCACGAACCTCCGCAAGGCTGAGCACACCATCAGCAGCTCCAACAGCCTGATGAACAGCGAGAGCGCCAACTACCGGGAGTATGTCCGGTGGGTCAAGGGCGGCTTTACCACGCTGGCAGGCCGCTGCATCGTGGCCTTTGCGGAAAAGGACGGCCACACCTACGGGCTGGTGATCCTTGGCTGCGATACGCCGGACCACCTCTTTGCCGAGTGCGATGATCTGTTCGACTGGGCCTTTGCCAGCTTTGCCGACCGCCCGCTGGTGGACACCCAGACCGAGATCACCACCGTGGCGCTGACCAAGTGCCGCACCGAACCGACGGTGGCGCTGTATGCCGCTGCGCCGGTCAGCGGCTACGGCCACGCGGATGATATCGTCACCTACTCCTTCGACCTGCCGGAAAGTGTTTCCGCTACCGTCAAGAGCGGCAGTGTGGTGGGTACAGCCACCGTGTATCTGGACGGCGATGAAGTGGGCACGGTGGACCTTGTGACCCACCGGGAGTACGTCTCCGACTTCCGCACCGACACCAAAGCCACAGTGCTTCTGCTGTGTGCACTGCTGTTCATCCTCGCTGCATTAACGGCGGTCACTCTTGCCGCGGGCGGCAACTCGCTGAACCTTAAAAGGAGAAAGCGCCGCAGATAAAGTGCATGGGCTTGACAATTTTGGAAAATAAGCTATACTGAAAATACAAAGGCGCTGGCCCACAAACGGCTAGCTCCTTACCATACTAGTCAAAAAGAAAAATGACCGGTCGTGTTGGGGAACAAGAGGCGGTCATTTTTTCTTTTTGTCATCACTGTGAGAAACAGTCCATGTAATTTCAAACGTAACGTAGATCGCCCCGCCAAGAAGCGTGAGCAGAAGCACGACCTGTTCAAACGTCATGGTGCATCCCCCCTTCCTGCCCTTGGGCAAAACCGGGGGTGCGAAAGATCCAAAGAAAAAATCGCCTTGCCCGGCGCGCCTAGGTGCCGGTAAGGAACAGCCGCCTGCGTTTTGGGACACAGCGCCTTCGTACCGCAGATGCGGCAATTACAGAATATCACAGCAAACTGCAAAAAACAATAAAGAACAGCAAAAAAGCGGCGCTCAGTGCCTTGCAACAGGCTCTGAGCGCCGCTTCTTTTGTGCTTATTGGTTGAGGAACTTGATAAAGTGGTAAGATTCCACGATCTGGAAATACTTGATGATGCGCGGGTACAGGGGTTCGGCCTTTTCGCCGAACTGCTGCTTCATGCAGTCAGCAAGCTGTGCAACGGTCTTCTGGCCGTCGATCAGCGGCCAGAGATAGCTGCCGGTCTCGTCCAGATGCACCTGTGTGGTGCGCGGTTTATGGAACACTTTTTGCGCGATCGTATTGAACACACCGGTGTTCTCCACCTCAAGGGTGATAAGGCCGGTGGCTTCGTCTGTGTGCCAGCGCAGGGTTTCCGCCCGCTGCGGAATGAGGTCCAGATAGTTGATGGACTGCTTTTTCTTACTCATCAGTTCTTCTTTTTCTTCATGGAGAAGGCCAGCAGGCATGCGATCATCACGATCATCAGAACCACGCCGCCAATGTTGCCCAGATCAATGCTCAGTGCAGTGCTGATGCCGAACACGGCAAACACAGCCAGCAGGATGCCCACAAGGCCCTCGCCTGCGATCATACCGGCACAGAACAGGGTGCCGCGGGTGGTCTGCTCTTCCTTGAGCTTCGCGTCAACATTCTTGCGGCTGTCCATGAACCAGCGCACAACACCGCCGATCATGATGGAGGTGTTCAGGTAGATGGGCAGATACAGGCCGATGGCGAACGGCATCACGGGGATGCGCAGGACCTCCAGAGCAATGGCAAGGAACACACCGGTGAACACCAGGTTCCAGGGCAGGTTGCCGCCCATGATGCCCTCGACGATCATCTTCATCAGGGTAGCCTGCGGTGCGGGGACCTCGGCACCGCCGTAGCCCCATGCGCTGTCCAGCAGGTACAGCACACCACCGATGGCCAGACCGGCGGCAATAACGCCGATCAGCTCACCGATCTGCTGCTTGACCGGGGTCGCACCCAGCAGGTAGCCGGTCTTCAGGTCCTGAGAGGTATCCGCAGCAATGGCAGCGCAGATGCAGATGACAGAGGCGATGGCCATGGAGCCGATCATGCCCTCGATGCCAACGTTGCCGGTGGCCTTCAGGATCATGGTAGCGATCAGCAGGGTGGCAATGGTCATGCCGGAGACCGGGTTGTTGGAACTGCCGATCATGCCGACCATACGTGCAGAGACGGTGGAGAAGAAGAAGCCGAAGATGACGATCAGCAGAGCACCCAGCGGGCTGACGGGGATGGCCGGAGCCAGCCAGATGATGAGGATGATGAGCAGGATGCCGCCCAGAATAAAGGGCATGGGCAGGTCCTTCTCGGTACGGGAGGTGCCGGAAGCACTGCCGCCCTTCATGCTCTTCATGGCATCACGGAAGGTGGATGCGATCAGAGGCAGGCTCTTGATCAGCGAGATGATACCGCCGGTAGCAATGGCACCTGCGCCGATATACTTGACGTAGTTGGACCAGATGGCGTCTGCACCGCCTGCTGCATACAGATCAGCAATGGTGGTGCCGGCTGCTGCCGGGTACAGGGAGATGTTTGCGCCGAACAGGCAGATCAGCGGGATAATGACCATCCAGCCCACCAGAGAACCGGTGAACATGTAGGAAGCGGTCTTGGGGCCGACGATGTAGCCCACGCCCAGCAGAGCGGGGTACACTTCCATGCCCAGAGCACCCTTGAAGGAGCTGAAGGCCACGGCAATGTCGGCGGGGATCATCTTCAGGCCATCGACGATGAACTTGAAGATGGCTGCCAGACCCATGCCGGAGAACACGGTGGAGGCGTTTGCACCGCCCTCTTCACCGGCCAGCAGAACGTCTGCACAGGCGGTGCCTTCCGGGTACAGCAGGGTGGCGTGTTCCTTGACGATCAGGGCGTTGCGCAGGGGCACCATGAACAGAACGCCCAGAATGCCGCCGCACAGGGCAATCAGGGTGATCTCCAGGATGCTGGGCTTGTCGCACAGGCCCTCTTTTGCCCACAGGAACAGTGCGGGCATGGTGAAGATGGCACCGGCGGCCAGGCTCTCGCCTGCGGAACCGATGGTCTGCACCATGTTGCTCTCCAGAATGGAGTTCTTCTTGAGCAGGACGCGGATCACGCCCATAGAAATGACTGCTGCCGGGATGGAGGCAGAAACAGTCATGCCGACGCGCAGGCCCAGATAGGCGTTTGCAGCGCCGAAGACCACGGACAGGATGATGCCCATGATCACAGAGGTCGCCGTCATTTCTGCGGTGATCTTTTCCGCAGGAATATACGGCTTGAAGGATTCTTGATCTTTCATGTTTGCTCTCCTTGCGACAGCACAAGCGCCTTGCTTTTTGGGGCAGGGCGCTTGTGCTGTCCGTTTTCCGATTTCCTAAACACGCGCATCCCATCCAAAAGGACGCGCTGGCACGTACTCTATTATACTAAAGTATAACTGAATTGGCAACTGGAAATGTACACAAGAAATTTACAAAAAATTCGTTTATTCAAGCGTTTTGCGGAAAAATCAAGCAAAAATGTGCAAAAAAACTCCATGCAGACTTAAAACTGTCCGCATGGAGCATACAACTTTATAAAACTCAGACGGCACCGTAGATGCCGTGCACCGATACTTCGCCGGTAAAAACGTGCACTTCGCCGCTGTCGGTGCGCACCACCAGACGGCCCTCTTCGTCCACATCAACGGCTTCGCCTGCACCCTGCCCGCCGTCCGGCAGGTCGAAGGTGACCCGGCGGCCCAGATTGACGCAGGCGGCCTTGTATTCCTCCCGGAAGGGTGCAAAGCCATCGCGGGCAAACACATACATGTTGCGGTCAAAGCCAAAGTCGGTCAGGCCCTCGGCCAGCCATGCGGGGTCGGTGGAAAGATCCACCTTTGCGCCCTGCAGTGCCAGCGAGGTGCCGTTGGGCAGACCGGCGGCATCAAAGTAGCTCTGCGGCTGGGCCAGATTGATGCCGATGCCGCACAAAATGCCCCGGCCCTGCTGCTGGTAGCCGTAGCTCACGCCCTCGCACAGGATGCCCACGATCTTTTTGCCGTTGAGCAGAAGGTCGTTGGGCCACTTGATCTGGCAGTCCACGCCGTAGCGCAGCTTGAGCTGGGTGCGCACGGCAAGGCTTGCCAGCAGCGGCAGGGTGGCAGGCTGGGCCAGCGGTTCCCGGATGGCTGCTGTATAATACAGGGCCTTGCCCTCGGCGTTCACCCAGCTGCGGCCAAGGCGGCCCCGGCCTGCGGTCTGGTTCTCGGTATACACCGCACCCACCGGGCCGAACTCTTCAAAATGTTCCTTCACGTAAGCGTTGGTGCTGCCGCATTCCGGCAGATAGCGCACCTCATTGATGCTCATTGTTTGGGTACCTCTTTATGTTCATAGGCGGTCACTTTGCCTTCGTCCAGCGTCAGGATGCCGTAGGTGTCCGGCCCGGTGTAGCACCGGCCGCAGGAGCCGGGGTTGAACAAAAACACCTTGCTGCGGGTCTCTGCATGGGGGATGTGAGTGTGACCGAACAGCGCCACCTCGGCACCCCGGGCAGATGCGGCATCTGCCAGCGTATCCAGATCGTATTTCACACCGTACATATGACCGTGAGTGTAAAAGATCACCACGCCGTCAAAGGCGGCAAGGCCGTCGGTGGGTTCCAGTGCACCGTAATCGCAGTTGCCCGCCACCGAGTAGGCCCGCAGCTTGGGGTACAGCGTCAGAGCCAGTTCCAGATCCCGCAGGCCGTCGCCCAGAAAGATCAGGGCATCGATGCTTTTGCTCTCTTTCATCAGCACGCGCTCAATGGCGGCACGTCCGCCGTGGCTGTCGCTCAAAACCAGAAGCTTTGTCACAAAAGGGGTCCTCCTCTATTACCATTTACCTGAGATGCTGTCATTCACCGGCCTGCTGGCCCTGTTGCAATACCAGCAGCTGCTTGTACACTTCGCTTTTAGAATAAGGTGTGCCCTGTGCCGCCGCCTTGGCTGCGGCGGTGGGGCCAAAGCCCTGCCCGGTCAGCTCCAGCGCCCGCTGCGCTGCCTGCTCCAGCGTCAGCTCCTGCTCCGGGTCGGCGGTCTCCGGCGCACCGGCCATCACCAGCACATACTCGCCGCGCGGCTCGTTGGTCTTGTAGTGCTCCACCGCCTCGCCGAGGGTAGTCTTCCAGATATCCTCGTGCAGCTTTGTCAGCTCCCGGCACAGGGTGATGCTGCGGTCTGCGCCAAAGGCATTGGCCAGATCGTCCAGCGTGGTGCGCAGCTTGTGGGGCGCTTCGTAAAAGATGGTGGTGCGCTTTTCCTGCAAAAGCTCAGCCAGCCGCTCTTTTTTCTGCTTGCGGTTCACGGGCAGAAAGCCCTCGAACACCCAGCGGGAGGTGTCCTGCCCGGACACGGCCAGCGCTGTGACGCAGGCGGAAGCCGCCGGCACTGGCACTACCTTGATGCCCCGGGCCAGTGCGTCCCGCACGATCACCTCGCCCGGGTCGGAGACGCAGGGCATGCCCGCATCACTGCACAGGGCACAGCTCTCGCCTGCTTCAATGCGGCGCAGGATGCCCTCACCCTTCTGCAGGGCGTGCTCATAGTAGCTGACCATGGGCTTTTTCAGGCCCAGAAAGTTCAGCAGCTTCATGGTCACACGGGTGTCCTCGGCGGCAATAAAGTCTGCCGCACCAAAGGTGGCCGCCACCCGCGGCGGCATATCGTCCAGATTGCCGATGGGCGTTGCCACGATATAAAGAGTTCCTGCCATAGTTTACCTCCCATATAACGCCGCACCGGCGCTGATCAACACATCCGGCCCCACCCGCAGGCCGGTCTTGCGGTTCTTCTGCGCTTCCACAAGGAAGAGCCATGGCGCGCCGTCCGCCTTGTTCTTTACAAAGGCCAGCCGCTTCGGCTCCAGCCGGTTGGCCCGCAGCACCGCCAGCACCTCCGCCAGTCGTTCCGGCCGGTGGCACAGCGCAAAGCGCCCGCCGTCCTTCAAAGGCGGAACGCACACTGGCACACATCGTCCAGTGTGCAGGTGTTCTCGTGCCGGGCAAGGGCGTGGGCTGCGTTTTGGCTTTGGGGCCCATCCGTGAAATAGGGCGGATTGCACGCACACACGTCAAAACTGCCCTCGCCCTGCCGGAAAGCGCGCAGGTCGGCACAGACAGGCTCAATGTGCCCGATGTCCTGCTCCTGCACCGCAGCGGAAAGCAGAGCGCTGCCCTCGGGCTGCAGCTCCAGCCCTATGCAGGGGCCGCGGTGGCCGCGGTCGTGCCATTCCAGCGCCACGATGCCGCAGCCGGAGCACAGGTCTGCGGCCTTCTGGGCGCGCTTTGGCTCACAGAAACGGGCCAGCAGCAGCGCGTCGGAGCCAAAACGATGCTCCGGCGAGCAATAAACCATAGTTCTATTATACAAGACTTCGGTAGAATGTTCCATAGATAAGTGTGCCGTACCCTCTCAAAAAAATGCGTGGAATTGCTCGGGGAATTTGTGCGAATTACTGCAAAACAAAAAGCAGCAGACCTGCTTTGGACAGGCCTGCTGCTTTTGATGCGTTTTTTGTGCAGCTGCTAAAATTATTCAGCAGTGATAGCACCGGTGGGGCAAGCACCCTCGCAAGCGCCGCAGTCGATGCAAGCGTCTGCGTTCACAGAAGCAACACCATCAACGGTGATAGCGCCAACCGGGCAAGCGCCCTCGCAAGCGCCGCAGCCAACACATGCGTCAGAAACCTTGTGTGCCATAATAAACTCTCCTTTTTATCTCCGTGCCCGAAGTATTGTATGAAGAGTCATGTATGGCACGGCTGTGCATGTCTCTCCGGAAATCATATCCTTGCCTGCATTTTAACAAAGCAGGTGAGAAAAGGCAAGACTAACCGTGACCCGAAAAACACAAAAGTCTGTTTTTTGTTGGGTTGCACAAAAGCACAGGCTAACTTATGGCCAAATTTGCAGGAGTTTTTTGGCAAAAATCACGAAGAACAGTTAGTTTTAGCAGACTAACCCTTCAGAACCTCCGGCGCGTCCCTCACTCCTTTTCGGCAGCGCGCTTCCGGGCGCAGCAGCCGCCCGCGCAGCGCTTTTCGCTATCGTCGGAGGAAGCCGACCACCGGGGCCGGGTTGCGCACGCCGGAGTAATCGTCGTCCGGGTCCGGGCGGCGGGGCGCACGCTTGCCGCCGCTGATATATTCGCACACACCCACCTTATAGTAACGGGGCGAAAGGCTCTCGGTGCCGCAGCGCACCCGCAGGTAGCCGGAAACCGGGTTCACCTCCAGCACGGTGCCAAGACCGTCCGGCGTGCGCACGGTGCTGCCCACCATGGGCATGATGCTGTTCAGGTACTCGTAGGCGCTTTCCTCGTAGGCAAGGCAGCACATCAGCCGGCCGCAGGCACCGCTGATCTTGGTGGGGTTCAGCGAAAGGCCCTGCTCTTTTGCCATCTTGATGGAGACGGGCTGGAAGTCCTTTAAAAAGCGGCTGCAGCAGAAGGGCTGGCCGCAGATGCCAAGGCCGCCGATCATCTTGCTCTCGTCCCGCACGCCGATCTGGCGCAGCTCGATGCGGGTGTGGAAGATACCGGCCAGATCCTTGACCAGCTCGCGGAAGTCCACGCGGCCATCGGCGGTAAAGTAGAACATGATCTTGGAGCGGTCTAGGGTATACTCGGCCTCCACAAGCTTCATTTCCAGGCCGTGGCGGGCAATGCATTCCTGACAGGTGCGGTAGGCGCGCTTTTCGTCCTCACGGTTCTGGCGCATCCGGCGGATATCCACGCTGTCGGCCATGCGGGTAATGGGCTTGAGGGCCTTGGGCACTGCCGCATCGGCGATCTCCCTCACGCCCTGCACCACCTCGCCGCACTCAACGCCGCGGGCGGTCTCCACGATCACATATTCGCCGGTTTTGATGTCGGCCCCGGCGGGATCAAAATAATAGCTTTTGCCGTTCTCTTTGAAACGGACGGAGATGACTTTTTTCATAGTGTTCCTCGTTTTTATCGGTCGAATCTATAGGATAAGGCCCGAAAAAGAGCCTGCTGATCCATTCTGTACTCTAGTATAACATATTCAAATGCACATTTCCACGCAAAAAACAAAAAGCGGCTCTGGCGCTTTGGCAGAAAAATTTTAAAAAGGTGCAACAATCTGCCCTGCTGCCGCGTATCCATAAAGGAAGACTGACCGAATTTGGTCGCACCCGCAGCCGGAAAATGGAAAAACGGAACGGCAAATGTTAAAATCTTGCGAAAGTATCTAAAGAATCGCAAAAGAATCCCACCCCGCTCTTGCAAGGCGGGGGCTTGCGTGTATAATAAAAATGTTGAAGTGTAGCCTTTCCCGCAGGGAAAGCAGCTGTCCTGCTTTGCGGCAAGGCAGAGAAACGGTAGGAGAAAATGGAAAAATTCAGTGTCAAAAAGCCGTTTACGGTGCTGGTTGCAGTGGTCATGATCCTGATCCTGGGCTTTGTGGCGGTCACAAAGATGGATACGAACTTGCTGCCCAACGTGAACACACCGTATCTGATGGTGGTCACCGTGTATCCTGGTGCAAGCCCGGAGCGCGTGGAGAGCGAGGTCTCGGATGTGCTGCAGAACTCGCTCACAGTGCCGGGCGTGTCCAAGATCACCGCAACATCGGCAGAAAACTACAGCCTGCTGCTGATGGAGTTTACCGAGGATACGGATATGCTTCTGATTCTGGAATGTCTGCGGTACTGGGTACAGGAGTACCATGTGGATGGCTTTGTACTGATGGTTCGCAGCACTGTCTGTGAGGAACTGGCAAGGCTGCCAATGTTTCGGGACGTAAAGCTGATCGGAGAGTGGTTTCCGGACAGTCTGGCTCAGAAAAATGTACGGATGTGGCATAGCAGGCTGGCGGAGTCCAATGATGGCTTTATGAATGATTGCAGGCGGATGTTAAGGGGTGATGGTGAGCAGTCCGGCGCATTTGCGGTGCGACTGCGCAGAAATCCGAAGGGCTGTGCAGTCATCAACTATGTGACAACGCATGACGGCTTTACGCTGGAGGATCTCGTGAGCTATGATTATAAACATAATCAGGCGAACGGAGAGCAGGATCGGGACGGTACCGATTACAATTACAGCTGGAACTGCGGTGTGGAAGGGCCGACACGCAAAAAGGAGATTTTGCGGCTTCGGATGCGGCAGAAGAAAAACGCGCTGGCTATGCTGCTTTTTGCGCAGGGTGTTCCGATGCTGCTTGCAGGTGATGAGTTTGGCAACACACAGGACGGTAACAATAATCCTTACTGTCATGACAGCGAGCTGACATGGCTGGGCTGGAACCAGTCAAAGAGTACACAGCAGCTGCATCACTTTGTGCAGTCCGCTATTGCTTACCGGAAGGTACATCCGATGCTGCATCAGGCGACCGAGCTTCTGTGTGCGGACCGCAATTCCTGCGGCTATCCGGATTTGTCTTACCACAGTGACCGTGCCTGGTACTGTGATTTTTCACGCACGACGCGACAGTTTGGCTGTATGTATGCAGGAGGCTATGCCGGAGAATCCGGTTTCATTTATATCGCATACAATTTATACTGGACAGAGCAGACGTTTGCGCTGCCGCTTCTGGCGGAGCACGCCTCGTGGTATCGTGTCATGGATACATCAGAGCAGGAGAGCTTCCTGCTGCAGCCGGAAGCACTTGGAAAGATCCGTTCCTTCCGCGTGCCGCCGAGAACGATTATGATATTAGAAGGTAGAGAAGATGAGACAGAATAATGATGGACTATCACCTGGCATAAGGTGAAAGGACATTTTAAGACAATTACCGAACACAAGCTGCTTGTGATGAAACATTGCTTTCGGATCGGATTGTACCGGCAGGGACTGATGCATGATCTGTCAAAGTATATGCCGTCCGAATTCCTGATGGGCTGCCGCTATTATGCGGACGGCAAGGCGAGTCCGAACAATAATGAACGACTGGACCGGGGCTATTCTGCTGCATGGCTGCATCACAAGGGACGTAACCGGCATCATTTTGAATACTGGCTCGACTACTCGATCAGACCGGCGAAGGGGAAATGCCCGCTGCAGGCGGTACAGATGCCGCGGAGATATGTGGCAGAGATGCTGATGGATCGGATCTGTGCCTCAAAGAATTTATAATAAAAGAGGCATACACACAGCACGATCCGCTCACCTACTTTGAGCGCGGAAGAGGTCATTATCTGCTGAATCCGCAGACCTCAAGGGAGCTGCATGGGATGCTGCGGATTCTTGATCAGAGAGGTGAGGAAGAGCTGATGTACTTTGTGAAGAATTATTATCTGAAGGGGGTACAAGATCTGAGGCTTTTTCATCACATCTAAAACACCTGAAATCAGTCGGCCTCAATTAATTTCTTCATATCTTCCGGCATCGGACTTTCAAAATGCAGCGGCTCGCCGGTCACCGGATGACAAAAGTCCAGCGAGCAGGAGTGCAGCGCCTGCCGCGTGATCCTGGCAGGACTGTCCGGATTGTAGAGAAAATCTCCGGCGAGTGGATACCCCAGATGGGAGAAATGTACACGGATCTGGTGGGTGCGTCCGGTCTCAAGACGGATGCGCAGCAGAGAAAATCCACAGGGCGGAACCTGCGGCGCTTCTGATTCCGGGTAAAATGCGAGCTGTTCATAGTGGGTGATGGCCAGGTCTCCGTGCATGGCATCTACGCAGCGCATGATGGCGGAATCTGCTTTGCGGGCGATCGGCGCATCAATCGTGCCAAAGGGAGGCGTCTCGCCCTCGACGATTGCCAGATAATGCCGGTGGATTTCTCTGCGGGCAGACATTTGATAGAGGATGGAGGCACTGAACAGATTTTTGGCGAGAATGAGCAGACCGCTCGTATCCCGGTCAAGCCGGTTGACGCAGCGGTAGACAAAAGGGAGATTTTGCTCAGAAAAATAGTACATGACAGCGTTAGCCAGTGTATTGTCGTGATTGTTGACAGAAGGATGAATGGGCATATCGGCAGGCTTGTCGATTACCATCAGATCTGCATCTTCATAGACAATACGAAGAGGAAGCCTGACCGGAACGATCTGTTCCGAGCAGGCTTCTTCTGTGATGTGCAGCTGTAGGAGATCGCCTTCTGACAGCCGCTGGCTGGCGTAGGCCCATGCACCATTGAGTACAATCCCGTGCTCGGTGCGCTTTAAATGTGTGAGTACATGATGAGAGCAGCCGAGCTGTTTTAAATATTCTTCGATTTTCATTCCGGCATCTGCACCGGAAATGTGATAAGTCAGGTCTCTGGTCATGGATCGTATCCGGTTCCTTTCAGTCAGCAGCAGCCGATTTTGGAGATCAGAATGCAGTTTGGCGTATCAACCTTGATCGGACGGCCTTTCATAACGAGCAATCCTTTTCATAATCTACGGTGAAAAAACGGATCTCATTGGACTCGTGGTTCAGTACGACGAGCGTCTTTTCGCCCGGGAAGATGTCAATATCCTTCGGGTATTCTCCGCTGATCGGAAGACAGCAGATACGGGTCAGCATACCGGTCTCCTGGTCAACACGAAAGACAGCGACGGTGTTTTCGCCGGCGGTGGAAGCATAGAGATACCTGCCGCTTGGAGCGAGCTTCATACCGCAGCAGGCGCTGCCGAGTGTCTCCGGATCACGCAGAGTAGAAATCTCCTGAATTTTTTCGAATTCCGGTGCCTTTCCGGTGCCGTCGTACTTGTAGACGACGATTTCGTTGGTGAGCTCACAGTTGACGTAGGCAAAATGTCCGTCATGGCTGAAGGTGAGGAGCCGTGGGCCGGAGTCGAGCTTGCAGCGCAGAATATCGAAGAGATGAATCCGGCCGCTCCGCTCATTGATCTGATAGATTTTGACGTAGAGGACCGGCTGAATGGCGTGGTGGAATAGCACAGGGCAAAGATAATTATATTCTTTCAAAAGATTTGCCTGTAGAATGTGGAATCAACCGGGCTTTGATA
>ENA-OQHL01001374-OQHL01001374.1-human-gut-metagenome-genome-assembly--contig:-NODE-1374-length-12388-cov-3.687954_pt1 | contig 12388 bp, 14 predicted proteins | sample MGYA00242565_ERZ504723 | MGnify/ENA primary metagenome ERZ504723 (study PRJEB26092, sample SAMD00036211) | human gut metagenome | host: Homo sapiens | study: EMG produced TPA metagenomics assembly of... | reverse complement strand
TCATTTTTGTTACGTTATCAATGACAACCTGACGTGGATGCAAGATGTATACCATTTCTTCGTAATGGTCATTAAAAATGTTTTGGAGTATGTTCATAAGATAATTATGACGCAAAAGAAGAAAAAAAGAAAACCCCACCCCTCAAGATTGAGGGGCAGGGGAGTTGAAGTGTCGAAGACACTTTTTCGTATTTGCGTACAAGTTATGCAATCGGTACTGAACACGAACCGATTTTCCTGCATTCTTTTACGGAAAAACAGTTGTGAATCCCCGAAGAATGTGAGATAATAGGGAACGATTTCTATTTTAAAGGGTATTACAGATCAGAAGGAGGGAAAACCATGTATTCTTTTGACAGTAGAGTGCGTTACAGCGAGGTAGACGAAGACCGGAAGCTTTCCCTGACCGGAGTGATCAATTACATGCAGGACTGTTCCACGTTTCAGTCGGAGGACTTAAACATGGGAATTGATTATCTCACGGAAAAGCACCGTGCATGGCTGCTTTCTTCCTGGCAGATCATTGTGGACCGTTATCCGAAACTGGGAGAACGCATTGTGGTGAGCACCTGGCCCTATGATTTCAAAGGCATTTACGGACTGCGTAATTTTACGATCCAGGATCCGGAGGGCAATTACCTGGTGCGGGCCAATTCCAACTGGTTCTTCTTTGACACGGAGCACGGAGTACCGGTGCGCGTGGGGGAGGAAGATATCCGGGGATACGGCGTGGGACAGGAGGAAAAGCTTTCCATGGACTACGCGCCGAGAAGAATTCTGCTTCCGGCTGAGTATGAGGAATATCCGGTCATTGCGGTGGCGGCACATCACATTGACACAAATCATCATGTGAACAATGCCCAGTATGTGGAAATCGCGCGTGAGGTATTGCCTGCGGGACTTCTCATCCGGGAACTCCGGGTGGAGTACAAGAAAGCGGCAGTCCTTGGCGATCAGATCATTCCGCGCGTCAGCGTGGAAGAGGGGTGCTATACAATAGCCCTCTGCGATACAGAAGGAAAGCCTTACGCAGTTGTATGGCTGCGGACAGGCGTTACTGTACACGGGTAGGCATTTTCTGAACTGAAAATGCCGTATGATACAGCGGTGGCAGCAGATTTTGCCGATTTGGAATGCGAACATCGGCAAAATCCGTTGCTGTTTGCGCAACGCGTGAACAGTAACAGGCAGGTAAGCCGGTTGTGAAGGAACGACCAGAAAGAGAGAACCAGATGATAGAATTAGGAAAGATACAGCCCCTTATAGTTCAGAGAGAAAAAGAATTCGGAGTGTATCTTGGGGAGAAGAAAGACGATAAGAACTCTGTACTTCTGCCGAAAAAACAGGTGCCGGAAGGCACAAAGGTGGGCGACAGCCTGGAGGTATTTGTATACAAGGATTCCCAGGACCGCCTCATTGCAACCACCAACCGCCCGAAGCTGCAGGTTGGGGAGACTGCCGTACTGACAGTCAAGGACGTGGCAAAGATCGGAGCATTCCTCGATATGGGACTGGAAAAAGATCTGCTGCTTCCGTTTAAAGAGCAGAACCATAAGGTGCGTCAGGGAGAGAACTGCCTGGTAGCCCTTTATGTAGACAAGAGCCAGAGACTGGCTGCCACCATGAATGTGTATTCCTACATGAGCGCAGAGTCTCCTTACAAGAAGGATGACAAGGTGCAGGGAACTATTTACGAGATCAATGAGAATCTCGGAGCATTCGTTGCAGTGGACAACCGCTACTACGGACTCATCCCGAAGAAAGAGCTCTACGGAGATTTCCACATGGGAGATGTGATTGAAGCCCGCGTAGTGAAAGTGCGCGATGACGGCAAGCTGGATTTAAGCCCGCGTCAGAAAGCTTACATGCAGATGGACGACGATGCTGAGCTGGTATTAAAGGTCATTGATGAGTTTGACGGCGTACTTCCGTTCAACGACAAGGCAAGACCGGAGACCATCATGCGGGAATTCAAGCTGAGCAAGAATGCCTTCAAGCGTGCGGTCGGCAAATTACTGAAAGAAAACAAAGTCCGTATTACGGAGAAAACCATAGAGAGAATATAGGAGGATAGTTTTGGACACGATAGAATACTATAATAAGTATGCGTCGCGAATTTTTGAGGATACAGTAGACCGGGACATGGAGCCGCAGCGGGAGGAGTTCTTAGAGGAACTCCGGGAGATCGACGGCGACACCATCCTGGATCTTGGATGCGGCTCTGGCCGCGACAGCCTGGCTTTTTACGAGCAGGGCTTTGATGTGACCCCACTGGATGCATCGGAGGAGATGTGCAAGCTGGCGGAGATCCACACAGGCCTGGAAGTGCTGTGCATGGACTATGAGGACATGGAGTTTGATGATGCCTTTGACGGCATCTGGGGCAATGAGGCTCTTATCCATGTGCCGGAGGACGAACTGCCGGGTATCCTGGAAAAACTGACCGAGGCGCTGTGCCAGAACGGAATCTTATTCCTTTCCTTCCAGGAAGGGGACTTTGAGGGCCAGAGAAGCGGCCGGTATTTCTGTGAGTACACACGGGAAGAGCTGGAGCGCATTCTGACCGAAACCGGACGTCTGAAAATCTTGAAACTCTGGACTACGGAGGATGAAGACAGGGAAGCAGGAGACAAGCTTCTCAATGTACTTGCAAAAAAGATTTCCTGACTGAACAGACGCACACCAGGCGCAGCAAAACGGGCGATTGAAACAGCTTATGTTTCACCGGTGTGATAAGGAGGTATTATGGGAGTCAGGGGAAAGTCTCCGTTTCGGGATTATATTCTGATCCTGATGCGGGGCGTCAATTATGGGGTTTGCGATCAAAAACATTTATGATCCCATCGGACTGGTCACGGGAGGGGCTTCCGGTGTGGCCATCATCTTGAAAAAAACAGTTTGGCGTGCCTCTGTGGCTGACGAACACGGCTATTAACATTCCGCTGTTCGCGGCTGCAGCAAAGCTAAAGGGCTGGAGCTTTATCAAGCGGACACTTCTGGCTACGGTCACGCTGTCGGTTTCCCTTTATGTGATTCCGGAGATGCCGTTTCTGATGGATGATCTGTTTTTAACGGCGCTGTTTGGCGGTCTGATCACCGGAGCCGGGGCCGGCATTGTGTTTGCCTGTCAGGCCACAACCGGCGGGACCGACATGCTGGCTGCCATCATCCGGCGCTGGCTGCCGCACTATACGCTTGCCCAGATCCTGCAGGTGTTGGACGCGGCCATCGTTCTGATCGGCGCGGGAAATTTTTGGCGTTACCTATGCGCTGTACGCGCTGATTGCCATTTACGCGGTTTCCAAGGTGTCGGACGGAATCATTGAAGGTATGAAATATTCCAAGGTGGCCTATATCATCTCGGATAAGAGTGAAGAAATCGCCGCAGCTATCTTAAAAGAGCTGGAGCGCGGCGTGACGGCCTTGGATGCAAGGGGAATGTACTCCGGAAACCGGAAAGATGTCCTGTTTTGTGTTGTATCGAGAAAAGAAATTGCACAATTAAAGGAGCTCGTAGTTGGTCATGATGCACAAGCTTTTGTCATCGTAAGCGACGCACGGGAGGTTTTGGGAGAAGGTTTTATTGAATATAGACAATAAAACCTCAAAAAAGGCAGGCAAGTATTGGATACTTGCTTGCTTTTTTCTGCAAAGTGCATTAAAATATACGATAAGGGTCCTTTCAGGTTTGTGCGATTTTACAAAACGGGGCGGTATTACGAAATTAGGATTAAGGAGTGAATATTATGATTTCAAACCAGATTCTTCAGACAACCATTGACGGGCTGAAGGGGATCACCAGAATTGATCTGTGTATCTGTGATACGGAAGGAAAGGTGCTGGCTTCCACATTTCCGGAGGCGGAAGAGTACGAGAATTCTATTCTTTCCTTCGTAGATTCACCGGCAGACAGCCAGGTAATCCAGGGTTATCAGTTCTTCAAGGTGTTCGATGAGCATCAGCTGGAGTACATCCTGTTAGCCAAGGGCAGCAGTGATGACGTCTACATGGTAGGAAAACTGGCAGCGTTCCAGATCCAGAACCTTCTGGTAGCCTACAAGGAGCGTTTCGACAAAGATAACTTCATCAAGAACCTGCTTCTTGACAACCTGTTGTTAGTCGATATTTACAACCGCGCGAAGAAGCTGCACATTGAGACTAACGTGCGCAGAGTTGTCTTCCTGATCGAGACCAAACAGGAGAAAGACGTCAATGCACTGGAGACTGTCCGCAGCCTGTTTGCCACCAAGACAAAAGATTTCATCACTGCGGTGGATGAGAAGAACATCATTCTCGTAAAAGAAGTAAAACCGAACGAGGACTACGCAGATCTGGAGAAGACCGCCAGCGTCATCCTCGATATGTTAAGCTCCGAGGCCATGACCAAGGTGCGCGTGGCTTACGGTACCGTAGTCAACGATATCAAGGAAGTATCCCGTTCCTACAAGGAAGCGAAGATGGCTCTGGATGTCGGCAAGATCTTCTACAACGGAAAGAACGTGGTTGCGTACGGAACGCTGGGAATCGGCCGTCTGATCTATCAGCTTCCGCTGCCGTTGTGCCGTATGTTCATCCGCGAGATCTTCGACGGCAAATCCCCGGACGAGTTTGACGAGGAGACCTTAACCACCATCAACAAATTCTTTGAGAACAGCTTAAACGTATCGGAAACATCCCGTCAGCTCTACATCCACAGAAACACCCTGGTGTACCGCCTGGACAAACTCCAGAAGAGCACCGGACTGGATCTGCGTGTCTTTGAAGATGCCATCACCTTCAAGATCGCGCTGATGGTTGTTAAGTACATGAAATACATGGAGAACCTGGACTATTAATCATGATAGAAATTCGTAATATAAGCAAAACATACGATAAGGGAAGCAAGGCACTGAAGGACATTGACATCCGCATCCAGGACGGAGAGTTTGTCTTTATCATGGGACGGAGCGGATCAGGAAAATCAACCCTGATCCGCCTTCTGCTGAAAGAGGCAGAGCCTTCATCGGGACGCATCATCGTCAACGATATGGACCTTCAGAAGATGCCGCGCCGTTACATACCGAAATACCGCCGCCGTCTTGGCGTGGTGTTTCAGGATTTCCGGCTTTTAAAAGACCGGACGGTATTTGAAAATGTAGCATTTGCCCAGCGTGTGGTAGGTGCTTCCCCCAGAAAAATCCGCGAAGAGGTTCCGCGCATGTTGAAGCTGGTGGGACTTTCTTCCAAGTATAAGTCTTTCCCGCATCAGCTTTCCGGCGGAGAACAGCAGCGTGTGGCTATTGCCCGCGCCCTCATCAACCGGCCGGAGGTGCTTCTTGCCGATGAGCCGACTGGAAACCTGGACCATGAGAATGCAACGGAGATCATGAAGCTTCTGGAGCGGATCAACGCGCTTGGTACTACGGTTGTGGTCGTAACCCACAGTCAGGAGATTGTAGACCAGATGGGAAAACGAGTCATTACCCTGAATAAGGGACATCTGGTAAGTGACGAAAGAAAGGGTGGATCAGACCGTGAAGATTAGTACATTCTGGTATTGCATGAAAGAGGGCATGAAGAATATATGCAGAAACATCTGGTTTTCGCTTGCTTCTGTGGCGACGATTTCTGCATGTATTTTTTTGTTTTGCCTGTTTTTTTCCATTATTGCCAATATCCGGTATATGGTGAAGCATGTGGAGAGCACGGTTGGAATTACCGTGCTGTTTGATGAGAATCTGACAGAGCAGGATATCCAGGGGCTTGGTGAGATCATCCACCAGCGGCCTGAGATCCGCGAGATGTATTATATTTCTGCGGAAGATGCCTGGAATTCTTTTAAGGAAGAATATTTTGCAGGCCATGAGGAGCTGGCCGAAGGCTTTGCGGAAGATAATCCGCTGGCTGGTTCTGCTTCTTATGAGATCTTTTTAAACGATATTTCCCAGCAGGATGAGCTGGTTGCGTATTTACAGGGTCTGGATGGCGTACGCCAGGTGAACTATTCCAACTCAGCGGTCGCCGGTTTTTCGGGCTTTAACCGTGTGATCGGTGTGCTGTCTTCCCTGATCATCGGTGTGCTTCTGGCAGTATCCCTGTTTTTGATCAACAACACCATTTCCGTAGCAGCGGCATTCCGCAGACAGGAGTGCCAGATCATGCGTCTGATCGGTGCTACAAATTTTATGATCCGTGCACCGTTTATCGTTGAGGGCGTGATGATCGGCCTCATTGGCGCGCTGATCCCGTTGGCAGGAACCTATTTCCTCTATACAAAAGGAATTGTGTATCTGTCTGAGCGGTTTCATGTGCTCTCCAACCTGTTTTATTTTGTACCGGTTGGTGAAATCTATCCGCTGCTGATCGGGGCAGCACTGATCCTGGGTGTTGGAATCGGATTCTTTGGAAGCTTTTTCACCATCCGCAAGTATATGAAGGTGTAATGATGCATAGAAACAAATGGAAAAGAATGCAGAGGCGCATGCTGGCTGCGGTGATGGGCACAGTGCTTGCCATGTCCTCATTCCAGACAGCCTACGCGACCAAGCAGGATGTGGAGGCGGCTAAAAAGAAGGTCAGCTCCATTGAGGAAGAAAAGAAAAAGGTACAGGCTACCATCAAGAACCTGGAAGGTCTAAAGAATGATGCGGCAGCATATGTCAAAGAGCTGGACGGCAGCCTGACAAAGCTGGAGGGAGAACTGGACCAGCTTTCCACCCAGATCGGAAACAAAGAACAGGAGATTGCCGATACCGGCGTGGCTCTGGAGCAGGCGAAAGAGACGGAAAATAAGCAGTATGCCGATATGAAGCTTCGTATCAAATACATGTACGAGCAGGGCAATACCAGCTACATTGATATGCTGTTTCAGTCTGAGGATATGGTACAGCTTATGAACCGGGCCGAGTACATCAACAAAATTTCCGACTATGACCGCAAGAAGATGGATGAGTACGAGGCAACCCGCCAGACGATTGCGGACGAAGAACAGAAATTAAAAGATGACCGGGAAGCGCTTCTCGACATGCAGGAGAAAACAAAGGCAAAGCAGGAATCAGTCAAGACGCTGCGTGCCCAGAAAAATAAGGAAATGCAAAGCTATGCCGGTCAGATTGATACCGCCCAGAGCCAGGTAGACCAGTACAACGCGGATCTGGCGGCGCAGGAGAACAAGATCAAGCAGATCGAGGCAGAAATCAAGCGCAAGGAAGAAGAGGAGCGCAAGAAGGCGGAAGCGGCCCGCAAGGCAGAAGAGGAAGCACGCAAAAAAGCAGAAGCAGCAGGAAAGAAAGTTTCTGCTACAGATAAAGCTGCTTCGCATAATGTTGCCAGTCTTGGGAATATTAGCTTTAAGTGGCCGTGTCCGTCCAGCGGACGCATTTCTTCCGGTTTCGGAATCAGAACCTCTCCGACAAAAGGAGCGTCCAGCAACCATCAGGGAATCGATATCCCGGCATCTACCGGAGCGGCCATCACGGCAGCAGCATCCGGCACGGTTGTGATATCTACCTACAGCTATTCTGCGGGAAATTACATCATGATCAGTCATGGCGGCGGTGTATACACCGTATATATGCACTGTTCCCAGATCCTGGCATCGGAAGGCCAGACGGTAAAACAGGGACAGACCATTGCGAAAGTAGGATCTACCGGCTATTCCACCGGTTCGCACCTGCATTTTGGAATCCGTTCCGGCGGGCGCTATGTAAATCCGCAGTCCTATGTAAGTCCGTAAAGAAATGGTATTTCGCAGTTTACAGTTACAAAGTGCCTGTCCGAACAATAGGAGCAGCATATGGACAGCAGGCGGGAATCATAAACAGACGAGGTGACATTATTGGAGAAAGAAAATAAAGGCAAGTCAAAGTTTTGGAAAGGCGTCTTAGCAGGTTCCCTTGTAACTGCTTTGGCAGGTTTTGGCATTGTGGGTGTGGCAACTGGTATCTCTGTGATCGGGCGCACCGTGATCGAGAATCAAATGCAGCGCAGATACAACGGCAGAGGGTTCCGGCAGCGATGCCGTTCGAACCCAGGTAAATTTAAAACAGGTGGATGCAAAAATTTCCGTGCTTCAGCAGATCATCGACCGGTATTTCCTGTTCGATGAAGACGCGGAGCAGATGGAAACCGGAATCTACAAAGGCATGCTGGCCGGACTGGATGATCCGTACACCGTTTATTATACTCCGGAGGAGTACAGTTCCCTGACAGAGGAGACCAGCGGTGTATACTGTGGCATTGGTGTGCTGGTCAGCAAGAATGTGCAGACCGGGGCAGTGACGCGCTCCGCGTTTTCCCGGGTTCCCCGGCAGAAGAGGCGGGCATGCAGAAAGGCGATATCATCTATAAGGTAAAGGATGTCTCTGCAGCGGATGAAGAACTTGACATTCTGGTTCAGGAGTACATCCGCGGTGAGGAAGGCTCCTATGTCGATGTGACGGTTTTGCGCGGAACCGAAGAAATCCCGCTCCACATTCAGCGTCGTATGGTGGAGGTGGCTACGGTAGAACACCAGATGCTGGCGGACAAGACCGGATATGTAGAAGTAACCCAGTTTGATACTGTGACAGCAGAGCAGTTTATCGCTGCGGTGTCTGATCTGGAACAGCAGGGTATGGAGCGCCTGATCATTGACCTGCGCGACAATCCGGGCGGCGTAGTAACATCCTGTGTGGAGATGGCGGCATACGTTCTGCCGGAAAACCAGCATGATGGAACCATTCTTTCTACCGCTACCAAGACCGGGCAGGAAGAACGCTACTACTGCCAGGACGGTGAGACCCGCCATGATGTGAGAGGAACAAGCACGGAGGGCGGCGATTTTCCGAAAGCCGATGACCATGAACTCAATGTTCCAATTGCGGTGCTGATCAACGGTCAGTCTGCCAGTGCGGCAGAAGTATTTGCCGGTGCCCTGCAGGACTACGGCGCAGCAACCCTGGTGGGAACCACTTCCTTCGGAAAAGGCATTGTGCAAAGCCTGATCCCGTTAACGGACGGATCTGCAGTCAAGATCACTACCGCCCACTACTACACCCCGGCCGGACATGACCTTCATAAGAAGGGACTGACACCGGATATAACGGTAGAACAGAAGCTGGATGAGGATCTCATCGGACAGTACGACATTCCGCTGGAGCGGGATAATCAGGTTCAGGCAGCCATCGAAGTGCTGGAAAAGTAGAAGCCCATCTGGTAACCAAAAAAGAATATGATCTGATACTTGCCGCATGCATAGAATAAAATGCATGCGGCTTTTTTTCGTTCTGTCCTATAATTACAATGATCTTTTAATGGCAGCTGTGCTCACCGCAGCTGTGTTCGCCGCAGGCATGTCCTTCGCCTTCATGGTCATGATGGCTGCAGTGTATGTTCGGATTATAGCCGAGGGTTCCGGTTAACAGTGCATTTACGGCTTCGTCTGCGTTTCCGCTTACGCCGCCGTACAGCCGGATGCCGGCCTGGGCGAGGGCGCTCTGGGCACCGCCGCCGATGCCTCCGCAGATCAGAGTGTCGACGTTATGTTCCAACAGAAAACCGGCAAGAGCTCCATGTCCGCTTCCGTTGGTATCAACAACTTCGGCTGCAGTTATGGTTCCGTTCTCTACCGTGTAGAGTTTAAACTGCTCTGTGTGTCCAAAATGCTGAAAAATTTCTCCGTTCTCATAAGTAACTGCAATTTTCATAATACATACTCCTTTGTTGTGTTGTAGATGGAAAACAGGAAAACTGTGTTCTGCCGTGGCCATGTGGCAGATGCATTGTCTGCAGCGGGGATATTCCCGCCCTTCGCAGATTCGGTAATTTCCGCCGGAAATGATGAGCCGTTTCCCGTTTACGATGCACTGTGCAAGCTTATAACGGGCGCTTTCATAAATTTCCGTGACTGTTGTGCGGGAAACATCCATCTGCGCGGAGCATTGTTCATGGGTTTTCTTTTCCAGGTCAACCAGACGGATCACTTCATATTCATCCAGTGTAAGTGTGATCGTGTCATCGGTCTGGCTGTTTTCCGGATAAAATGAATCGTACTGCGGTGTAAAGCAGATCCTCCGGCATTTTTGGGGTCTCGGCATGGGAAATCCTCCTTGTTTTCGACATATGTCGATTATAACTCATAAATAACAAAAGTCAATACGAAAACCACTATTAACCTGGGGACTTCGGGATATAAAGATTGACAGATCTGCCTGATTAGGGTACCATCCAATAGGAACGATACGCTGTATTCCGCCGGTTGCGGAAAATGCGGAACATAGCGGACATACTATAGAAGAGGTGAGAATCACATGTTAAAGGTAGACAACCTCACGTTTGAGGTGAATGAAGAGGGTAGAAAACGCTGTCTGGTCAATCATGTCAGTTTTCAGGTTGCGGATGGTGAAATGTTAGTGATTACCGGGCCGAACGGCGGCGGTAAGTCTACGCTGGCCAAGGTGCTGGCAGGCATTGAGAAAGCGGATGAGGGTCTGATTTTCCTGGATGAAGAGGATATTTCCGGTTACGATATCGATCATCGTGCCAATGCGGGAATCGGCTATGCATTCCAGCAGCCGCCACGCTTTAAGGGCATGACGGTGGCAAGAATGCTGTCTCTTGCAGCGGGAAAAGACCTGACGGAGGCAGAAAGCTGTAAGCTGCTTTCTGCAGTGGGACTTTGTTCTGCCGATTATCTGAACCGACAGATGGACGGCACACTTTCCGGAGGCGAGATGAAGCGTCTGGAGATTGCAACGGTACTGGCGAAACCGCACAAGGTCAGCATTTTTGATGAGCCGGAGGCCGGTATTGATCTTTGGAGCTTTTCTATGCTGATCAAACGGTTTGAGGAGATCCACAAAGAGAAACAGGAAAGCCTGATCCTGATTTCCCATCAGGAGCGGATCATCCGTATGGCAGACAAGATCATGGTAATCGAAGATGGTGAAGTGAAACGATACGGCAGCCGTGAGGAAGTCCTGCCAACTCTGTTTACGCAGGAGAGATGCGGCAAGTGTGCGAATGGACTGGAAGGAGGTGTCTGCTGATGGCACAGATCAATGAGACTACCCAGGGGGTTCTGGATCAGATCAGCGAAGGATTTGCGCAGAAAGGTGCTTATAATCTTCGCCAGAATGGCGTATCGATCTGTCATGGAGACAGCGAGCACATCAAGATTCGTAAGAAAGAAGATAAGCCTGGGATCGATATCCTGATTGACGGTGATACAAAGGGTGAAAAAGTGTTCATCCCGGTTGTAGTCAGTGTTTCCGGCATGACGGATCTGGTTTACAATGATTTCTATATCGCGGATGGTGCGGATGTGACCATCGTGGCAGGCTGCGGCATCCACAACAGCGGCTGCAATGAGAGCCGTCATGATGGTATTCATACCTTCCATGTAGGAAAGAATGCCAATGTCCGTTATGAAGAAAAGCATTACGGAGAAGGCAACGGAACCGGAAGCCGTATCTTAAATCCGGTGACGAACATTGAGGTAGGCGAGAATTCTGTTTTTACCCTGGATACCGTTCAGATCAAAGGTGTGGATTCCACGGTGCGCAGAACCAATGTTTCCATGGAGGCAGGCTCCAGGCTTTATGTGGTGGAGCGTATCATGACAGACGGAACACAGCATGCGGAGTCAGATATGGAGGTCTGCATGAATGGAAGCGGCTCCTCAGCACAGATCGTTTCCCGTTCTGTAGGCAAGGGGGAGTCTTCCCAGGTATTCCATCCGAAGGCAGTCGGAAACACCAAATGTCATGCTCATATCCAGTGTGATTCTATCATCATGGATCATGCAAAAGTTGGTTCCATTCCGGAGATTCAGGCTAATCATGTGGATGCTGCAATCGTTCATGAGGCAGCCATCGGACGAATCAATGATGAGCAGCTGTTGAAGCTCAGAACCCTCGGCATGACCGAGGCAGAAGCTGAGAATGTGATCATTGAAAACTTTTTAAGTTAATATTCTGTGATAGGAACAGGAATGAAGGATCTGTAGCAGCGGATTTTTCATTCCTGTTTTGCTTGCCTGAAAAATAACATATTCCTTTCGTAGAAAATCCCGGAATCTTATGTTATACTTAAAGGCAAATCGTGTAAGGAGGTGTCTCTTTTTATGATGCAGCGAATCTGTCCGGTCTGTGACCAGGTTATGAAGCATGCCCACTACTGCAGCGCATGTCACTCCTGGGTGAAGGACCCGATGTATATGAATGTCACGTATTATCTGAATGAGCGCCACCCGAAAAACGAGGCGCACTGCAGTTACCATAATGCAGAAGAGGAGCATACGAATGCCGGAGCCGAAAGGCGGAAGGCAGTGCGATCGTCTTCCGGCAGAGAGCGAAGCGTGAAAACAGAGCGGGCGGTCCGAACCACAGAAAAAGGGCGCGTCAGGGCAGTCGAAGATGGTTATCGAAAA
>ENA-OQHL01001371-OQHL01001371.1-human-gut-metagenome-genome-assembly--contig:-NODE-1371-length-12400-cov-2.838263_pt1 | contig 12400 bp, 12 predicted proteins | sample MGYA00242565_ERZ504723 | MGnify/ENA primary metagenome ERZ504723 (study PRJEB26092, sample SAMD00036211) | human gut metagenome | host: Homo sapiens | study: EMG produced TPA metagenomics assembly of... | reverse complement strand
GAAGGATGAGTGCTTTTCAGCCATTTCAATAAGTCGATCCCGTCACTATCCGGCAGGCGTAAATCCGATATAACCAAATCGAACGCTTCCTCCCCCAGCCTCCGTTTCAGTCATCGGAAACAGAGGAACGAGGATCTTGACGTACAAACCCTTTACCTTTATCCAGCCATGTGGTAAGCATCAAGGAAAAAGTTATATCATCTTCAACGATTAGAATCGACAACATACCCACTCAGATTATTTATAGTAACCACAAAGGTAAATAAATAAAACGAATCAAGAAAACATCCACGTAGCTTTACGCCATACTCCCTCGAAAGGACCTTGTTTATGATGGGCTAACCACCAGTGGCAAAAACCTAGCTGGAGAATGAAAAGAAGGATTCCTACGGCGAAGCTGGCGGTCGTTCCCAGATCGTCATACAGGGATAAACCGTATCCGAAATAGATAAAAGAGCCTACCATCGATTGCGTGAGGTAATTCGTCAAGCTCATTTTCCCGTAAGGCACAAGCCCGTGAAGCACCTTATGCGGCGCCTTCCACTGCCACAAAAAGATAAAGGAGGATACCAATACGCACATGAACGAGAAATTACGCAAGGAAGACACGATCGTACTCATCGGGCGAAGCTCTTCGGTACGCTCCAGCAAACCGGGTAGGGAAAGGGACAGATAATAGAGGGGAATGAAACAAACTACCCCGATAACAAAGGTCCTTGTCCAAAACGTCCGATGCTTCTCCGGATCGACAAACAATCCCTTGCGCCCCAACAACATGCCCAGCATAAAGAGAGCCGATGTCTGGAAGAAACGTCCATAGCTCCAAGCCCAGAGAAGGCTATACAGCTGCCCGTCCCACAGATTAGACTTGACCATTTCCCAAAAGCTAGCACCTTCCATATACGGATAGATCCGCATACAGTGCACCAGCCATTGTTCCTTGGATGCCACATATTCCGGATGCATCAAGGCATACATGAATTTACCCCATTCCATGGGCTGTAGCATCAAAAACACGGCGATCGCCAATACCATCTTATTACTCAACTTGCAAACCGGTATCAACACAATACCCAAGATCGAATAAAGCACCAATATCTCCCCCGGGAAGAACGAGGCGTTGAAGCAACCGATAAAGAATAGGAGCATCAACCGCCAGAAGAAACGAAGCCGGAAGTCCTTCCCTTTCCTCGCTTGGTTATCAAACTGGATGAAAAAACTAAAACCGAACAGCAGGGCGAAAATAGCGTATGCCTTCCCGGAAAAGAGGAAGAACAAGGTATCCCATACCCCTTTATCCAAGGCTTTCATAAAATCGGTAGTAGCCTCCGGAAAATTATACAAGTTAAAATGCTCGATATTATGCAATAGGATAATAGCCATAACAGCAAATCCTCGTAATGCGTCGACCACCTCGATACGAGGTCGGGATTGTAGCGCGTGTTCCATGATATGATTCAGTAGATTTTATTATTTCGTGGCAAAAGTAACGAAACTAAATAGAAAAAGCATCCTCGAAAGGATGCCTTTTTCTTTTGCAGACTTAAATTGAATACTCAGGACTTAATCTTTCGCCATGAATAAATTCATGACTTTTGTTTTTAACGGTTTAAATGTAGAAACGCCCACTTGCGATTTCATTAAATAGATAGCGAATATCGTGCCAAAGCCAGCGAAACGCACGACAATGAATATCTAACTACTTATCCTTTAACAAGTAATAGATAAATTTTGTTTCTATAAAGTAGAATTTTATTTCAAAAGCATGGGGAAAGGCATTCTACGGATGGGTATTTATTCCACACCGGATTCCACAAGATTACCCGATGGCGGACTCCGCATCCTTCACGATAGCAAGTGCTTGCTCGATTACCTCGCCCAGCAGGTGGTACCAGCCGGAATCGGTCAGTTCCTCATCGTTCTTCTCCAAGATCCGCAGGTGTTGTACCAATGAATTGGCCCCCCAGCATCGTGAACAGGGGAATCAACTTATGAGATATCCGGGAGGCTTCCTCCCGGTCTTTTCCCTCTAACGCATCCCGAAGTAAGTCGATGCTCTTGCGGGTTTCCTCCGAGAAGGTTTTCAGTATAGAGGCTGAGGCCTCCGGATCCTCTCCGGCAAAAGCGGTCAACGAAGAGAAATTCAACTCGCTCCTTGCCTCCAGATGGAGTGTCAGCAACTCATTCAGCAAGGAGATTAATTGGGCGGCGGTAAACGGCTTGTTCAAGAAACCCGTGAAACCAGCCTCCAGATAATGCTCGTGCTCCTTGGCGATACTGGCAGATAGGGCGATCACCGGGATCTCATCCGTTCCGGGGATACCGGACGTACGTATCCGCTCCAGTAAATGATAGCCATCCAGCGTCGGCATCTGTATATCGGTGATAATGGCGTTGAATACGGTGTTCCGCAATAGCTCGAGGACGTTATGCGGATTCGTACAACCTACCACCTGCACGTGACTCTGCTTCAAGAGTTCCTCCGTCAAGGCCAGTTGTAGAGGATCGTCATCTACCAGAAGACAATAGACATCTTGCCCCTCAAACAAGGGTAAAGCCTCGGCCTCACCAGCATCCGGAGCCTCCGCCGTTACGTCCGGCAAAGATTGATTATCGGCCAAGGGAAGAGGTAGCAAGATCGTGAAATCACTGCCTTTCCCCGGGGTACTATCCAAAGCAAGCGTACCGTTCATCAAGGACAGAAGCTTACGGGTGATGGAGAGGCCCAGACCGAAACCTTCCACCTCTTCCGTATCGGCAAGGCGAGTAAACTCCCCGAATATCCGCTCTTGTTCCTCTTTCGGGATGCCCGGACCGGAATCGCTGACGGTAATGGACAGTTGATAATGGACAGCGGACAGTTTCTGTAAGGAGACAAGTAAAACGACTCGCCCCGCTTCCGTGAACTTGATAGCGTTAGATAAGAGGTTTCCTACGACCTGCCGGATACGGATCGGGTCGCCCATATAAACTTGCCCAGTCTCCTCCGGTTTCAGGTTCAAGACAAACCGTAAGCCTTTCGCCTCCGCTATCGGCTGGAAGCTGGTATAGATCTCATCGAACAAGGCCGGGACACGGAAGGGAACGCTATGCACCTCCATCTCGCCGGACTCCAACCGCTGGAAATCCAACAGGTCGTTCACCAAGGAAAGGATATGATCCGAGGAACCTTTCATGTTCTCCAGATAATATTGCTGACGCTCGTCTGGATGGCGGCGTAGCAAAAGCTCGATATATCCGATGATGGAAGAGAGCGGAGCCCGTATATCGTGGCTGATCGTCAACATCAGCTTCTCACGGCTTCGCAATAAGCTCTCGGCGACCTGTTTCGCCTTTTCCAGTTGCATACGGTAATATTTACTTCGTGAGATATCCCGTGAGATAAAGAAGAGGAACAGAAAGGCGATTACCACGGAGACGATCGCGATTCCGGCGATCAAATGGGAGGTCTCCCTTAATAGTACCTGCTTCTTATAGACCCTTTCCAGCGACGCCTCCATCTCCTCCCTTCATATCCTTGCCGGCAAGTTTCAACATCTCTTCTGTGAAATATAATAATCCGTATCCGGTCGCCTCTGTCCGGACGAGGGATCCTCCGAAAGTCAGTCCCTTTCCCGTGAGAACGCCTTCAAACACGCCGCGGATTCTCTTGTACTGTCCGAACATGTAACCGATCTCTCTTGCTCCTGTTCCGATATCTCCCGCCGGCACGTCTGTGTCCGCTCCGATATATTTACAAAGTTCTGTCATAAAGCTCTGGCAGAATGCCATGATCTCTCTGTCGGATTTTCCTTTCGGGTCAAAGTCAGATCCGCCTTTGCCGCCTCCGATCGGAAGTCCGGTCAGGGAGTTTTTGAAAATCTGCTCAAATCCGAGGAACTTAATAATACTCAAGTTGACGGATGGATGAAGTCTGAGACCTCCCTTGTATGGTCCAATCGCACTGTTGAACTGTACGCGGTATGCCTTGTTGACGTGTACCTGCCCATTGTCGTCCACCCACGGTACACGGAAGAGAATCTGTCGTTCCGGCTCCGTCAGTCTTTCAAGCAATGCTTCTTTTCTGTATTTTTCTTCGTTTGCCTCAATCACAACCCTAAGTGATTCCAGAACTTCTTTTACAGCCTGGTGAAACTCAGGCTCATGCGGATTCTTCTTCACTACAAGGTCAATCACTTCATCTACATATGACATAATATCGTCCTCCTATTCTCTCCTAAAAAAGCCTGCATTTTCGTGCTCCGCTTTTCTTCTTTAACACTTTAAAGCATTTTTTTCGTATTGTCAAGAATTTTTTTATCGCATCTTTTCGGTGCGTTTTCCCTCGCTTTCCGTTCCTCCGGCTTTTTGATAGGCGGCCTTTGCCATGATCCGAAGCTGTTCTGAAAATGGCTCCGGATCGATTGCACACTCCTCAAGCAGCTCTCCCCACCACTCCATCAGCTTATTCTTTAACTCCCGGTACAGCCTCTGCCCGCTATCAGAAAGAGAAATCTCATAGGTCTTCGCATTGCCCGGACGTTTTTCCCGGATAATATATCCGCACTGCTCCAGCCTTCTCATCTCCCTTGTGGCCATGGCCTGATCCATCGCCATAGAATCGCACATCTCTCTTTGGCTGCATTTCGGATTGGACCCAATGTACATCACAAAATAGTAACTGGAATATCCGATTCCATACTGCTCCACTAGATGATGAAGATACTTCTGAGACTGGCGGTTAAAATTGAAATATATTTTCCGATTCTGCTGGACGGCATATTGCTTCCCCCTTCATTGCATCAACAGGCAAATTTACGTTTTTATTATACTCACCGCCTTAACTCCTGTCAAATCGGTGCCCCACAGAATGGGCTTCTTGCTTTAACACTTCTTCTCGTAATAAAAAGCTAAGATAAAAGAAGAAAGAAACCAGATACACAATAGAAGAAGCAATGGCAGTAACGCGATAACTATGTTTATATTTCTTGTTACTCCATACGCTAGCATACCTGCGACAACAGATATGTAGATTACCACAATCAATATTTTATAACGCATATTGTTAATGCGCAGGCTGATAAGTCTATTTCTCTCGTCATTTTCTTCTATAATATCTTCTGCCGTATCTGATTTTGAAAGACTTCTCGAAATATTCACAATACCAAGAGTAAAAACAATCACATTGACTACAATAAATTTTATATCTATTGTTCGGGTTATAAACATGGTTACAAATGCAACAATAGATAATATGAATTCTCCAATTCCAATAAAAAATTTCCTTTTATTATAGATTCTCATAATTCTTATCCTCTATCTCCTTATTTTCTTTTAAGCAGCATAAATCTTCAACAGTTGTATGAAATACCTGTGCCATACGGTAAGCAAGCATTAGCGATGGGCTGTACTGTCCTTTTTCGATTGATATAATTGTCCGGCTTGAAACATGAACGAAATCCGCTAACTGCTGTTGCGTAATTCCCATTGCATTTCGTAATTCTCTTATCCGTGTTTTCATATCCCACATCCCTTCTTACATGAAGCAAACTTCACATGAAGTTTATTTCATGTTATATGATAAACAGCAGAATGTCAAGTGCCCTTCCAAATATTAAGACTTCTCACATAAAAAAGAATCCTGTTTGACAGGATTCTACGCCTGCGGCGGCCGCTTCAGCGGCAGCTCCCCACTCCACCGCAGTGCGATCCACGCGGAGCATTTCTTATTTCATAGGAACACAGTTTCCTATGAAATAAGAAAAACGGTTCGTCTCTGAAGACCACCGTTTAAACTGTGAATATGAAATTGCAATGTCCGCATCTCCTCCCTTACATAGACTGCATCAGCACTTTCCTGACATCCTCTTTGGAAAGTACTTTATAGCCGCCCTCCATAATCAGTGTACCATTGACAATATCATCGATCATTTCCATTGTCACTCCTATTTCAGAAAGTTTCATAGCAAGACCAAGCTCTTTCATCCACGCTTCCATAGCGGACAAACCTTCCTTGGCAAGTTCTTCCTCATTTTTCCCGTCAGGAGAAATATCCCAGACATTCACGGCAAAACGGGCAAATTTCCGTACGCCGTATGGCATAATCATTTTATAATATGGCAAAGAAACCGCTGATAATGTCATACCGTGTGTAGCGTTACTGCACGCCCCCACCGACTGTCCAATCATATGCACCATCCAATCGGTGCTTTTCCCTCTTGACACCAACGTGTTCAACGCCCAGGTAGCCGACCACATAAGATTACTTCTCGCTTCATAATCATTCTTGTCTTTGATTGCAATACGGCTGGAATGAATCACGCTTTTGATTAAGCCTTCACTGATATAATCGCTCGTATTGTCGTCCTCACCGGAAAAATACTGCTCGCAAATATGATTAAATATATCATAAATGCCTGCAATCATCTGATTTTTCGGAAGACTCATAGTGTATCTGGGATTTAAAATGGAAAATTTCGGCATAATCCTTTCATCCGTAAACACATGACCTATTTTCAGTTTCTTTTCGGGATATGTGATCACTGCGCCTGTATTCATTTCCGATCCCGTGCCAACCATAGTAAGCACAACGCCCACAGGAACTATTTCACAGACCGGCTCTTCAAATCGGGCATAATATTTCTCCCACGGATCTTCTTCACAGTGAATGGAGACAGACAGGGCTTTTGCATAGTCCACTACGGAGCCCCCACCCACGGCAAGGATAAAGTCGACCTTATGTGTTCTTGCAATTTCAACTCCTTCGTAAAGCTTGTGAACAGTTGGATTCGGCATAACACCTGCTATCTCTGACACCGTTTTACCCGCAGATTTTAGAATATCCATGATTTCATCATAAATTCCGTTTTTTTTAATTGAGCCGCTTCCGTAAACAAGAGCGACATTATTTCCGTATTTGGCCAGTTCAACAATTAAATTCTCAAGAGCGTCCTCGCCAAAATATAGTTTTGTAGGGTTACAGTACGAAAAATTTCCTAACATAAATATCCTCCTTGACTTTTGATTGATTTCAGCATAACATTAAACTTGAGTTTAAAGTCAATGTTTTTTGAGAAATTTTTCAAAATTTAAGGAGCAAGATCATATGGGAAAAAAATACACCATAAAGGACGCAGCCCGGATCATGGGTGTCCCGACAAGTACTATCCGCTATTACGACAAAGAGGGTTTACTGCCATTTGTAGAACGACTGGCATCAGGATATCGGATTTTTACCGAAAAAGATATTGCTACGCTTCGTATCATAGATTGTCTGAAAAAAACCGGTATGTCTATCAAAGAGATACGTCAGTTCAGCAGTTGGCTGGAACAAGGAGACTCCTCCTTACAGCAGAGATATGACATGTTTTTGGAACGCAGACGAGTTGTAAAACACAGATGGCAGAATTACAGAAAATTTTAGATACTGTCAACTATAAATGCTGGTATTACGAAACGGCAATCGCCGCCGGAACAGAAAAAATCCACCAATCCAAAGCCCAGCCGAATTTCGATCATTCCTGTTTAGGAAAAAGCAAATGAAAGAACCGATGATACGCTCTCTTCTCTAAATAAAGGAGACAGATCCTGTTTTTAGAATCTGTCTCCTTTTTATTCAATCACTTATTTATTCGAAGTAAGCAACGCCTGGATTCAAAAATTTTCAGATCCTGTTCTCCGTAAATATTGATCGCTACGCCGTCGCTTTCTACGCTCGGAGTGCGCCATCTTTCCGAGTACTCGCCCGTCCGGGCTTGTGATACCCTCGATTGCACAGTAGGAGCCGTTGACGTTCCACTCTTCTTCCATTGTCACGTTGCCGTTCAGGTCACAGTACTGTGTCGCCACCTGTCCGTTTGCGAAAAGTTTTGTAAGCCACTCTTCATTTGCCACAAAGCGTCCTTCTCCGTGAGAAGCCGGGTTCGTGTAAACACCGCCAAGCTCTGCCAGTTGAAGCCATGGGGACTTGTTCGACACTACTTTTGTGTAGACCATCTTGGAAATATGACGTCCGATCGTATTATACGTCAATGTCGGGGCATCCTTTGTCTGTCCCACGATATTTCCGTGCGGAACCAATCCAAGCTTGATCAGTGTCTGGAATCCGTTACAGATACCGAGCGCCAGTCCATCCCTCTCTTCCAGAAGCTTTTCTACCGCCTCTTTCATCTTTTCATTCTGGAACGCTGTCGCAAAGAATTTCGCGGAGCCGTCCGGCTCATCCCCTGCGGAAAATCCGCCCGGGAACATAATAATCTGCGACTGCCCGATGGCCTTTTCAAACTCTGCAACCGAGTCGCGAATATCCGCTGCATCCAGATTACGAAATACTTTTGTGATGACCTTTGCCCCCGCACGCTCAAATGCTCTGGCGCTGTCGTACTCACAGTTCGTACCCGGAAATACCGGAATGAATACAGTCGGCTGGGCAATCTTGTGCCCGCAAATATACACATTCTTCGTGTTATAGCATCCGTCTTCTGTAATGACCGCATCTTCATCTTCCGGTGCAATTCCGGTAAGAACCGGAGCCGTCTCCTCACCTGATATGGTCGCAAATACATTTTCCAGCGGCGCTTTCCATACTGACTCGGCTTCTTTGAGTGTCACCTTTGTATTTCCATAAGAGAAGATACCATCGTCTGTTACTTCGCCAATCACGGTATACGTAACGGCAAGTTTTCCTACTTTGTCCGCCGGTACTTCCGCAATCAGATCTCCGAATCCAGGCGCAAAAAACTCTCTTGGATCGAGATTGTGCTCGATCTTCACACCCATGCCATTCCCAAAAGCCATCTTGCTGACTGCCGCCGCCATTCCATGGCGATCCAAAGCGTAGGCGGAAACAATATTGCCATTCTGAATGTCCTCGTGGAACTTTCCATACTGATCCATCACCTGAGCATATACCGGCAGACTGTAGGAGTCCTTCTCAATCCGAAGCCATACAAGCTTATTACCCGCTGTTTTCAGTTCCGGTGTAATCATATCCCCGGTTTTCGCAATATCAACTGCAAAAGAAACAAGGGTCGGCGGTACATCGATATCCTGGAACGTACCGGACATACTGTCCTTTCCTCCGATAGATGGTAAGCCATATCCGATCTGCGCGCTGTAAGCGCCAAGCAGAGCCGCAAACGGCTGACTCCATCTCTTCGGATCTTCCGTCATTCTGCGGAAGTATTCCTGGAATGTGAAGCGAATCTTCTGATAGTCTCCGCCGGCCGCCACGATCTTTGCGATGGACTCTGTCACAGCATAGATTGCCCCGTGGTACGGACTCCAACTGGAAAGATAAGGATCAAACCCAAAGCTCATCATGGAAACCGTATCGCATTTGCCTGTCAGTACCGGAAGTTTCGCCACCATGGCCTGCGTCTCGGTAAGCTGATATTTTCCACCGTGCGGCATAAATACAGATCCCGCTCCAATAGAGCCGTCGAACATTTCCACCAGACCTTTCTGGGAACATACATTCAGATCTTTTAAAGTTGCAAGCCATGCCGCCCTGACGTCCGGCACATCCTTTCTCTCTGTGAGGATATTGCCCTCTTCAGACGGAATCTCTACGAAAACTTCTGTTTCCTGATGGGCTCCATTCGTGTCCAGGAACGCACGGGAAATATTGACAATCTCTTTTCCTCTCCAGGAAAGCACCAGACGCGGCTCCTCGGTTACAACAGCTACTTCTACTGCCTCCAGGTTTTCCTCTTTTGCATAATCCAAAAACTGTTTTACGTCCTTCGGATCTACGACAACTGCCATACGCTCCTGAGACTCGGAGATAGCGATTTCTGTTCCGTCAAGTCCGGCATATTTCTTCGGTACTTTGTCAAGATCCACTCTCAGACCATCCGCAAGCTCTCCGATCGCTACGGAAACACCGCCCGCTCCGAAGTCATTACATTTCTTAATGAGCCGGCTGACTTCTTCTCTGCGGAACATTCTCTGGATCTTACGCTCAGTCGGAGCATTTCCTTTCTGCACCTCTGCGCCGCACGTCTCGATGGACTCTTCGGTGTGTACCTTAGAGGAACCGGTCGCTCCGCCGCATCCGTCCCTTCCGGTCCGTCCGCCAAGCAAGATAATGATATCACCCGGATCGGACGTCTCACGGATGACTGCACGTCTCGGAGCGGCGCCTAAGACAGCCCCGATCTCCATACGCTTTGCCACATAGTCGGGATGATAGATTTCCTTTACCATTCCCGTAGCAAGTCCGATCTGGTTGCCATAGGAACTGTATCCGTGTGCGGCCTCTCTAACAAGCTTCTTCTGAGGAAGCTTTCCTTTCAGTGTATCTTTCACGGACACGGTCGGATCCGCGGCACCTGTCACACGCATCGCCTGGTATACATAAGTACGTCCTGAGAGTGGATCACGGATGGCCCCGCCAAGGCAGGTTGCCGCACCACCGAACGGCTCTATTTCCGTCGGATGGTTGTGTGTCTCATTCTTAAAGTTTACAAGCCACTCCTCTTCTTTTCCGTCTACCTCGATCGGAACAACGATACTACATGCGTTGATCTCGTCAGACTCTTCCTGATCCGCAAGCTTTCCTTCCTTTTTCAGTTTCCGCATCGCCATCAGCGCCAGATCCATCAGGCAGACAAACTTATCCTCACGCCCTTTGAAAATCTCGCTGTGTGTCTGTAAATATTCCCGGTACGTCTTTTCGATAGGTTCTCTGTACATACCCTCGCTAAACGTAATCTTCGTAAGCTCGGTGGAGAATGTCGTATGACGGCAGTGGTCAGACCAGTAAGTATCCAGCACTCGGATCTCTGTCATAGACGGATCCCGTTTCTCCTCCCCTTGAAAGTACTTCTGAATATGAAGGAAATCCTTGAATGTCATGGCAAGTCCCAGCGAATTGTAGAGCTCTTTAAGCGTCCCTCTTCCATATACTGGAAACCGTCAAAAATCCGAACGTCCTTTGGCTCATCAAACTGTGTCACCAGTGTCTCCGGCTTGTCCATGCCTGTTTCTCTTGAATCTACCGGATTGATACAGTGGGCTTTCACCGCCTCAAATTCCTCATCGGTCATCTCTCCCTCAATCACATATGTGGTTGCTGTCCGAATAACCGGCTCTTCGTCCTCCCGGATGAACTGCACACACTGTACAGCGGAGTCTGCTCTCTGGTCGAACTGCCCTGGCAAATACTCTACCGAGAACGCCCGCTCATTCTCCTTCATCGGAAACATCTCTTTATATAAGGTGTCTACCGGAGGCTCCGCAAACACACCATTACACGCCCGTTCAAACGTCTCGTCTGACAGATTTTCAATATCATAGCGGATCAGCACACGGACATTCGTTACCCCGCGAATTCCCAGGTAGCTCTTGATCTCGTGCTGTAATGCTTTTGCCTGTACGGCAAACGCCTGTTTTTTTTCCGCGTATACACGTTTTACACCACTCATGTAGTTCCTCCATTCTTCTTTCAAAAAAGATTATTCGATTCTGTATCTAGTGTACCATACTTTTCTTGATAAGTATAATTAATATAGTTAAATTTATTTATAAGCTGTTCTAATTCCCTTTCTTTTTCTCCAAATCCTTATTCCCAGACAAAGGCTCTCGAAGAAAAGAAGAAACGCCACGAAGAATCCTCCGATCCGCAGTGTGATGTCGAAAAAGAATCCTTCTGTCAACATTCGGATCATATAGTCTGAAGCCGGGTCAAACATCCATAAATCATTGTCAAAAAAGAGCTCGTGAAAGATCACGAAACACCTGTCAAAATTCACCGCAATGGCAATCCCAAGCACCGCCACCAGCCCGAGAAAAACGCAGACTGTAATCTCATACGCTTTCGGCAGAATCCGCTTCCAATCCGCTTTCAAAAAAAATAAAATCGCCACCGATATGACCAGAACAACAACGGCAATTTTCCTAAGGGCAAATCCTGCCAGGAACAGATCCCGAACCTCTCCCATATGAAAGCGGTCCTGTTCATTAAAGAAGTCCTGACGCTCTCCACCAATGTGGTCATCACAGAAAGCTCCTCCCGGTCTCCCTTTAAGTACGCCATCATCTTCTTTGTGACATCCATAATATCATCCATCTCCATGGGAAGAGTATTCTGAATCTCATACTTTTCATACTCTTTCTCATAAAAGCCAAAGTCCCCATATGCTGCCATCTCAAATGCACTCAAAAGCAGAATCAAGATCAATGACACTGCTGCTGCCGCTGCCAGGAAATCCGTGGAATATTCTCGTTTTTTTCATCATTACCGCCTGTCCTTTCCGTCTGTCTTCCTTTTCTATTATACGTTCTCCTGGCTCCTCGTTCCAGTAAAACTTTTTCACCTTGTTTTTTCTCTTTCTTTCCTTATAATAAAGATAGAATTTATAAGGAGGACTTATGATGGATATTAACTATGAATTATATAAAGTCTTTTACTATGTGGCTT
>ENA-OQHL01001370-OQHL01001370.1-human-gut-metagenome-genome-assembly--contig:-NODE-1370-length-12401-cov-1.550513_pt1 | contig 12401 bp, 9 predicted proteins | sample MGYA00242565_ERZ504723 | MGnify/ENA primary metagenome ERZ504723 (study PRJEB26092, sample SAMD00036211) | human gut metagenome | host: Homo sapiens | study: EMG produced TPA metagenomics assembly of... | reverse complement strand
CGTTGGCGCGAAGATTGACCAGCTATGGCGTGAGATGGAATGGACTTGGTATTTGAACGGGCAGGACTGTATTTGTATTGGCAATTGGAGCCCGAATTATGCGTGGGGAGATGAATTTCCCTTTGGAAGGTTACAATCGAATGTCTGATTACTTATATTTTGGCGGCGTCTTCGCCTACGTATCCGATCCCGGCTTCCGCTTATCATAACGATGGGCTCGTAAAGGAGGGATCAAGAGCGATGCGGTCGCTTACGACTTTACCTTTGATTCTTGAAACATAATTATGCCGAGGAGTACGGCGGCCCGTTGTTTTGGGCGCATTATTCTTATATCGGCCTATGTCCGGTAGGCTTGTCGGATCGATACGCTAACTACTGGGACTTGAACCGGAATCACGTATTGATCGATTACCGTTATTGCGCGGAGAATCCGAAGGGCTTCAAAGGATATAGCGACGCTTGCTGGGGATTGACCGCCAGCTATTCCGTGAAAGGCTATAACGCGCATATGCCCTCCAACGATCATGGGGTAATTACGCCGACAGCCGCCTTGAGCAGTTATCCGTATACACCGGAGGAATCCTCGAAGGCATTGAAGCATTTCTATTTCAATCTGGGAGATAGCATCTGGGGTAAGTATGGTTTTTACGACGCTTTCAGTGAAGGCGAGAATTGGTATCCGCGTCGTTATCTGGCGATAGACCAATGTACGATCACCCCGATGATCGAGAATTACCGTACGGGCCTTCTGTGGCGTTTGTTTATGAGCTGTCCGGAAATCCAGGACGGTTTGAAGAAATTGGGTTTCACGATCCATAATGCGAGAGAATCTTAATATTTAAATAACATGAGAAAGATTATATTATCATTCGCCGCTTGTTTGGCACTTGCGGCATACGGACAAAAGCCCGTTCAAGATACGAGAGCGATGGATACGTTTATCGATCAGTTGATGGGTAAAATGACTTTGGATGAGAAGATCGGACAGCTGAACTTGTCCGGTGGGGGTGTTCCCGGCATCTTGAGTGGTTCGGAAGGAGCGGACGAGACGATTCGTCGGGGCTGGCTGGGTGCTACGGGAGGCTCGGAGCTGGAGACGTTCCGTAAATTGCAGGAGATAGCGGTTAAGGAATCTCGCTTAGGAATTCCGCTTTTGTTCGGACTGGATGTGATTCATGGATATCATACGATCTTCCCGATCCCATTGGCTTTGTCTTGTAGCTGGGATACGACGTTGATCGAGCAAAGTGCCCGTATCGCCGCTATCGAGGCCAGCTCAAACGGTGTGACATGGACGTATTCCCCGATGGTGGATATCGCCCGTGACGCTCGTTGGGGACGTATCGCCGAGGGTAGTGGAGAGGACCCTTGGTGGGGTGGAAAGATCGCCGCCGCCATGGTGAGAGGTTATCAGGAGATGACTTGACAAAAGAGAACACGATCTTGTCTTGCTTGAAGCACTTTGCCTTGTATGGCGCTTCCGAGGCCGGTCGTGATTATAATACGGTGGATATGAGCCGTATCAAGATGTTTAATGAGTATTTCCCGCCTTATAAAGCGGCTGTAGAGGCTGGTTGTGCCACGGTTATGTCTTCCTTTAATTTGGTGGGAGGCGATTCCGGCTACGGGGTAACCGTTGGTTATTGACCGATTGCTTCGTGATCAATGGGGATTCGAGGGTTTGTCGTTTGCCGATTATAATTCGGATCGGCGAGATGACTAATCATGGTTTGGGTGATACGCAGACCGTATCGGCCTTGGCTTTGCATGCCGGCTTGGATATGGATATGATGACAAATGGTTATATCACGACCTTGAAGAAGTCGTTGGAAGAGGGCCGTGTGTCTCAAGCGGATATTGATCAGGCTTGCCGCCGTGTATTGGAGGCAAAATATAAATTGGGCTTGTTCGAGGACCCTTATCGCTACTTGGACGCGGATCGTGCGAAAAAGAATACGTTCACGGATGAGCATATGAATACGGCTCGCCATATCGCCGGTAAATCCATTGTCTTGTTGAAGAATGACAAGGGTTTGTTGCCTTTGCGAAAGACAGGGACGATCGCCGTGGTAGGCCCGTTGGCGGATAAGAAGGTTGAGTTGTTCGGGACATGGTGTGGTATCGATACGGCGAAGTCGGCTTCCGTAGTGCAGGCTGTGAAGGAAATGGTTGGCAATAAGGCCCGTGTGATCTTCGCCAAGGGATGTAATTTGACGAACGAGCCGATGTTGGCGAAAGCCAGTGGCTTGAAGGTTGATCCGGTGGAGAATACCCGTTTGGTGAAGGAAGCGGTTGAGCAAGTGAAAGATGCGGATCGTATCATCGCCGTAATGGGTGAGCCGAATAACTGGTCCGGAGAGGCTTGCAGCCGTGCGGATATTAGTTTGCCGGAGAGCCAGAAAGAGCTGTTGAGAGCTTTGTTGGAGACCGGTAAACCGGTGGTGTTGGTCTTGGCGAACGGCCGTCCGTTGACCTTGGAGTGGGAGGATAGCCAATTCTCCGCGATCGTTGAGGCTTGGCATGGAGGTTCCGCCGCGGCTCGCGGATTGGTGGACGTATTGTTCGGCGACGTGAATCCTTCCGGTAAATTGACGACTACATTCCCTCGTAGCGTAGGCCAGATTCCTTTGTATTACAATGCGAAGAAAACAGGCCGCCCAATGAATCCGGATGATCATTTCACTTCTAAATATCTGGATATCACGAACGATCCTTTGTATCCGTTTGGCTATGGCTTGAGTTATACGACTTTCTCTTACGGTGATCTTCAGCTGGATAAGACGAGTGTGCAAGGAGAGAACGGTGTATTGACCGCCAGCGTACAGGTGACGAATACAGGCAAGCTAGAGGGCGAGGAAGTCGTACAGTTATATATCGGCGATCCGGCTGCCAGCATCTCCCGTCCGATGAAAGAGTTGAAGAACTTCCAGAAGATATCCTTGAAACCGGGTGAGAGCCGAAAAGTCTCTTTTACGATTACGCCGGAAGACTTGAAATTTTATAACAGCGCGTTGGAATACATCTGGGAACCGGGCTTATTCAATATCTACGTAGGTACGAACTCCCGGGACGTGAAATCGGCGCAGGTGACTTGGAACAAATAATACAGATACGAATAATGAAAAGGTTAACGACTTTTATCGCTGGTGCGGCCGTTGCCGCTACCTTGGGGGGATGCCAGCAGCCCGCTGTAAGCGGTTGGAAAAGCTTCAGCGGCGACAAAAATATTGAACGCCGTGTAGATTCTGTGCTCTCTTTGATGACCTTGGAGGAAAAGGTGGGGCAGATGGCCCAATACTCCTGTAACTGGGATGTGACCGGCCCGGTTATGACGGGGGATTATGAGACTTTGCTGAAACAAGGTCTTGTAGGAAGCTTGTTTAATGTATATACGGTAGATGGCGTACGTAAAATGCAAGAGATGGCTCTGTCCGAGAGCCGTTTGAAGATACCCGTATTGTTTGGTTATGATGTCGTGCACGGCTATCGTACGATTTTCCCGATGCCGTTGGGCGGAATCCTGCTCTTGGGATTTGGAGCGGATGCGTAAAAGTGCGGCGATCGCGGCGGATGAGGCGAGCGCTTCCGGTATCGCTTGGACGTTCGCCCCGATGGTGGATATCTCCCGGGATGCCCGTTGGGGACGTGTAATGGAAGGTGCCGGTGAGGACCCGTATTTGGGAAGCCTGATTGCGAAGGCCCGTGTCGAGGGTTTCCAAGGAGGAAACGATTGGCGTTCGTTGGCCGACGTAAATACGGTCTTGGCTTGTTGTAAGCACTTTGCCGCTTATGGGGCCGCTGAGGCCGGACGTGATTATAATACGTCTGAGTTGTCGCAAAATACATTGATGAATTATTATATGCCGCCTTATTTAGCGGCTAAGGAAGCGGGAGTCGCTACGTTCATGGCCTCCTTCAATGAGATCAACGGAGTGCCCAGCACGGGTAATAAATGGTTGATGACCGATCTGTTACGTAAGGACTGGGGCTTCAAAGGTTTCGTGGTTACCGATTATACCGGTATCAATGAGATGGTAGCCCATAGTATCGTGCGAAATGATAAGGAGGCGGGAGAACTGGCCGCGAACGCCGGTATCGATATGGATATGACAGGTGGCATCTACAGCCAATATCTTGTACAATCCGTGAAAGAGGGCAAGGTCTCGGAAGAGAATATCGACCGTGCCGTGGCGAGCATCTTGGAGATGAAGTTCCTCTTGGGCTTGTTCGATGATCCATATCGTTACTTGGACAATGAGCGTGAGAAGAATACGATCATGAAGCCGGAGTTCTTGCAAGAGGCTCGTGAGACTTCCGCTCGCTCGATCGTCCTTTTGAAGAATGATAATAACTTCTTCCCGATCTCGAAGGATAAGCATATTACGGTAGCCTTGATCGGCCCGATGGTAAAAGATAAGATCAACCAGAATGGCGAGTGGGCCGGCCGGGGTGAGCGTGAGGAGAGTATCTCTTTGTTCGAGGGTCTGACCGAGAAATATGCCGGTACGAACGTGAAGTTCATTTATGCCGAGGGATGTGATCTCTTGACTGATGATTCATCTAAATTCGCTGAGGCGATCGCTACGGCTCGCCGTGCGGATATCGTATTGGCGGCTATGGGCGAGGATTTCAACTGGAGTGGTGAGGCCGCTTGCCGTACGGACTTGAAATTGCCGGGCGCTCAACAAGCCTTGTTGAAAGAATTGAAAAAGACGGGTAAACCTCTAGGTTTGATCTTGGTGAACGGACGTCCTTTGGATCTTTCTTGGGAGGATCAGCATGTCGACGGTATCTTGGAGGCTTGGTATCTGGGTACGATGGCAGGTCATGGTATGGCCGATGTGATCAGTGGCGATTATAATCCGTCCGCTCGCCTGACGATGTCTTTCCCTCGTACGGTAGGTCAATTGCCTCTGTATTACAACCAGAAACCGACAGGCCGCCCGGTTCCTCCGGAAGCTCCGGATACGGATTATAAATCCAGATATATGGATGTGCCTAACACACCGTTGTACCCGTTCGGTTATGGCTTGAGCTATACGACTTTCGCCGTGAACTCTATGAAGCTGGATCAGAACTCTTTCACGAAAGGGGGCAAGATCACGGTAACGGCTGAGGTAGAGAATACGGGTAAGGTGGATGGCGAGACGGTCGTCCAGATGTATATCCGCGACTTGGCGGGTAGCGTGACCCGTCCGGTTAAAGAGCTAAAAGGTTTCGAGAAGGTGGCTTTGAAAGCGGGCGAGAAGAAGCAAGTCTCTTTCACGATTGACGAAGCTTTGCTGGCTTTCTATGGTATCGATATGCAGAAGAAAGCCGAGCCGGGTGATTTCACGGTTTGGATAGGCTTGAATTCTGCCGACGAGACGAATCAGTCTTCTTTCTCTCTGCGGTAAAAATTAATACATATCAACATGAAACTATTATCAAAATATATCTTTTCGGCTCTGTTCTTGGCTGCTTTCCGGAGGTTCCGCCACCGCTCAATCCATGCGGGCGAATACGTATTGTAATCCGCTTAATGTGGATTATACGTAATATGATTTATAACTCATCGAACAATCTGTCTTACCGTTCGGGTGCGACCCCGCTGTCGTAGAATTCCGGGGCGAGTATTATATGTTCGTAACCCGTTCGCATGGCTACTGGCATTCGAAAGATTTGTTGAACTGGGATTTTATCACTCCCGGTAAAAACTGGTATCCTCAGGGTTCCAACGCTCCCGCCGCTCATAATTATAAGGATTCCGTGCTTTATGTGATGGGTGATCCGTCCGGCTCCATGAGCGTTCTTTTTACCGATGATCCGAAATCCGGTAATTGGAACGCTACTCCTGCTATACTCCACGACCTACAAGACCCGGATTTATTCATCGATGATGACGGACAAGCTTATTTATTCTGGGGCTCTTCCAATGTTTATCCGCTTCGGGGCAAGAAACTGAATAAGGATGACCGTTTCTTGATCGAGGGCGAGACGGTCGAGCTTTTCGGCTTGGATATGCCGAAGCACGGCTGGGAACGTTTTGGCGAGAACCATACCGATACGGTATTGGGGGGCTATATGGAAGGTGCTTGGTTGACCAAGCACGACGGTAAATTATTATATGCAGTATGCCGCCCCCGGTACGGAATTTCAACGTATATGCCGATGGTGTTTATGTGGCGGACTCCCCATTAGGTCCGTATAAATACCAATCGCATAACCCGGTAAGCTATAAGCCCGGTGGTTTCATGAATGGTGCCGGACACGGAAGTACCTTGGTGGTGCCGGGTGGCAACTATTGGCATTTCGCCTCTATGTCTCTCTCGGCTACGGTGAATTGGGAGCGTCGCCTCTGCATGTATCCTACTTTCTTCGATAAGGAGGGCATTATGTATTGTGATAATAACTTCGGTGATTATCCGCATTACGCTCCCGCCGAGCCGGGAAAGAAAGGAGAGTTTACGGGGTGGATGTTGCTTTCTTATAAAAAGCCGGTGAAAGCTTCCTCGTATGCGGAGGGTTCCGCTCCCGCCGCACAAGGATTCACGGAATCGAACCGTCCCAAGACTTCCGCCAATTTCCTTCCGGCCAACTTGACGGATGAGGAATGTAAGACATTCTGGATGGCTCGCACGAATGGAGATACCGAATGGGTAGAGATCGATCTGGAGGCTCCCGCTATGGTATATGCCGTGCAAGTGAATTATCATGATCATCAATCGAATATGTATGGACGTATTCCCGGTTTACGCCACCGTTATGCGGTGGAAGGCTCTTTGGACGGGCAGGATTGGGTAACGTTGGTGGATCGCCGGAATAATTATAAGGATGTCCCGAATGACTACGTACAAGTGGATAATCCGGCTCGTGTCCGTTATGTCCGTTATAAGAATATAGAGGTCCCGACGCCTCATCTGGCGATCTCGGACTTGCGTGTGTTCGGTATCGGTGAGGGCAAGAAACCTGCGACGGTGAAGAACTTCAAGGTCGTTCGCCAAGCGGATCGCCGTGACGCTATGATCACTTGGGACGCTGTCAAAAACAGCCAAGGCTACAACATCCGTTGGGGCATCGCTCCCGATAAACTATACAACTCATGGCTCCTATACGGAAAGAATGAATTACTTTTAAAGAGTCTGTCCACCGACCAGCCTTATTATTTCACCATCGAGGCATTCAACGAGAACGGTGTATCAGAAGCGACAAAAATACAGGAAGCCCAATAATCTTCCGGTATCATTTTCAAATGTATTTTGTAGAGATAGGACAATCTGTCTCTACAAAATACATACAATATTCGATTATTTACTTACTAACGGGTATTTATCTGGATTTGCTATGATAGACAAGCTCAAGTCTACATCTAAAGCATCCCAACGAATCCGCTCACGTCCTAATAGTTGGACATTAAACACGTCATCTACGGCAGCACGTTTGAACCATGGGAATTTGTCGTAAGGTAAATAATATTCCCGATCCTTTACCCACAATATTAAGCCATTGCGGGAAATATGTGTTACCTCAGCTCTATTATTTGCCGAAGTGGTTGTTCCATTTGTCTTTGATAACTCGCTCATGTTCAATTATTGTTTGAATTAATCAAATCCATTTATTAGTATAGCCTTTGGACTCATATCCTATATCCTTATTATTGCAAAAGTAATTTTAATCTTGATATTATACAACGCCTTAACAGACTATTTAATTATATTTGCGGAAGTTATCGATCTAAGTAGATAGTATTTACATTTGAATATATGATTATGAAAACACTTAGAAGTATTTTTTTTCTGTCTCTTTGCCTTCTTCTCTCCGTTGCTGGATATGCTGGTGATAAGGCTAGTTTTTTGAAAAAGCAGTTTACGGCTCGTGATGGTTATCAATTGAATTATCGGGTTCTGTATCCCCGAGATTATAATCCGGCGCAGAAATACCCGGTAATCCTGTTCCTGCACGGAGCGGGCGAACGAGGGTCGGATAATGAGGCCCAATTAATACATGGTGGCGATATGTTCGCTTCTTTCGAGAATCAAACCAAATATCCGGCTATCATTATAGCGCCTCAATGCCCGGCCGAGAAGACTTGGTCTGAATATAAGGGATTGAACGCCGGAAAAGAAGGAAAGCGTTTCTATCCGTTGAATGCTCCGGCCACACAATCGATGGCCGCCGTCAAGGAATTATTGGATAGTTATATAGCGGAAGGTAAGGTCGATACGAAACGCATTTACGTAACCGGCCTATCAATGGGAGGTATGGGCACGTTCGATATCGTGATGCGTTACCCGAACCTGTTTGCCGCTGCCACCCCGATCTGTGGTGGAGCAAATTTGCAACGTTTGGCAAACTTTAAGGGCAAGACGGCTTTCAGTATTTATCATGGCGGCTCCGATAGCGTAGTCGATGTACAATTCTCCCGTGACGCTAATGAAGCATTGAAGAAAGCAGGAGCTGATGTCCGTTATAAGGAATTTCCCGGTGTAGACCATAACAGTTGGGATAACGCTTTCGCCGAACCGGATTATCTGGCTTGGATGTTCCAGCATAGCTTGTAAAAACAGAGGTATCATCTCCAGATTTTTTACTTACTAGACATTATTTATCCTTTATAGGTTGGATATCCGGAAAAAGAAGTATATTTGCTGTGATCAACATTTTAAAACCAGAAAGCAGAGTAGAATACCTGCTTCTATTCGGTTGCAGGCATTTTTTTGCCTGTAACCGATCCGATATGACGGTTCCGTACCCCCGTGGAGTGCATTAATGTGCCTCCAGCTTTCTGGTAAAGTGTTGATCAACGGGTCAGGCGGGACCGTTCTTTTTTCTGCCTGCTTACAACTAATATATTATGGAAGAGGAAAAGATCTATTCCGTAACTGAACCTGTCGGTTCAGAGCAAGACGCTCCGGTTTCGAACATGGAAATGTTGAGTGATGTATTTTTTAAGGAAGAGGCACGACGCTTGAAAGAAGCTTTCTGTTTTGAGAGAGATGCGGATGACCTTGATTATCTGAACCATCAGTTGCAAAGCGTTAAAAATCTGTTGGTAGGTCTAAAACTGCCGTGGATACAAATAGCACCAATTTTGTACAGATGTATGGCCGTTTATCTGCAGCGTCCCGATCAGCATGTAAGTAATATGAAAGTTCGCTACCTGTCAACGCAATTGATGGATGGGGTTTTGCTTTTATCCCAGAACGGACGGCTCATCAATGACTTGCTCATGTTTTTCGACCGCCAGCTTAAGGATATTCAACGCTTGCGGGAAGAGAAGTGTGAGGAAATGGAGAATGTGAGATTGTAAGTCTATATTTGCAGCTCATACATACTTGGTTGTAGAGACGGGGCACGCCCCGTCTCTACAATTGGATGAAAAGGCTTATGCGTGTTCCGGTTAGAATATCAATGTGACAATTTGTAAACTGAAGTCCTTGAGAATCGATTATTTCGGGCCAAAGTACGTCTCGTCTCCTAAAAACGAAAGAAAAAAACAGCAATCGTCTATCCGCTAGTGACTTGTTGAAAAACGGCCTTTTATTCTAGCGAAATTAATTCATCCTATCTCATATCTTATGCCTTATGGCCCAGTCGTTAGGGGGCAACAATGCCCATTATAAGGTAGTCATATCGCCCATTATGACCATATGTGTAGCCTATCGTGACTATATGTGTGGGTTTACGCCTGTACAGGCGTGGGTGAACGGGACTATATGTGTAATCTAACGAGGGTATTCTTATCGAAAAACGGGTCTTTTTGTGTGGAAAAGGCGTATAAATGCCTGCTTTCTCCTTCATGTTCTCGTTTATAGAGCTTTTCTAAATAAAGGTGATGTTATATAAAAGGGGTTATTACTGATAAATAGTTAACATTCCTTGGCTTTTGCTTACGTCTCTGTAAATAGGGGAAAGTGAACCATTATATTTCCGGCTAAATATAAGGTGAAGCATTTCCTATCAATAACTTTCATTACCTTTGCGCCCGCTAAAAATAAACAAATGAGATGAAATCTACTTTATCAATTTCTTCCTTATCCAGACAAGTCCTGCTTCGGGAGACACGGGACTATTTAATGATCGCTCTTGGGATGATCCTTTACGGTATCGGATGGACCGTTTTCCTTTTGCCGAATGACATTACGACAGGTGGAGTGCCGGGTATCGCTTCCATTGTTTTCTGGGCTACGGGATTTCCCGTTCAGTACACTTACTTCCTCATTAATGCCGTCTTGCTGATGCTTGCCTTGAAAATATTAGGTTTTAAGTTCAGTATCAAGACGATCTTCGCCGTGTTTACGCTTACTTTTTTCTTGTCCCTTTATCCAGGAGCTGACAGCCGGGATGCATTTATTACAAGATCAACCGTTTATGGCATGTGTGCTGGGAGCCTCTTTCTGCGGAAGTGGTATCGGTATCGCTTTCTCCTCGAACGGTAGTACGGGTGGAACGGATATTATTGCCGCTATCATCAATAAATACCGGGATATAACGCTGGGACGGGTCATGATGATCTGCGATATGATTATTATCACCTCCAGTTATTTCGTGCTAAAGGATTGGGAGAAAGTGGTATATGGTTTCGTAACGTTATATGTTTGTAGTTTCGTGCTGGATCAGATCGTGAACAGTGCCCGCCAGTCCGTGCAATTCTTTATCATCTCGAAGAAGTATCAAGAGATTGGTAAGGAGATTAATGCGTTGCACCGAGGGGTTACGGTGATCGATGCTACCGGGTTATATACGGGGCAAGAACAGAAGATGATGTTCGTGCTCGCTAAAAAACGGCAATCCACTACGATTTTCCGTATCATTAATGATATTGATCCGACCGCCTTTGTATCCCAAAGCGCCGTAATCGGGGTTTATGGGGGAAGGATTCGATCATTTTAAACTAAAGAAATCAAAGTAGAGACGGGGGTGTGCCCCGTCTCATCCCCTCAAAATAGTAACTAGGGTTGCATGATAACTTCTACCCGGTTAGCCTGTCCCAAAAGCTTTTGGGCGAATGCCTTTATCTTCTCGGGAGTCAACGCCTTAACAATCAACTCATAATCCGATCGGTATCAAATCCTTTTATAATAATATCTCCAATACGTTCAACAATAGCTGTTCTCCTGCAAAGACTTTCCCGCATGACGTTTTCGAGCAGGTTATCCTGTGTTTTCTTGAAATCTTCTTGACGAGGGCCTACCTCGGAAAGCCGTTTCAACTCATTGCGGACAATCGTGTTCATCTGCTCCCACTTAGCCGGGTCCGTATCGAAGAATATCTGTAATGTCGTTCTTCCTTCCGGGAAAGGTGAGATTCTAGCGGATACACCGACGCCATACGTTCCTCCTTCTTTCTCGCGTACCTTCTCGTAATATACCAAGTCCATAACTTGTTTCAATGCGGTAGCGGTGATGATATTCTCCAGATTGTACTCCATCTGTCCGGTATAGAGGTTGGCTACCGTTACTTTCGGGATTTCCATGGAGCGGTTGAATCGATTCATATAGTCTCCCTTACGCGTCGATGGAACCTCCGCCGGATTTCCCTTCTCAATTTTTCCTTGAGATGGCAATGTCGCTAAATACTGCTCTATATACGGACGGATACTATCAATCTGGATATTACCTACAAACGTGAATACGAAACCGGAAGCATCCGAGAAGCGTTCCTTGCGCATCTCCATGATACGAGGATAACTGATATGTTCGAAATCTTGTGGACGAAGACGTGACGCACGAGGATTATCTCCGTAAACCGCTTTAGACAAAGAGTCGCTGAAAGCGACCATCGGATTTAACTCCATATTCTGCAATTGCGCTTTTGTCCGTGTCTCGAAAGATGCGTAGGCCTCCTCGTCCATGCGGGGAGCCGTGAAGCTAAGGTAAATTAACTCGAATAAGGTTCGCAAATCGGAAGGAGCGGCCATTCCGTTCACGTTCTCACTATCTTGACTGAGCGATAGGGCGCAAGATACCTTCTTTCCGGCCAGACGCTTACTTAGATCCGTGGCGGAGAAATTGCCCAATCCACCTATCTCGATCACGTCATTGAAAACTTTTAAGTTATCAATATCCTTCGTGCCAAATAAGGTACTGCCTCCCGGGCTGGTAGCGGTCATGATGATCTCGTCCTTCTTGAATTCGGTAGGCTTTAATACCACCTTGATACCATTGCTTAAGGTAAATACTGTCGCTCCGAAGGGCTGGCCGGTCTTTGTCTCCGTGATCTGGCCCGGGGTCGGCAAGGTCGGGACTAAAGGCTCGTTGGAGACAGTTTCCTTATAAGGCTCTACCGGCATCTGTCGTGCTTTGAGGAATGTACGGAGCAGGTTCTCCTCGGTCGGATATTTTATACCTTCTTTATCCGGTCCGGTTAACCCGATCACGATATTATCCTCTCCGATCATATCTTGGATATATTGGTTGACT
>ENA-OQHL01001369-OQHL01001369.1-human-gut-metagenome-genome-assembly--contig:-NODE-1369-length-12418-cov-5.965015_pt1 | contig 12418 bp, 11 predicted proteins | sample MGYA00242565_ERZ504723 | MGnify/ENA primary metagenome ERZ504723 (study PRJEB26092, sample SAMD00036211) | human gut metagenome | host: Homo sapiens | study: EMG produced TPA metagenomics assembly of... | reverse complement strand
GTACTAGAAACATTCCCGTGACTAATACGAGCAATAAACTTGTTTTTCATAATTACGCTTTTCTATGATTGATATAATGGTTAGACGGAAGAACTTGATCTAAAGTTGCATCTTTCCATAAAGTTTTTTCGTTAGCGTTCTTCTTTTTTTATTACTTTTGTGGCTGTTGATAGGAGGATTATAATGGATAAGATTATAGAAGATGATGAGTTAGGGCGCTTGGTGATACGCGTCAATTCACGTGCGAGAAGTCTTGTGTTTCGTACCAAGAGTGATGCTGTTTACGTTTCAGTTCCTCCCGGTACCACCCTGAAAGAAGTGAAACTGGCCATAGAGAACCTGCGTGGAAAGCTTCTGGACCTCCCGGCAAAAAATCGCTCGTCCGTTGATTGATTTGAATTATAAGATTGATGCGGAGCATTTTAAACTATCCTTGGTGTCGGGCGAGAAAGATCAGTTTCTGGCTAATTCCCGGTTGGGTGTAATGGAGATCGTTTGTCCGCCTCATGCCGATTTTACAGATGAAAAACTGCAAAGCTGGTTGCATAAGGTTATTGAAGAATCATTGAGACGAAATGCCAAAAGTATTCTGCCTTCACGTTTAGCCTTCTTGTCCAAGCAATGCGGATTGCCCTATTCGAGTGTGAAAATAAACTCCAGTCAGGGCAGATGGGGGAGTTGTTCGGCTCGAAAAGCTATTAATTTATCCTATTATCTGGTTTTGCTGCCTTCTCATTTGATAGACTACGTGTTGTTGCACGAATTATGCCATACCCGCGAGATGAATCATAGCGAACGGATTCTGGGCATTGCTGATCAATTTACAGAAGGAAAAAGCATTGACCATTGCTGGGGAGAATTGAGAAAGTACCGTACGGAAATATAAAATGCTTTACAGCCAAGATAATATTCTCGCATTGTCACGAACTTAGTTTATTCTATCTTGGGTAAAGCCTTGTAAGCTCCTATTTCTGGCTGTTTTCTAAATCTTATACATTCCTGATAATGGTTCGTTATGATACGTAATAAGGGGATATGTCTTTATTATTTGGCTAATTGTTTAATCCCGTCCGATTCTTTTTCAAACTGATAAGCCCCTCCTTTTTCGCTAAGATCAAACGTAGAGACCAGTTCCGTGTTATTATCTACGATCAATAAAGCGCTTTGTTCTGCAAAACGTCCTACTTCTACCGTGTAAGGCTCTTCCGATATGGTTTTATTGGAGATAAGACTGTCGTTGACGAACAAAGAGATAGAATCTCCGGCAAAACCTTTTACCAGACTGATCGTGTAGCTTTCGATGAAATGACGTTCTTCCTGCTTTTCCCGTTGTAGCCGCATACTCATGTATACGAAAATAACCACGACAAAAATGACGGCAAAAGCAAGAATTCCGTTACCTACCATAAACTGTTTATTTGTGTTGAGACGATGTGCCATAGTCGTTATTTTTTGAATTGTGGCGTAAAGATACGAATATAGCACTGTTAATTCATACTTTTTTTCTTTAATCTTTTGTAGTCGAATAGATTATTTATATCTTTGCAACCGGAAACGGATGAAAGGTGGAGGGGCAATTAAGCTCCTTTTTTTGTTCTTATATAGTTAATAAATGATAGAAAAGAAAACTGTTTGTCAGATTGTAGATGAGTGGCTGGAAGGAAAAGACTACTTTTTAGTAGAAGTAACTGTGAGCCCGGATGACAAAATTGTGGTCGAAATTGACCATGCAGAAGGTGTTTGGATCGAAGATTGTGTGGAGCTTAGCCGCTACATAGAGTCAAAACTGAACCGTGAAGAGGAAGATTATGAACTGGAAGTAGGGTCGGCCGGTATCGGACAGCCCTTTAAAGTACTGCAACAGTATTATATCCACATCGGACAAGAAGTGGAGGTATTGACTAAAGACGGACGCAAACTGGCCGGCATACTGAAAGATGCCGATGAAGAGAAGTTTACGGTAGCCGTACAAAAGAAAGTAAAACTAGAAGGATCAAAACGTCCGAAACTGCAAGAAGAGGACGAAACCTTTACTTATGAGCAAATAAAATATACTAAATACTTAATTAGCTTTAAATAGTTATGGCCAAAAAAGAAGAAACAATCAGCTTGATTGATACATTTTCGGAATTTAAGGAACTGAAGAATATCGATAGAACGACGATGGTTAGCGTACTCGAAGAGTCGTTCCGTAGCGTAATCGCGAAAATGTTTGGCACCGATGAGAATTACGACGTGATCGTGAACCCGGATAAGGGTGACTTCGAGATCTGGCGTAACCGTGAAGTTGTGGCCGATGAAGATTTGACTAACCCGAATATGCAGATTTCGTTGAGCGAAGCACAGAAAATTGATGCTTCCTACGAAGAAGGTGAAGAGGTGACTGATGAAGTGATCTTTGCCAAATTCGGACGTCGTGCTATCCTGAATCTCCGCCAGACATTGGCTTCCAAGATTCTGGAACTTGAGAAAGACAGTATTTATAATAAATATATAGATAAGGTAGGTACGATCATCAATGCAGAAGTGTATCAGATCTGGAAGAAAGAAATGTTGCTCTTAGATGATGAAGGAAACGAGTTGCTGTTGCCTAAGACCGAACAAATCCCGAGCGATTTCTATCGCAAAGGTGAAACGGCCCGTGCAGTAGTTGCCCGCGTGGATAACAAGAATAATAATCCTAAGATAATCTTGTCACGTACTTCTCCCGTTTTCCTGCAACGTTTGTTCGAGATGGAAGTACCCGAAATTAATGATGGTTTGATTACCATCAAGAAGATTGCCCGTATCCCTGGCGAACGTGCCAAGATCGCGGTAGAATCTTACGATGACAGAATCGACCCTGTAGGAGCCTGTGTAGGTGTAAAGGGAAGTCGTATTCATGGCATTGTTCGTGAACTTCGCAATGAGAACATCGACGTAATCAATTACACATCGAACATCTCATTGTTTATACAGCGCGCTTTAAGCCCGGCTAAGATTTCTTCTATCCGTTTGAATGAGGAAGAGAAGAAAGCAGAGGTTTTCCTCAAACCGGAAGAAGTTTCGCTGGCTATCGGTAAAGGCGGTTTGAACATCAAACTGGCCAGTATGTTAACTGAGTACACTATCGACGTGTTCCGTGAGTTGGATGAGAATGTAGCGGATGAAGATATCTATCTCGACGAATTCAGAGACGAAATCGACGGATGGGTGATCGACGCCATCAAGGCTATCGGCATTGATACAGCGAAGGCTGTGTTGAATGCTCCTCGTGAGATGTTGATTGAAAAGACGGACTTGGAAGAAGAGACAGTGGACGAGGTAATACGCATTTTGAAATCGGAGTTTGAAGAAGAAGGTGAAAATTCAGTAGAAAATTGAGAATTTAAAATTGAAAAATGAAAGTTATCTCTGTTATACTACATCGTAACTTTTAATTCTTCATTCTTAATTCTTCATTTAAACAAGCTCCATTTATTCATTAATTTTAAAATATGACGATAAGGTTAAACAAAGTTACAAGAGATTTGAACGTAGGAATCGCGACGGTAGTTGAGTTCCTGCAAAAGAAAGGGCATACCGTAGAGGCTAATCCTAATACCAAAATTAGCGAGGAGCAATACGCTATACTCGTAAAAGAGTTTAGTACAGATAAGAACCTTAGACTTGAATCGGAGCGTTTCATACAGGAACGTCAGAATAAGGAACGTAATAAGGCGTCTGTTTCGATTGAAGGCTTCGAAAAGCAGCCGGAGAAACAGAAGTCGGAAGATGTGATTAAGACAGTCGTACCTGAGGATGCACGTCCGAAGTTTAAACCTGTCGGAAAAATTGATTTGGATAAACTGAATGGTCGTAAACCTGAAAAGGTGGAGAAAGAGCCGGAACAGAAACAAGAAGTACCTGTTGTAGAACGGCCCGTCGTTAAACCCGAAGTGAAAAAGGAGCCCGAGAAGAGAGAACCCGAGGTGAAGAAAGAAGAGGTGGTGATACCTCCTGTTTCTGTAGTAGAGCCTACTCCAGTGGTAGTTGAGCCCGTAGTAGTGCCGGAACCTGTAGTGGAGACGAAGCCGGTAGAAGTTGAAAAAGTAGTAGAAGAAGTGAAAAAAGAAGAGCCGAAGGTAGTAGAAACTGCACCTGTGAAGGCGGAAGAACATAAAGAAGAAAAAAAGGTGGAAACTGCACAGGCTGAAGTAACCCCGGTAGCAGAAAAAGCTCCGGAGGATGATGGTGTTTTCAAAATCCGTCAACCGGAATTAGGCGCGAAGATCAATGTGATCGGTCAGATCGACTTGGCTGCATTGAACCAGTCTACTCGTCCGAAGAAAAAATCGAAGGAGGAGAAGCGTCGCGAACGTGAAGAGAAAGAGAAAATCCGTCAGGACCAGAAGAAACTGATGAAGGAAGCCATCATCAAAGAAATCCGTAAGGATGATTCTAAAGTGGTGAAGAACGGTCCGAAAGAAAGCGCAGATGCTGCTAAGAAAAAACGCAACCGTATCAATAAAGAAAAGGTAGACGTTAATAACGTTGCGACTTCCAACTTTGCTGCGCCGAGACCTAATATACAAGGTAAAGGCGGCAATGGTAATGGCAATAACAACGGTCAGGGCGGACAAGGAAATAATAACAGAAGAAATAACAACAATAATAAGGATCGCTTCAAGAAGCCGGTTATCAAACAGGAAGTGAGCGAGGAAGACGTAGCAAAACAGGTAAAAGAAACTCTTGCACGTCTGACAACCAAAGGTAAGAACAAGACGTCCAAATACCGTAAAGAAAAACGTGAAATGGCTTCCAACCGTATGCAGGAACTGGAAGATCAGGAAATGGCAGACAGCAAGGTATTGAAGTTGACCGAGTTTGTTACGGCTAACGAACTGGCAACGATGATGGATGTATCTGTTAATCAGGTTATCGCTACTTGTATGAGTATTGGTATCATGGTTTCTATCAACCAGCGTCTGGATGCGGAAACAATCAATCTGGTGGCAGAAGAGTTCGGATTCAAGACAGAATATGTAAGTGCGGAAGTGGCACAAGCTATCGTTGAAGAAGAAGATGCACCGGAAGATTTGCAACCGCGCGCTCCGATTGTTACAGTGATGGGACACGTTGACCACGGTAAGACCTCTTTGCTCGACTATATCCGTAAGGCGAACGTAATTGCCGGTGAAGCCGGAGGTATTACACAGCATATCGGTGCATATAACGTGCAACTGGAAGACGGTCGCCGTATTACGTTCCTCGATACTCCGGGGCACGAAGCGTTTACCGCTATGCGTGCACGTGGTGCGAAAGTAACGGATATTGCTATCATTATTGTGGCTGCCGATGATAACGTGATGCCGCAGACGAAGGAAGCAATCAATCACGCGATGGCTGCCGGTGTACCTATTGTATTTGCAATCAATAAGGTGGATAAACCGACTGCGAATCCGGATAAGATTAAAGAAGAACTGGCTGCAATGAATTACCTTGTTGAAGAATGGGGTGGTAAGTATCAGTCACAAGATATCTCTGCCAAGAAAGGTATGGGTGTGGAAGACTTGCTGGAAAAAGTATTGCTCGAAGCAGAAATGCTCGACCTGAAAGCAAATCCGGACCGTAATGCTACGGGTTCCATCATCGAATCTTCACTGGATAAGGGACGTGGATATGTAGCTACTGTATTGGTTTCTAACGGTACTCTGAAAGTGGGAGACATCGTACTGGCAGGAACTAGCTACGGACGTGTGAAGGCTATGTTCAACGAACGTAACCAACGCATCAAAGAAGCAGGACCTTCCGAACCGGCTTTGGTATTGGGATTGAACGGTGCACCTGCTGCAGGTGATACATTCCATGTCGTTGAAAGCGATCAGGAAGCTCGTGAAATCACCAACAAACGTGAACAGTTGGCTCGTGAACAGGGCTTGCGTACGCAGAAGATCCTTACGTTGGATGAGTTGGGCCGTCGTATTGCTTTGGGTAACTTCCAGGAATTGAACATCATCGTTAAGGGTGACGTGGACGGTTCTGTTGAGGCATTGAGCGACTCGTTAATCAAGTTGTCTACGGAACAAATCCAGGTAAATGTCATCCATAAGGGTGTGGGAGCAATTTCCGAGTCGGATGTTTCTCTGGCTGCCGCTTCGGATGCGATTATCGTCGGATTCCAGGTACGTCCTTCGGGTGCTGCCGCTAAGATGGCTGAACAGGAAGGTGTCGACATCCGTAAGTACTCTGTCATCTACGATGCAATCGAAGAGGTGAAGGCTGCTATGGAAGGTATGTTGGCTCCGGAACTGAAGGAACAAATCACGGCAACTATCGAAATCCGCGAAGTATTCAACATTACGAAGGTGGGTTTGGTAGCCGGTGCAATGGTGAAGACCGGAAAGGTGAAACGAAGCGACAAGGCTCGTTTGATCCGCGATGGTATCGTCATCTTTACCGGAAACATCAACGCGTTGAAGCGCTTCAAGGACGATGTGAAGGAAGTAGGTACAAACTTCGAGTGTGGTATCAGTCTGGTGAACTGCAACGACATGAAGGTAGGCGATATGATCGAGACATTCGAAGAAATAGAAGTGAAACAGACTTTATGATTTATGAGTTATGATTTATGAATTATAAGGGTATAAGGCCATTCGCGAAGTAATGGTTGCAACAATAGATGGGTGGTAATGTGGTACTATTTTATATGGGACACCACCTTACCACTTTATTGTTTTATCACCTGACAGAAATATAAATCACAGATCATAATCATAGAAACATAAATCATAAATCACAAATCATAAATCACAACGTGGCAACGATTGATATCATTATCCTTATTGTAATAGGCGCCGGAGCGGTGGTAGGCTTTGTAAAAGGCTTTATCCGCCAGTTGGCTTCTATTTTGGGGTTAATAGTCGGGCTGTTGGCGGCGAAAGCTTTGTATGCCTCTTTGGCGGAGAAACTTTGCCCGACAGTGACGGATTCGATGACAGTTGCGCAGGTGTTGGCTTTTATCATGATTTGGATTGCCGTGCCGTTGATTTTTGTACTGATAGCTTCGTTATTGACAAAAGCAATGCAGGCAATTTCGCTGAACTGGCTGAACCGCTGGTTAGGGAGTGGGCTGGGAGCACTTAAGTTTCTGTTGTTAACGAGTGTAGTGATCGGTGCGATAGAGTTTGTGGACAGCGATAATAAGTTAATTAGTGCAACAAAAAAGGAAGAATCTTTGTTATATTATCCGATGGAAACGTTTGCGGGGATCTTTTTCCCTGCTGCGAAGAATATGACGCAACAATATATATTAGAGAATAAAGATGCAACAAGAAGAACCCAATAAAATGAAACCCAATCAGAAAGACGAACTCGAAAAGAAGACTGATAATGAGTTTGTCCGGAAATTTGCGGAGGAGAAATATAAATACGGCTTCACCACAGAGGTGCATACAGACATCATTGAGCGTGGACTTAATGAAGATGTCATTCGTCTGATTTCATCGAAAAAAGACGAACCGGAGTGGTTGCTGGAGTTTCGCCTGAAAGCGTACCGCCACTGGCTGACGCTGGAGATGCCGACTTGGGCACATCTCCGTATCCCTGAAATTGACTATCAGGCGATTTCTTATTATGCCGATCCGACGAAGAAGAAAGAAGGACCGAAGAGCATGGAGGAAGTCGATCCTGAATTGATAAAGACGTTTAATAAACTGGGTATTCCTTTGGAAGAACAGATGGCTCTTAGCGGAATGGCGGTGGATGCCGTTATGGACTCCGTTTCCGTAAAGACAACTTTCAAGGAAACGCTGATGGAGAAAGGGATTATCTTCTGCTCGTTCAGTGAAGCCGTGCGGGAACATCCCGATTTGGTGAAGAAATATATGGGCTCGGTGGTAGGTTATCGGGATAATTTCTTTGCGGCGTTGAACTCCGCTGTCTTTTCTGACGGCTCTTTCGTGTATATTCCGAAAGGAGTACGTTGTCCGATGGAACTTTCCACTTATTTCCGTATCAATGCCCGTAACACGGGGCAGTTTGAACGTACGCTGATTGTGGCAGACGACGATTCATACGTTTCTTATCTGGAAGGATGTACGGCGCCGATGCGGGATGAAAATCAGTTGCATGCCGCTATCGTTGAGATAATCGTACACGACCGTGCAGAGGTAAAATATAGTACTGTTCAGAACTGGTATCCGGGCGATGCGGAAGGTAAGGGCGGTGTATACAACTTTGTGACTAAACGCGGTAACTGCAAGGGAGTGGATAGTAAATTATCCTGGACACAAGTGGAAACCGGTTCGGCCATCACTTGGAAATACCCTTCCTGTATTCTGACAGGCGATAACTCGACCGCTGAATTCTATTCCGTAGCTGTAACGAACAACTATCAGCAGGCTGATACCGGAACGAAAATGATTCATCTGGGCAAGAACACCCGCAGTACGATTGTAAGTAAAGGTATCTCCGCCGGACATAGTGAGAACTCCTATCGTGGGTTGGTACGTGTGGCCGAGAAAGCGGATAATGCCCGCAATTATAGCCAGTGTGACTCTCTGTTGCTGGGAGATAAATGTGGTGCGCATACTTTCCCTTATATGGATATTCACAATGAAACGGCAGTGGTGGAACATGAGGCCACAACGAGCAAGATCAGTGAAGACCAAATATTCTATTGCAACCAGCGCGGTATTCCGACAGAAGATGCGATCGGACTTATTGTGAACGGATATGCAAAAGAAGTATTGAATAAACTTCCGATGGAATTTGCGGTAGAAGCACAGAAACTGCTTACTATCTCATTGGAAGGAAGCGTGGGGTGATTTACTAGTTGGCAATTTACGATTTACTATTTGGCTGCGCGCTTGTAGGAGGTAAATTGTCGGTAGTATAGGTTTTTAATAGTAAATAGTAAATGGAAAAATAGTACATATAATCATGTTAGAAATAAAAGACCTGCATGCCAGCATTAATGGCAAAGAGATATTGAAGGGTATTAACCTGACGGTGAATCCCGGTGAGGTGCACGCTATTATGGGGCCGAATGGTTCCGGTAAAAGTACGCTTTCTTCCGTATTGGTGGGAAATCCGGCTTTTGAGGTAACAAAAGGTTCGGTCACGTTTTATGGAAAGAACCTGTTGGAGTTGAGTCCTGAAGATCGTAGCCATGAAGGAATCTTTCTTAGTTTCCAGTATCCGGTAGAGATTCCGGGTGTGAGCATGGTCAACTTTATGCGTGCTGCTGTGAATGAGCAACGCAAATATAAAGGTCTGCCTGCGCTGACGGCCAGTGAGTTTCTGAAACTGATGCGTGAGAAACGTGCGGTGGTAGAGTTGGATAATAAGTTGGCTAACCGTTCGGTGAATGAAGGCTTTTCGGGTGGTGAAAAGAAACGGAATGAGATTTTCCAGATGGCCATGTTGGAACCGCGGTTGAGTATCCTTGATGAAACGGACTCCGGTTTGGATATTGATGCGCTCCGTATTGTTGCGGAAGGAGTGAACAAACTGAAAACTCCTGAAACAAGCACGATCGTTATTACTCACTACCAACGTTTGCTTGATTATATCAAACCTGATATTGTACATGTCCTTTATAAAGGTCGTATCGTAAAAACTGCCGGACCGGAACTTGCGCTGGAACTGGAAGAAAAAGGATATGATTGGATCAAGAAAGAAGTAGGAGAATAACAAATAATAAGTTATGATAGTTGAACAACAATATATAGACCTCTTCTCACAGACGGAAGCAATGATCTGCAAGCATAGCACCGAAGTGCTGAATGCGCCTCGTGCAGCTGCATTTGCCGATTTTGAGCGGCTCGGATTTCCGACCCGTAAGATGGAGAAGTACAAATATACGGATGTGAGCAAGTATTTTGAACCGGATTATGGTTTAAACTTGAATCGTCTGGCTATTCCGGTCAATCCGTATGAAGTGTTTAAGTGCGATGTGCCGAATATGAGTACCGCCCTGTATTTTGTGGTAAATGACGCATTTTATAATAGAGCACTTCCTAAAGTCAATCTGCCGGAAGGTGTGATTTTCGGCAGCTTGAAAGAAGTGGCCGGGCAGCATCCGGAATTGGTGAAGAAGTATTACGGTCAGTTGGCAGATACTTCCAAAGATGGAGTGACTGCTTTCAATACAGCTTTTGCGCAAGACGGCGTTGTATTTTATGTGCCGAAGAATGTAGTGGTAGAAAAACCGATCCAGCTGGTAAATATCCTGCGTGCAGATGTTAACTTCATGGTGAACCGCCGCGTACTAATCATCCTGGAGGATGGTGCGCAAGCCCGTCTGCTGATTTGTGACCATGCAATGGATAACGTGAACTTCCTGGCAACACAAGTGATTGAAGTATTTGCAGGTGAGAACACGGCATTCGATATGTATGAACTGGAAGAAACACATACAAGCACCGTTCGTATCAGTAACCTGTATGTAAAGCAGGAGGCAAACAGCAATGTATTGTTGAATGGAATGACCTTGCATAATGGTACTACCCGCAACACCACTGAAGTATTGTTGGCAGGAGAAGGAGCCGAGATAAACCTCTGTGGCATGGCAATTGCCGATAAGAACCAGCACGTAGACAATCATACAAGCATCGACCATGCCGTACCGAACTGCACCAGCAATGAGCTGTTCAAGTACGTACTCGACGATCAGTCGGTAGGTGCGTTTGCCGGACTGGTACTGGTGCGTCCCGATGCGCAACATACGAACTCCCAGCAGACTAACCGGAATCTTTGTGCTACGCGTGATGCGAGAATGTACACACAACCTCAATTGGAGATTTACGCGGATGATGTGAAATGTTCGCATGGAGCAACGGTAGGCCAGTTGGATGAGGGTGCATTATTCTATATGCGTTCACGAGGTATTGCGGAGAAAGAAGCCCGTTTGTTATTGATGTTCGCATTTGTCAATGAAGTGATTGATACCATTCGTTTGGAGGCACTGAAAGATCGTTTGCATCTATTGGTAGAGAAACGTTTCCGTGGCGAGCTGAATAGATGTCAGGGCTGTGCCATTTGTAAGTAACCACTAATAATTAATAAACGTGGATATTCAAAAGATACGTGAGGATTTTCCGATATTGAGCCGTACGGTTTACGGTAAACCTTTGGTTTATTTCGATAACGGTGCGACGACGCAGAAACCCCGTCTGGTGGTTGATGCGTTGGTGGATGAATATTATTCCGTTAATGCCAATGTGCATCGCGGCGTGCATTATCTTTCGCAACAAGCTACGGAATTGCATGAGGCTTCCCGTGAAACGGTGCGTCAGTTTATTAACGCCCGTAGCACGAACGAAGTTGTCTTCACCCGCGGAACGACGGAAAGCATCAACCTGCTTGTTTCCAGCTTTGGCGATGAATTTATGGAAGAGGGGGATGAAGTGATTCTTTCCGTGATGGAACATCACAGTAACATCGTTCCCTGGCAACTGTTGGCTGCCCGAAAGGGAATTGCCATCAAAGTGATTCCAATGAATGACAAAGGCGAACTCTTGCTGGATGAATACGAAAAACTATTTTCCGAACGAACGAAAATAGTCAGCGTGGTTCATGTTTCGAATGTGCTGGGTACAGTGAATCCGGTGAAAGAAATGATTGCAACGGCTCATGCGCATGGCGTACCTTGTCTGATAGACGCTGCACAGTCTATCCCTCACATGAAAGTGGACGTACAGGAGTTGGATGCTGATTTTCTGGTGTTCTCTGCCCATAAAATATACGGTCCGACAGGTGTCGGAGTGCTTTATGGAAAAGAAGAGTGGTTAGACCGCCTTCCGCCTTATCAGGGAGGAGGAGAGATGATTCAGCATGTCTCTTTTGAGAAGACCACTTTCAACGAACTTCCTTTCAAGTTTGAAGCCGGTACGCCCGACTACATCGGAACTACCGGACTGGCAAAAGCCCTTGATTACGTGAATGGACATGGACTTGAGCAGATAGCCGCCCATGAGCATGAACTGACAACTTACGCTTTGCAACGGCTGAAAGAGATTCCCCAGATGCGTATATTCGGTGAAGCAGCCGAACGGGGAGCAGTCATCTCCTTTCTGGTAGGAGATATCCATCATTTCGACCTCGGAACGTTGCTGGATCGTTTGGGTATTGCCGTGAGGACGGGACATCATTGTGCACAACCTCTCATGCAACGTCTTGGTATAGAAGGAACTGTACGGGCTTCGTTTGCCATGTACAATACGAAATCGGAAATAGATACATTGGTGGCGGGAATTGAACGCGTCAGCAAGATGTTCTAACAATATAAGCCGCTATTCCTGTGGGATGGCGGCTTTTTTTATTCTTTAACTAAAAAAAGATGCTTTCAAGTGCAGTGATTTGAGCTTTTGTGCGTCTAATAGGTAAAGAAACAAAATGTTCATTGAATATTAGGAGGGTCGTGAGACCATGCTCATATTATATAAATTCTCTCTCT
>ENA-OQHL01001364-OQHL01001364.1-human-gut-metagenome-genome-assembly--contig:-NODE-1364-length-12459-cov-2.301492_pt1 | contig 12459 bp, 12 predicted proteins | sample MGYA00242565_ERZ504723 | MGnify/ENA primary metagenome ERZ504723 (study PRJEB26092, sample SAMD00036211) | human gut metagenome | host: Homo sapiens | study: EMG produced TPA metagenomics assembly of... | reverse complement strand
AATTCCCCCAAAGTTTCCAACGAAGGCTTCTGTAGCATGAAGTCCAGAGTGTCCGGAGACTTACGGCTCGATACAAAAACCCCGTGATTCTTGGCCAACGAAGGCTCGACCCATAAACCGTAACAAACCACATCTACCTCAGGAATCTCCTGCAAAGGCTGGTTAGCACGGATATATACGTCACCGCTAGCAATCAAGGTATGAAGCGATTCCGGCGCCTTTTTCATGATCCGTTCATAAAGAGGTAATTGCAAGGACAATAAGTTCTGGGATAGCCTCTGCCCTCTTGCCCAGCGAAACACAGGGATCGGAGTCAATATTTTCCCGGATGGCGCATATCCGGGCAAACGGCGGCTTTGCCCTCCGGCATGCAACAAGATACGCTTCTCCTGTCCCAACCACTCCTCCACGGATACATCAGGGGCCTCTTTTCGCCGGGAGGCCTCCAACAACCAAGTCGTTCCTCCCCCGGATCCCAAGCGGGCACCTACCGGGATCCGAGGTGCAAAACCATTCCTCTGTACTTACATGCTCTATCGCATGGAAACAATCAACCAAATTTGGAGGTAAAGACAATAAACTTTTTCATACCCATGATCATTCTAAGACTCCTTCTTATTTTTCGAAAGCAAAAGTAACTTAAATTTTCTATACGGATATCCATTAACCCTTTTTATTACAATTTGTATGGAGTTCAAACCCACTCAACTTCTTTAACACACCCATAAAAAAGTTTGTTTTTACTAAAACACACTATCAATCAATCCGTTTCCAGTATCTTGGTTGTTGTTTAATTAAATATAGGACATATGGTATACGGTTATGTAAGAGTCAGTACAGACAAACAAACTACTGAAAACCAGCGATTCGAGATTGAGAAATTCACAAAATCAAGGAACATGAGAATCGACAGGTGGGTAGATGAGACGATCAGCGGGACAAAAGTAATCGCCGATCGCCAACTTGGTAAATTATTAAAGCAAATACGTAAAGGCGACATCCTAATCACGACGGAACTGTCACGTCTCGGACGTAATCTTATGCAAGTTATGAGCTTCCTTCATCAATGTATGGAAAGAGACATCATTGTATTTACGGTAAAGGAAGGTTACGAACTCGGAAATAACATTAACAGTAAAATCTTGGCATTCGCATTTAGCCTAAGCGCCGAAATTGAACGCAACCTGATTTCGCAACGAACGAAAGAAGCGTTGGCTCGGAAAAAAGTGCAAGGTGCCAAACTGGGCCGTCCAAAAGGAGAGCGACCGGAAGCCTGTAAGCTAAAAGGTAAGGAAGAGATGATCTTGCAGTATATTAAAGAACATAAGACTAAAGTATATATCAGCAAGAAACTGGGAGTAAACCGGCAAACCTTGAGGGAATTTCTCAAGACTCATCCGGAAATTCCACGGAAATGGAAAAGAATACAGAAGGATTAACAACTCAAGCAATAATTAACGTATGTTAAATTAGTTTAGTTTAGCAGACTTATCGCTCGTTTATTTGTTTATTCCCATTAACTTGCGGAGGAATAAGATAGAAATATACTTGAAATATCCTAAAAAACATTTCATCCTTTATTCCTCTATCATTCATAAAACGCCGCAAGGTTAACATGTATTCAAGACATCAAACATTTGTTTAATCTTTTAATATAAATCTTATGGAAAAAACATTGGTTATTTTAAAGCCTTGTACCGTTCAGCGAGGGCTGATCGGTGAAATCGTAAACCGTTTCGAGAAGAAGGGACTCCGTCTGGCCGGCATGAAGATGGTTTGGCTAACTGACGAGATCTTGAGTGAGCACTACGCCCACCTGAAAGAAAAGCCTTTCTTCCAACGTATCAAGGACGCAATGAGTGTATGCCCGGTAATTGTATGTTGCTGGGAAGGGGTAGATGCCATACATGTAGTAAGAACCTTGGCCGGCGCTACCAATGGTAGAAACGCCGCTCCCGGTACGATACGGGGAGATTATAGTATGAGCGTACAAGAGAATATCGTACACGCATCAGACTCACCGGAGACAGCCGAGATCGAATTGAAACGCTTCTTCAAGGATGACGAGATATTCGATTATGAGCTGAAAAACCTATTGAGTCTTTACGCCAATGACGAGTTTTAAATAAAAAAGAATAGCCGGAAACGAGAGAAATCATTCTCACCTTTCCGGCTCTCATATTTAGAAACCAACATCCTATTCTCCCGAACTGAATGAACAACCTAATTACTAATCTAAAAATCTAATACCATGAAAAACACACTACTATATCTATAACAGGGCATCCCTGCAAAATGTTTAAGGGATTTCATCCTGAAATTAGAAAGCCGATAAAAAACGTTTGTACACCTCCAGTTGCCTTTCAAAACAGAAAGTCGTCTGGGATAATCTTAAGCAGTTCGCTTTTAGCTGTCGATACTCCTCATCCGGCAAGTGGCTCATGGCTTGTATATTTTTAGAAAGTCGCTCATAATCTCCGGGGGCCGAGACAAGGCCCAACTGATTCTCCTTTACAATCTCCTCGCCCTCGCCGCCTCCGCAAAACAAGATAGGAACGCCTAACGGTAGCAAATCAAATAATTTAGAAGGTACCGCCCCCCTTATACGAACCGTCAAGGGGATAATGGAGGCATGGTAACGTGTAAGCTCCTCACGCATCCGTTCCTTGGGCAAAGAGCCATGATAAAAGACACCTCTATCATGTGTTCTCACATAATCCTCTATCTCCAAGGCTTGATTGCCCCCTCCAAATAAATGAAGCTCCGCTCCCATCCCTTTAAAATCGACACACTCTATCAACTCCAATATATTCTGCGCCACGCCCAGTAAACCGGCATAGACGATCCTGAAAGGCTTTCGAGAAGAAGGGGGTTGATTCGGTAAAACAAAACGATGCTGCAAATTCCGATACAAGAACGAGGCCTTGCCCGGCTCATACCGTTTTATATAATCCACGATCTCCTTACTCTGCCCTTGACAGGCCGTGGCCTTACGATAAAGGAACCGCTCGATACGCCCCATCACCCTATGATAAACGCCACCCTCTTTCATGGCCCCCAGCTCCACGGCCGACAATGGCCAAAGGTCTGAGACGTTCAGTACCACCTTTTTCCGGTAGCAACAACGAAAAAGCAACATGGCCGAGGCCGCCGCCAAAACAGGAGGGGTCTGGATGATCACCTTATCATAAGATTTTATATGCTTACGCTTGAGAGCGAAACACCAAAGGGTCGTGGCGAAAGAGCACATACTGGCAAGACGGACCAACGGCCTCCTCGAGATCGAGGCATACGTCCAGTACCTGAAGACCGTTATCCCGTTTACATCCTCTGTCTTGGAAAAAGCCCCCCTATATCCATCAAAGATACGTCCCTTGGGATAATTGGGTAAGCAAGTCAACACATCCACCTTTATCCCTAAGCCGGACAGTCCCTCCGCCATGTTCGTAATGCGTGAGGGTGCCGCACCGATCTCCGGAAGATAAGAGGGAGAAACGATCAAGACCCTCATTCCTTCCGGTTCAAAAATTCCACGATCCTTCCACAAGCCAATCCATCGCCATAGGGATTGACCGCCTTGCTCATCGCATCGTAATAAGCCGTATCATCAAGCAACGCCGAGACCTCGCTCACGATCTTGTCATAGTCCGTACCGACCAGTTTCACCGTACCTGCCGCGAGAGCCTCCGGACGCTCGGTCGTATCACGCATCACCAACACGGGCTTGCCCAAGCCGGGGGCCTCCTCTTGGATACCGCCGCTATCGGTCAGCACTATCGTTGATTTCTCCATCAGATAGACAAACGACAGATATTCCAATGGCTCAATGAAGAACATATTCTCCAAATGAGAAAGATCCTCACCGAATACCTCATGAATCGGCTTGCGCACATTGGGATTCAAGTGCATAGGATAGACAAAGTCCACCTCCGGATATTTCCGGGTCAAGTCCTTGATAGCGGTACACATATGGATGAATCCATCACCGAAGTTCTCCCGGCGATGACCCGTGATCAACACCAGTCTCTTACCCTCAACCAGACGGTTCACGTCATACCCAGAACGTAAAAGCACGCCTTCCAGCTCCTTGTCCAGCTCAGCGTCCGTCTTTATCTTAGTCACCACTTGCCGTAAGGCGTCTATCACCGTATTGCCGGTAACCAAGATTGAGTCCGGACTCACGTCCTCTCGCATCAAGTTTTGCTTGCTCAACCGCGTGGGTGCGAAATTATACGTGGCGATACGCCCCGTAATCTGCCGGTTCATCTCCTCCGGCCACGGGCTATAGATATTGTGGGTACGAAGACCGGCCTCTATATGACCGACAGGTATCTGTTGGTAGAAAGCGGCCAAGGCGGCCGCCGTGCTCGTGGTGGTATCCCCATGCACCAGCACGACATCGGGTGTCGCCTCACGCAACACGTCACGCATACCCACAAGGACACGGGCGGTCACGTCATATAAGTCCTGACCCTGCCCTCATGATATTCAAATCATAATCCGGCGTGATCTCGAACAATTTTAACACTTGATCCCAGCATTTCCCGATGCTGTCCGGTAACGCACACGATGGTCTCGAACGACTCCGGATGTTTCTGGAACTCCTTCACCAGCGGAGCCATCTTGATCGCCTCGGGACGGGTCCCGAAGACTAACATTATTTTCCTCATTACAGCGTATTCTTCTATTTAGCGAACGATTATTTCTTGAATGTCCCGCAAAAGTCCAGCACCTCCACGTCATCCCGATAATTCAACCCCGCAAACTCCCTATGATTCACCAAGAAAACCACGATGTCGGCTTTCTCATAGGCCTCCTTATAAGGGGTCAACTTAAACAGCTTATGCTCCGAAACGTTCGGCTCCACCACCATGATGTCAGCGTTGTTGCACGATTGCAACACCTTCGTCGTTATTCCCTTGGCCGGAGACTCGCGCAAGTCATCGATATCAGGCTTGAAAGCCAAGCCCATCATTGCCACCGCCGGCTTACGCCCATGCTTCAGCTCAAACCGTAGCATGGCGTTCCTCACTTTCTCAGCGCACCAAAAAGCCTTGTAATTATTCGTCTCACGGGCCGTCGAGATCATACGGCTCTCCATCGGAAACTCCGCCGTGATGAAATAAGGGTCCACCGCTATGCAATGACCACCAACACCGCAACCCGGCTGTAAGATATTCACACGGGGATGCCTGTTCGCCAAATCGATCAGCTCCCACACATTAATTCCCGCTTTATCGCAGATAAACGACAGCTCATTGGCGAAAGCGATCTGCACGTCCCGGCTTGAGTTCTCGGTCAATTTACACATCTCGGCCGTCTTGCTATTCGTTGGGTGAAGCGTACCCTTCACGAACTGGCCGTAGAACTCCATCGCCTTACGGGTAGAGGCCTCGTCCATGCCGCCGATGACCCGGTCGTTATGCACCAACTCATGGATCACGTTACCCGGAAGCACCCGCTCCGGGCAATAAGCGATATAGATCTTGCCCTCCAGTTCCGGCCGCTCCGAGAAAATCAACCTAGCCATCCGTTCGGTCGTTCCCACTGGCGAGGTAGACTCGATCACGTACAAATCCCCCTCCTTCAACAAAGGAAGCACCATACGGGTAGCCGACTCCACGAACGATACGTCCGGCTCATGATCCCCCTTGAAGGGAGTGGGTACCACCATGAAATAAGCGTCGCTCACCCGAGGCTCGGTGTAAGCCTTGAAATGTCCGGAGGCCAGCACCTCCCGCAACATCTCCTCCATACCCGGCTCGATGATATGCAATTTCCCTTGGTTGGTAACCTCCACCACCTGGGCGTTGATATCCACGCCGGCGATCTCCACCCCGTGCTTTGCGGCAATAATAGCCGTGGGCAGGCCAATATAGCCCAAACCCATGAAACATGCTTTCATAAGAATTATGTTATTATGTTATATTGATTTAGAATAAGAAAACGGAGATATAAATTAAATCAGTCCTAATTTCACCCGAAGCAAGAACCTCACTAAATGTATTTGTCTTTTAATTCGAACCGGTTCCTTCACCAAACGATAGGCCCATTCCAAATTATGTCGTACCCACCATTGCGGGGCACGTTTCACGTTACCGGTATATACATCAAAGCTACCACCTAGACCTTGATAGACAGCTTTATGTCGTTCGGCCATCTCTTCCATTAGCAATTCCTGTTTTGGGGAGCCCATCGCCACAAAAACCACATCAGGTCGTTTTGTCACAATATCTTCCAATAAAGCTTTTCGCTCCTCCTCTGTTTTAATATAGCCATTCCGGAAATTGGCGATCCGTATACCGGGATAATCCTCTTTTAGCTTTTTTACGGTCTGTTCGATTACTTCTTGTTTTCCACCAACCAAGTAATAACTCTTTCCTTGTTGATAGGTCATATTGATGATACGCAACCACAACTCGCACCCCGGAATCTTGATCACTTCCTTATGCCCTTTCTTTTTCAACGCCATGACCGCTCCGAAACCATCACAATAGCCTATATTTCGGTTGATGATAGAACGGGTCTGATCCGTAGCATGCAAAATCTTTTCCGCATTGATAGCCACCAATATCCCCTTGTGCCGACTCACAAAAGCCAACAATTCCTCATGCGAAGTAAAAGGATATACCTTCACCCCGTTCAAAGAGACTCTTTCCATATATGTTTTTGATTGTAAAAATTCGATTGGTAAGGTTTCAGTTTAGGCTACTACACCAAATATCATTTACTCTTACTTTGTAGAAAAGAATTTATAGCTGCTTTATTTTCCCTTTGTATCAAGTGGATATATGGAGAAAATAAGCCCCCTTTTCGAAATCATTTACACAAAGCACATAATACTCAAGAAACATACAACTCATTTAGCATTTGTTTTAGAAAATCATCTGATAAATAATCCATTCCGGGGCTGAATGTAAATTCACCAAATACAGGATGACCATTTATTTGATAAAAATCAATACGGACAAAACGAAAAGGACGAGCCAGAATTGAAGCAAAGCTGTTTCATTTCTTCAAAGCCAGCTTTGGTTTCTTCTAAATTACGGGTACGTTCATATTGATTATTTTTCCATACAGAACATAGATGTCCCTGAATGATGAATTTTTCTCTTCTACCTTTTAAAGCTTCTCCTAATCGTTTTCTCATTATAGGATCTGGTGAATATAAATCTATACAATTTACCCCACTTGTTTCTGCAATATCTAATAATTGATATAAATCCATATCAGCTTCATGAGTCTATCGGAGTGATACCTGCATTGAGAGCGCTTTCAAGCATCATCCGGTATTCGGTCTGTGCCTGTGAAGCAATATTGGATGCCAATGTTATCATAAGGCGGGTTTTAGTATCCAGGTTGCCGTATTGCTGCACCTCCTTTGTGAAATTGCCGAATATTGCATCCAGTTCGGGGTCGGTGGCGCTTAATCCGGTTCCTCCGTTATCTTCCGTAGCTTCGGCATACTGCCGGTCGTCTACCCGTTCCAGCCAAATATTCTTGTTGGTCTGCGGATTACAGCCGATAGCCAGATGCGAAAACCAACTATCGGGGGCGGCACCGTGCCAATGTTCTATGTCCGGTGCTATTTCAACCACATCACCGGGGAGCAGGCGGCGTGCCGCTTTGCCACGTTCCTGATAATATCCCACACCTCCGACAGCAATGAGGATTTGTCCGCCCGTATGGCTGTGCCAGTTATTTCGGCAGCCGGGTTCAAAAGTAACGTTGGACATGGGTACATTCAAGTCTTTGTTACCGGTCAGCGGTGCCAGCCAGGATTCTCCTGTAAAATATTGCTTGAATCCCGTATTTTCCTTTCCTAACGGAAATGCGCTGATGTTCTGAGGTACTTCTTCTTTTTTCATACTCTGTGCATTTATAGATTGCATCGGGATTTGCAGAAATCCGATGACTGTTACAAAAATAAAATATAATTCTCTCATACTGTGATGTCTATGGTTTACTATTTAAGAACTCTCCGATAATGCAAAGTTAGCTGTTCTGATCCAACTCTTTATAATACAAATTACGGATATAAAAAACAAAATTACGGATTTATAGTACTACCTGTCATTTACTTCATCTTTAGTCCGGGAATGAGTGGCGTAGCATCAATCATGATTGTCGTTCGAATTTCACTGCCACATTGCCCGGAACGTTCAATGCATCTATTCCGTCACCGTCAATGCGGCCAATCTTTATCAAGTCATTGCTTTGCGACCCGCTTTTACAGAAGATCGCCACATTATTCCACGGCACATAGATTGTAATATCACCGGGCACAGGCGCACAGCCACGGGTCACTCCTGCCGTAGTCAGTGCAGGCGACGGATAGAAAATTTTCTCTGTGATATTATTATAATCATTCAGCGTCACTTCAAACGGCAGACGTGAAAGAAAGTCCTGCGCTGCGGCATTGTTTTCCATCGTAGCAGTAATGGTACGGTTACCGACTGTAATCTTCACATTCATAGAAGTGGACGGATGATTGTTTTCTCGACTCGCACCGAGTGTTTCGAGCCATGTCCGTATCCGGTTTCCCATCTGCGAAAGTGTCGAAGAAGTCAGAAGCAATGTTTCGGTGAAAGTGGCACCGGAGCAAAGTGTCCGCGCCTCGTCAACTGATGCAGAGATGCCGCTGCTGCCACTGCTGGCAAAAAGAGCGATACGCTTACCTGCAAGTTTCGAAGCATGATTATGCAGGAATGTCTGCATCGGTGTGCCCATGCTACCGTACCAAATCGGATAGCCGACAAACACGATATCATAGTTGCCAAAATCTTCAACCGAAGTTTTAATCGCCGGATAATTCCCCTGAGGGATAGCAGCCAGTTCTTCCTGTGCACGGTTGAGCATCCCATTATAATCGCTTTCATAAGGTGTTTGCGGTTCCACTTCCAGGATATCGCAATCGAGTGTTTGCTGAATCTGTTGCGCCATACGCTCCGTGCTGCCGGTGCGCGAACAGTAAAGTACCAGATATCGCCCGTTACCGCCCGGAATGGGGTTTGTCGGGTCTGTAGAATCATCCTCGTCTCCACCATCGGAATTTCCCGGTTGTCCCGGCTGTTCCGGAAGAATCGGATCAGCGTTTGAGCCGTCGCAAGCCGCCATCGGCATCATCGTCAGCATCATCAATGGAATTAATAGAATCTTTTTCATATTACTATCTCTTTTCAATGTTAAATTACCGGTTACAAAGTTACGGGGAATGGACCAGCCCGGATGTAGACGATTTACGGATATTTATACCCCAATCATGGATTTTGATGGGAGAGTAAAAATTTTAAAGAGAAAAGAATTATATTTGTAACGCATTAAAAAACAGATTGTGATATGGAAGAGAATACTAAAGAAATGATTGTAATAGACAACGTTGACCGTTACAACGAAATCTTCGGGCTTGAAACCAGACATCCGTTAGTCAGCATCATCGATCTGGCCAAATCCACTACGTGGCCCACACGTGCGTGGTTTCGTTACGAAGTGTATGCACTATACTTGAAAAATGTAAAATGTGGTGATATTAAATACGGACGACAATATTACGACTACCAAGACGGAACCATCGTCTGTTTTGCTCCCGGACAAATCACCGACCTGGAAATGCTGCCAAATATCCAGCCCAACGCGCATGGTATTCTTTTTCATCCCGACCTTATACGTGGCACTGCGCTCGGACAAGAAATAAAAAAATACTCCTTCTTCTCCTACGAAACCAACGAAGCACTCCACATTTCCGAAGAAGAACGGCAAACTGTGATGGACTGCCTGCAAAAAAATCACCATCGAACTGGAACATTCCATCGACAAGCACAGCCGCCGACTGATCTGCGCCAACATAGGATTACTGCTCGACTATTGTATGCGCTTTTACGAACGCCAGTTCGACACACGAAACGGAGTAAACAAAGACATCATTGTCCGCTTCGAACATCTGCTCAACGAATATTTCGAAGGAGATGCCCCGCAAAAATCAGGGTTGCCATCGGTCAAGTACTTCGCTGATAAAAGTTTCCCTTTCCGTTAAACTATTTCAGTGACATGGTACGTAAACAGACCGGTAAAACCGTCTCTGAATATATTCAGGATAAAATGATCGGATTAGTGAAGGAGCAGCTATTGTCTACGGACAAGACTACCAGCCAGATTGCTTACGAAATCGGATTCCAATATCCACAGCACCTTAGCCGGATGTTCAAACGGGTTGTCGGGATGACTCCCAATAAATTTCGTCTGCAATTCTGAAACGCTATCTTGGTTAGGTGAATGAGGTAATAGGCGATGATAACGCCCGCCTCATTCTGTTCAGTCCTTCTATCAGCCGTTGCCGCGGACAAGCGATATTGATGCGGACGAATCCTTCACCAGCTTCTCCATACAGATTGCCTTCGTTCACCCAAAGTTTTTCCTTCTCCAGCAGAGTTTTCACTATATTCTCCGACGATTGTTTCAAAGCCGAGCAATCTACCCATACCAAGTAGGTGCCTTCTAATGGCATCACCGGAAATTCGGGAAGATATTTATCAAAGTAAGCCCTTAAACAATGGTAGTTGGCAAACAGGTATTGGTTAAGTTCTTCCAGCCATTCCGCACCGTCATTGTAGGCAGCTATCAAGGCTTCTACACCAAACGGGTTTACATCACAGACTTCATTTATATTGATTGCTTTGTTTATTTTCATACGGATATCAGCGTCGGCAGAAACAATATTGGCTATCTGAAGCCCCGCCAGATTAAAGGCTTTACTAGGCGAGGTGCAAGTAACGGAATGCATCAGAAACTCTTCTGAGACAGATGCAAAAGGGATATAAGTATGTCCCGGAAAGACAAGTTCGCAATGAATCTCGTCCGCTACTACCCATACATTATTCCGAAGGCAGATTTCCCCCAAGCGAGTCAGTTCCTGCTTTGTCCAGACTCTTCCGGCAGGATTGTGCGGATTGCATAATAGCAGGACTTTTACACTCGGGTCAGCCGCCTTTCGTTCCAAATCGATAAAGTCTATCTGATACGTTCCGTTCATGTAAATCAATGGATTTGCAACAACCTCGCATCCGTTATTGCGGATGGAGGAGAAAAAGCAGTTATAGACAGGTGTCTGCACGATTACTTTATCACCGGGAATTGTCAGCACCTTGATGACAGCTGACAGGGCCGGTACTACTCCGGTCGTATAAATAATCCATTCTTTTTCAATCTGCCAGCCATGACGTCCGGCAAACCATCCTGTTATCGCCTCATAGTAAGCATCGGGCACACGCACATATCCGAAGATACCATGTTCCACCCGCCTTTTCAACGCTTCCACCACAGAGGGAGCTGTACGGAAATCCATATCAGCTACCCACATTGGTAATACATCCGCATCTCCGGCAGAATCCCATTTATAGGAATTTGTACCTCTGCGCGGAACAATTTCATCGAAGTTGTACTTCATATATTTCAATCAAAACAAGTCAGTCCGTCCCAAAGTTTCAATTCGCAGTTTCCCGGAGCTTTGAGGTTCTCGTCCAGGATGATTGTCCCGAAACTTTCGGCAACAATGTTTCCCGTACGGGGATTCTTCACGCTGTGAACCGGGCCTTTAATCGTTGCCTTCACACTACTGTGTTCGAAAGCAAGATCGGCATCATCCGCCATCGTGCAATTTTCCATTATCAGGTCGTGTGCGTAGCAAAACGGTTGTGTACCCGAAATTTTGCAGTTCACCAAACGTAAGTTTTTAGAATGCCATCCCAAATATTCTCCGTCCAGCACAGAATCGTAGACTGTCACATTCTCCGTATTCCAAAATGCATCCTTCGAATGGAGTTCAGCATGACGGATTTCTACGTTCTTGCAATATTGGAAGGAGTAATTGCCATTCAATACAAAATTCTTGATGCGGATGTCTTCTCCGTGTATAAAGAGATAGTCTCCTTTATCTATCTTCACATTGTTCAGTTCCACATTCCGGCAATACCAGAGTGTTTCCAAAGCATTGGGCAACTGTACATTTTCGAGTTCGACTCCGTCCATTTCGCGAAACATCTTCGGTGCTTCCACTAATGTATCCTTCATCTTCAGATTTCTGGAGTACCAGAGTGCGGCACGTGCTCCTTCGGTAAAAAGGCAATTTTTAACTACAAAACCATCATTATGCCAAAACGGATATTTTCCCTCGAAACGACAGTTTACCGCTTCTATATCACTGCACTCTTTCAATGCCGATTCGCCGGCATGAATGGTTACTTCTTCCAGATAAAGCCCGTGGGATGCGAACAAAGGACGTTCGCCTTCGTAATGTGTATTTTTAATTTGTTTCATGATTCGATTGTCTTTTATTAAATAGTTATCTGTTTTTCCTGTTCATGCTTATTTTTTCAGATTATTCCTTAAAAAAGAATTCCAAATTTATCGAATGGTATAAGACCCACACGGTCGTAAAGGTCTACATGACCTGCACCGGGCACA
>ENA-OQHL01001362-OQHL01001362.1-human-gut-metagenome-genome-assembly--contig:-NODE-1362-length-12502-cov-3.370586_pt1 | contig 12502 bp, 9 predicted proteins | sample MGYA00242565_ERZ504723 | MGnify/ENA primary metagenome ERZ504723 (study PRJEB26092, sample SAMD00036211) | human gut metagenome | host: Homo sapiens | study: EMG produced TPA metagenomics assembly of... | reverse complement strand
GTGCAACAATAACTGGATTTGAACCGTACATTAGCGATGATGAAGTGGTGTCCCGTATGCCTGGCATGACCAAGGGAAACCTTGCCCAGCTTCGTTACACGGGCAAAGGCCCCAAGTTCTATAAGCCGTCACCGCGTGTAGTGCTTTACAAGTGGAGCGACGTGCAGAACTGGATCGAGGATCATGCACAGACGAAGACGCGATAGTTGCTGTCGTTTCTTGGCAAAGCACTTCGAAACGAATAAAGGTCGCGTCAATAGGAGTTGACGCGACCTCAAAGAACCCATGTCCATACGCGTTGCTGCATGGAAAAACGGCGCGAGACAAAAGGAACCTTGCAATGATTGATTATAGCGATGTACGCCCGGAGAGGGGCGAATTCGTCGGGGACGGCATAGCGAGAACCGCGGGGAACATCCCGTACAATCCGGAATCCGATGGCAACGCGTCATTCCCCGACGACGAATTCTGGAACTCGAGGGAGAGCCTGCGACAGATCAGGGACTACGCGGTCAGCAGGTTCGTCTCCCCCTACGCGGTGCTTTCCGTGGTGCTCTGCCGCATCATCGTGGCGACGCCGCCCTATGTGGTGCTGCCACCCACCATTGGCGCGGATTGCGGATCGTTGAATTTCGGCGTGGTGATTCTCGGCAATCCGGGCTCGGGCAAGGACGCGGCCTTCGGCGCAGCGAAGGCGCTGGTGCCGGATATTCGCGACGCCCCGGTGACCAGCGTGGCCAGCGGGCAGGCCATCAGCGCGTTGTTCGGGCAGCGCGTGCAGGAGGACGGCAGATTCAGACTGGAATGCAAGACTCCCCGCGCCATGATCAGGTATTCCGAGGCGTCCAACTTCAAGGCGCTGTCAAGCGCGAAGGAAAGCAACCTCCAGGCGGAGGTGCTGTCGCTGTTCTCCGGCCAGCAGATCGGCGACTACACCAAGAACAGGGAACTGTCCGTGACCATCCCGGAACACGGGTACAGGGCGGCCTTGGTGATCTCCGCCCAGCCATCGATGATGGGCATGTTCGAGGCCGGCGTCGGCGTGGGATTCCAGCAGCGGTTCCTGTACGTCTCCGCGTACAGCGACAGGCTCAACGTCCGCGCCCTTGACGAGGATCCGATCGCGCTGTCGTCATTGACGAGGTTCCCCTACGACACCGGCCGGCTGCCCGCGGACTATCCCATCGAGCAGATGAACCGGCTCTACGAGTGCGGCAGCTATGCAAAGGCCAATGACTCCACGCCGGATTCCAGCCATCTGGAGAAGCGCCCCATGCGTCTGCCGCCGATAGCGATAGCCGAAATGAGAGCCGACAAAATACGGGTCAACAGGGAGCATGGCGGCGATCCGCGCCGGGCCCACGGCATGTTCCTGCGTGCCAAACTGTCGGCGGCCTTCCGCTTGCTTGAAGACCCGCTGTCATCCGAAATCATGCAGGAGGACTGGGAACTCGCGGGCATGATGATGCGTTACTCGCGTCGATGCTACGAGGAGAACCTGCAAGAGTATAGGAATGAGAACCTCAAACGACGCGCGGACTATAAAGAGGAGGACGAGCTGGTCCGCGAACAGGTCGATATGCGTTCCCAGCTCGCCACCGAGGAGCGCATCATGGAGGTGCTGTCCAACTCGCCGAAGCCATCCGTGTCCAAAGGGGAATTGACCCGTTCCCTGTCCAAAAGACAGAAAGCCAGTCTGGATGCCGCTCTGGAGAACCTGATGGCTTCAGGAAAGATCAAACACAGGAAGGGCATGAAGGGCGGCCACTGGTATTCGCTTGCGTGAGCGACCTACCGACCTACCCGCCTACTCACTACTGCCGTAAGGTTTTCCGCGACCTACCGACCCGAGCCTACCGACCTACCTACGGGAATCCAAGGTAGGTCGGTAGGCGAGCTCAGTAGGCGACCAAATCCCAGTGATTCCACCAGGTAGGTCGGTAGGTTGGTAGGTTTTTGGGAATAGACCAATTCTGACCGACGATTAAACCCCGGCTATCGAAACTGGAACATGGGAAAGCCATGACCCTCAGCATGACGCACAGTGTGGGTGTCGTCTGCTTCTACTGGTGTGTGAATCTGCGTACTTGGTATTGTTGAAGGCTATATCTACGGTTTTGAAGAAGGCATGGCATGACGAATAGCGGAACGCAGCGCGCGGAGTTGCACAAAACGATTTGGAGTATCGCCAATGTGTTGCGCGGCTCAGTGGACGGCTGGGATTTCAAACAGTATGTGTTGGGGTTCCTGTTCTACCGGTTCATCTCCGAAGACATCACCTCATACCTCAACGGGTACGAGCACCAGGCCGGCGATGCGGATTTCGACTACGCCAAGCTGGACGATGCCACGGCCGAGCAGGTGCGCAAGTCGATGGTGGAGGAAAAGGGCTATTTCATCCTCCCGTCCGATTTGTTCGCCAACGTGCGCAGATGTGCCGATGCGGACGAGAACCTGAACGAGACGCTGCAGCGGGTGTTCAAGAATATCGAGGGTTCAGCCATCGGCTCCCGCTCGGAATCCAGTCTGCGCGGCCTGTTCGACGATTTGGACCTGAACAGCCGCAAGCTCGGCGATACCGTGGTGGAACGTAACGCTAAATTGGTGAAGGTGCTCAACGCCATCGGTAATCTGGACTTGGGCACGGAGAGCTTTGCGGACAACACAATTGATGCGTTCGGTGATGCGTATGAGTATCTGATGACCATGTACGCGGCGAACGCCGGCAAGTCCGGTGGCGAGTTCTTCACACCGCAGGAGGTCAGCGAGCTGCTGACCCGCATCGCCACCCACGGCAAGAGCGAAGTGAACAAGGTCTACGACCCGGCGTGCGGTTCCGGATCCCTGCTGCTGCAATCCATCAAGGTGCTGGGCAAGGATAAGGTCCGGCAAGGGTTTTTCGGCCAGGAGAAGAATCTGACCACATACAACCTGTGCCGCATCAACATGTTCCTGCACGATGTGAATTATGACCATTTCAACATTGCCTACGGCGACACGCTGATCAATCCTCAGCATTGGGATGACGAACCGTTCGAGGTGATCGTGTCCAACCCGCCCTACTCCACCAAGTGGGAGGGCGACGACAACCCCACACTGATCAACGATCCGCGATTTGCCCCGGCTGGCGTGCTTGCGCCGAAGTCGAAGGCCGATCTGGCGTTCACCATGCACATGCTCTCCTGGCTGGCGGCCGACGGTACCGCGGCCATCGTCGAGTTTCCCGGCGTGCTCTACCGCGGCGGCAAGGAGCAGAAAATCCGCAAATACCTGCTGGAGGGCAACTTCATCGACGCAGTGATTCAACTGCCGCCGAACCTGTTCTTCGGCACCTCCATCGCCACCTGCATCATCGTGCTCAAGAAATCGAAGAACGACGACAGCGTGCTGTTCATCGACGCGTCGGAACGGTTTGTACACGTCGGCAACCAAAACCAGCTTTCACCCGACGACATCGCCGCAATCATGGATGCTTATGTGAAACGCGAACCTGTTGAACATTTCTCCGCCGTCGCCTCGCTTGAAGACGTCCGCAAGAACGATTACGTGCTGTCGGTCAACGGATACGTGCAGCCCGAAGACACGCGAGAGAAGATCGACATCGCCGAACTCAACCGGCAGATCTCCGACATCGTGGCACGAGAGAACGAACTTCGTGCTCAGATCGACGCCATCGTCGCGAATCTGGAAACTGATGTGAGCGACCGACAGATGATACCCACAATCGGAAAGATCGGAACCAAGAGGGAGCACTATCTGCCTCGGTTTTTTCTGCGCCATTTTGTGGATGATAAAGAAATGATTTCATACGTCGCGCGAGTAGAAAAGAATCGAGTGGTAAGACACGCCCGTGTGGAAAACGTAGGCGTGCAGAAACGCTTGTATGAGACGGCCTGCCCATCAGGAGAAAACGGAGACTATTACTTCCCTAATTACATCGAAAAATCGCTGTCCTTAACGGAAGACAAGCTTAACGGGGAACTTGACCGGTTCCTGCACACTGTATTAGACATGAGACCGAGTGATCGTCTCGAGGATGACGATTTGGATCGATTGGTGAGCTTCGTTTCAATTTTCATTCCCCATATTGTTTCCCGCAGCCCGGAATCGGTGAGATATGCGAAGAACCGCGCAGAAGACGTGCTTGAGACAATGCGTGAGCTGGACTTAGGCTCAAGCGAAAAATTGAAAGAACTCTACCGCGAAACACAAACGCGGGAAGAATTTGACGAAACGCTGACATTTGACCCTGAAGCGATAGCTGAGCAGATTTCCCTGTGGGTGCAAATACTGCCAGGAATCAATAAGGATGAGAAATTTGTTCGTTCTTCCTCACTATATAAAGCCGTGGAATATCTGCGAGATTGCAGCATGCTTGTATTGACGACCTCATCTGGGCACCCGTTTATTGGCATAGATAAGCCAGTTCGTACGGTCATAACTGATAACTTGACAACCTTGTACTATCCGTTGAGTTCGCAGGTCGCAGTCATCTTAACGGATGATGGTCAACACACCTTTGAAAAAAGATCGGTCAGCTATAGACAGCTCAAAGATTTCAATGAGGTTGCTTTTAATGATGGCGACTGGAATCTAGTGTTTTGTGAGCGGCCGGATTATCTAAATGCATATTCAGGAATTGAAGGAACTAGCAATGAGCAGGATTGACGATTTGATCGCGGAATATTGTCCGAATGGGGTTGAACGCAAGCCTCTGGGTGCTATTGCGAAGTTATACCGGGGGAATGGCCTGCAGAAGAAGGATTTTACGGACAAAGGCATTGGATGCATCCATTATGGTCAGATTTATACGCGATACGATACTTTTACGTCTCAGACCATTTCGTTCGTAGACAAGAAGCTCGCAGACAAACTCCTCAAGGTCCATCCAAATGATTTGATTGTGACAGCCACTAGCGAAAATCTTGAGGATGTATGTAAAGCAGTTGCCTGGCTGGGTGGATCGGACATTGTGACTGGCGGCCATTCAATTGTTGTTAGACATCATCAGAATGCGAAGTATCTTTCTTACTATTTCCAAACGCTGGATTTCTTTCAGCGTAAGCGCGCATATGTGCATGGAACCAAGGTAATGGAAATCAAGAAGGATGACTTGGCAAAAATTGTCGTTCCCGTTCCTCCATTGCCGGTGCAGGAGGAGATCGTTCGGATTCTGGATTCGTTCAGCTCGCTGGAGGCGGAGCTGGAGGCGGAGCTGGAGGCGCGGAGGAAGCAGTATGCCTATTATCGCAATGAACTCCTCACATTCGAGAGAGTCGTAACCGTTTGTATTCAGGATATCTGCATCCGAATCTGTTCAGGCGGAACGCCATCATCAAAGCGTCATGATTACTATGATGGGAATGTCCCATGGTTGAGGACTCAGGATATTGATTTCAATGTTATTAATCAAACTTCAGCCACCATTTCAGATGAAGGATTGAGAAATTCGGCTGCCCAGTGGATACCGGCCAATTGTGTGATTGTGGCAATGTATGGGGCAACGGCAGCAAAGGTAGCAGTGAACAGCATTCCCCTAACAACCAATCAAGCATGTTGTAACTTGCAGATTGACGAGACCAAAGCTGATGTCCGATATGTGTTCCACTGGCTTTCCAATGAGTATGAACATCTAAAGGCATTGGGTGAGGGCTCACAATCGAATATTAATGCTAAGAAGGTGAAGTCGTATCCCATTAGTTTGCCGCCGCTTGAAGAGCAACGCCGAATTGTCTCCATCCTGGATCGTTTTGACAAGCTCACCAATGACCTAAGTTCCGGCCTGCCCGCCGAGATCGAGGCCCGTCGCAAGCAGTACGAGTATTACCGGGACCGCCTGCTGTCATTCGACGAACTTGCCGTGTGACGTTTCATCGTGGGAACGGTCGAGTTGATGTATGGTCAGGTGCCGGACCATAGGGATGCATAGCATGGTTGGGACGCGCCGCAGACTTTTCAAAATGTGAGGACACGACTAACATGGCAGATAACAGCAGCTCCCTAAGCCTACTCACAGTGCTCAAACCAGGGGGCTCTTCTCATATCGAGGCAGAATCCAAGCCCGCGAAGACCATCGACCAGATGATCGCCCTGATGTCGGAGCGAGGCCTGGTGATCACGGATGAAGCAGAGCTGCGGCAGGTGCTCTTCGACTGCAACTATTACCGTCTCTCGGGATACTTCCGTTCCTTTCAAGTCAACCCAGCGGCCGGCGACAACAGGTACAGGCCGGGCACTCGGGACGTTGATTTCCTTGTTCCCTATGCGATGGACGAGAAGCTGCGCAACATCATCCTCAAAGGCACCGCGAAAGTGGAACTCACCCTGCGTTCGAGAATCGCATACCTGCTGGCGTCAGACGGCAACGCCTACACGTATATGGATCCCGAATCCTATCAGGATGTGCGCAGCAAACGCGGCGAACTGTTGCGTGACAATCTGCTGCGCAACATGGACAAATGGATGAAGATGTCCAACGAGGTATGTATGCGGCATTACCGGCGCAAAGGCGGACCGGTGCCCGTGTGGGCGGCCGTCGAGACGTTTCCGTTCGATACGCTTTCCCGAATGCTTTCCCTGCACACGGATGCCAAGGCGCTCAGGGAATTGTACAGATCGGTCGGATTACGCACCAATCTGCGGACTTCCTCGGAGGTCGTGCATGCCATGGTTTATCTGCGCAATCTGTGCTCGCATCATGCCAGACTGTGGCATCGGGAGATGGTCATCCCGTCGCCTATGACGCGTGACATGAAAACCGCGTTCGCTGATTTCGAATACGGCGAGAAATCCGTGGCGTCGTCGCTGTTTGCGCTCATGTATCTTGTGCGGAATATCGAGGGCGACGATGGCTACGCCATGGTGATTCGTCGCTTCCTCGACTCGAATGAGGCATACGCCTCTGGAATCAGGACGGCCCTGCATTGGGAATGAGCTGCAGGATTCAGGAATCCCATATGCGCTGCGGAATCCGAATTCCTTTGAGTAGGATGGCGGATAAATACGGATGAAGAAGGAGCCCATGATGACGGAGCGGTCGGATATGGATCTGCCGGATGGCGGCAAGTCGTACAAGCTCGTGGCTGAGGGCGCGGAAAGCACCGTGGTGGCCGAATACGAGCCTGACCACGGCCGTGAGACCGCGTACCAGAGCGAAGCGGATCTGGAGGAGGAGCTGCTGCGAATCCTCGAATCCCAGGGCTATGAACGACTTTCCGCGCATACGGAGTCCGAGCTTATCGCAAACCTGCGCACCCAGCTTGAGAAGCTGAACGATGTCCGGTTCACCGACAATGAGTGGTCGCATTTCTTCCATGGGGTCATCGCCTCTTCGACGGCGGGCATCGAGGACAAGACCAGGCTGATCCAGGAAGACAACATCCAGATTCTGAACCGTGACGATGGCACGACGAAGAACATTCGTCTCATCGACAAGGTGCATGTTCACAGCAACCGCCTCCAGGTGCTTCACCAGTTCGAGGAGGAGGGTGGCAGCCACCCGACCCGGTATGATGTGACGATTCTGGTCAACGGCCTGCCGTTGGTGCAGATCGAGCTGAAGCGGCGGGGCGTGGCGATCAAGGAGGCGTTCAACCAGATCAACCGTTACCAGCGCGACAGCTTCTGGGCCGGATCGGGACTCTATGAGTACGCCCAGATCTTCATCATCTCGAACGGCACGCACACCAAGTACTACAGCAACACCACGCGCTTCAAGCACATCCATGAAATGGAAGGCCGTCCCGCAACAGGCCGTTCGCAGAAGAGCTCCGACAGTTTCGAATTCACCAGCTGGTGGGCCGACGGGCGCAACCACGTCATCGCCGACCTGACGGGTTTCGCCAGAACCTTCCTCGCCCGGCATGCACTGCTCAATATCCTGACGCGATATTGCGTGTTCGCCGCCGAGCATGACCTGCTGGTGATGCGCCCGTACCAGATCGCGGCCACCGAACGCATCCTCAACCGCATTCTCATCAGCGAATACGATCCGAAGAGACTCGGCACGCCCGAGGCGGGCGGATACGTGTGGCATACCACAGGCAGCGGCAAGACGCTGACAAGTTTCAAGACGGCGCAGCTCGCCAGCAACATGGATGGCGTCGACAAGGTGCTGTTCGTCGTGGACCGCAAGGACCTCGACTACCAGACCATCAAGGAATACGAACGTTTCAAAAAGGGCGCGGTCAACTCCAACAAAAGCACCAAGGTGCTTGCCGATCAGCTCGCCAGCCCCGACGCGAAGATCATCGTCACCACGATTCAGAAGCTTTCCTCATTTATCCGCGGCAATCCCAAGCACTATGTCTACGCGCAGCATGTGGTGCTGATTTTCGACGAATGCCATCGCAGCCAGTTCGGAGAGATGCATACCGCCATCACCAAGCATTTCAAGAACTATCATCTGTTCGGGTTCACCGGCACGCCCATCTTCGCCGTGAACGCGAAACCGGTGGCTCCCCCAATCTGCGCACCACCGGACAGGCGTTCGGCGACTGTCTGCACTCATACACGGTGGTGGACGCGATCAAGGACGGCAACGTGCTGCCGTTCCGCATCGGCTACGTGGACACGGTGCGCCGTAAGGAAGACGTCAGGGATGAGCAGGTGTATGGCATCGACGCAGCCAAGGCGCTGAGCGATCCGCGGCGCGTGAGCGCGGTCGCGTCGTATGTGCTCGACCATTTCGACCAGAAAACCAAGCGGCAATCCAGTTACATGCTCAAGGAACGACGCGTCCGCGGCTTCAATTCGCTGTTCGCGGCTGATTCCATCGGCATGGCCAAGCAGTATTACACCGAGTTCCAGCGCCAGCAGGCCGAGCGCGGCGGGGAACCGCTGAAAATCGCCTTGATCTACAGTTTCGCGCCGAACGAGGCCGATCCCGGCGAGCAGGGCTTCATTGATGACGAGGACTTCGAGACCGCTGGCCTTGACCAGTCATCGCGGGATTTCCTCGACGCCGCGATCTGCGATTACAACCGAATGTTCGGCAGCAGCTTCAGCACGGCACCCGACCAGTTCGAGAACTATTACAAGGATTTGTGCCTCAGGCTCAAGAACCGCGACCTGGATATGTCCATCGTGGTGAACATGCTGCTTACCGGCTTCGACGCCACGACGCTCAACACCCTGTGGGTGGACAAGAACCTGAAGCAGCATGGCCTGATGCAGGCGTTCAGCCGCACCAACCGCATCCTGAACTCGGTGAAGACCTTCGGCAACATCGTCTGTTTCCGTGATCTGCGGCAGGAGGTGGATGACGCCTTGGCTCTGTTCGGGGACAAGGACGCCAAGGGCACGGTGGTGCTTAAGCCATATGCGGAATATCTCGCTGCATACACCGAGAAGGTCTCGCAGCTGCTCAAGCAGTTCCCCTTGGGCGAGGAAATCGTCGGAGAACAGGCGCAGAAGGATTTCCTCACCCTGTTCGGCTCGATTCTGCGGCTGCGCAACATCCTGCAGGCTTTCGACGATTTCTCCAATGATGATGTGCTGAGTCTGCGCGACCTGCAGGACTACCAGAGCCTGTACATCGATCTCTACCAACAGCGGCGTTCGCATGAGGAAGCCGACAAGGAGATCATCAACGACGACGTCGTCTTCGAAGCCGAACTGGTAAAACAGATCGAGGTGAACATCGATTACATCCTCGAACTCGTAGCCAAATACCATGACGGGCATATGGAGGACAAGTCGATCCTCGCGGACATCAGCCGCACCATCATGTCTTCGCCCGACCTGCGCAGCAAAAAGGACCTCATCGACTCGTTCGTCGAGTCCCTGTCCTCAGGCACGGACGTGCAGCGCGACTGGAAGGAATACATCGTCCGCAAGAAGCAGGAGGAGTTCGAGCGCATTGTCAGCGAGGAGCACCTGAAGACGGGACTGGCCGAGCAGTTCATCATCGACTGCTTCAAGGAAGGCTATGTCGACACGGACGGCACCAGAATAGTGTCGATGCTGCCCCCTGTGTCACGCTTCGCGCCGAGCAACGCGTACGAGCTGATGAAGAGCCGAGTCGTCGAACGGTTCCGCCAATACTTCGATCGCTTCGTCGGAATGTGAGGGAACGGCTATCCTTAGGTACGAAGCGACGGGGTGGCGAGTTCTAGTGAACGTTGCAACACCTGATACTCCTTGCGGTAGATCAGATGTTGCAACCACCACGAGAACCCACCATTCTGCTGATCGCAATCGTTTCCTGTTCCGCATCGCAGCATCGTTTGGATGGGCAAGCGGCCAAGTTGCAGCATGGGAATGATGAAGAGCGCCGACGGAACACCATTCGGCGTGGATGTTGAACGCCGCGCCCGCTCAATGAGAGAATGGAGGGACGCAATCGTCTTATGAAAGGGGAATCAATGACCGATCCCAGCAACGCGCCCGCACCACCCACGCCCACGCCTAACGGCGGCCCTATCCAACACCACTCAGGCACGCCCGAATATGGAGCCCCCACCGCGACGCCTGCGGGGCAGGATCACGGTCGTTTCGCCGCCCCAGCGTCAGCGGCGCAGCAGCAACCCTACGGCCAGCCCATCTACGGCCAGCAGGAGTATGGCCAGTCCTACGGCCAGTCCGCTCCGAACGCCAATCCCTATGCCCAGCCGTCCCCCGCCTACGGACAGGTTCCCCCCACCTACAACCAGTACGCGGCCCCCACCGGCGCGGTGCCGCTGAACAATCCGTACTACGGATGCCCCTTCTCCGAAGCCTTCCTCCGCTTCTGGCAGAAATACACGGTGTTCAGGGGACGCGCCTCCCGCAGTGAATTCTGGTGGTGGACGCTGGCCGCCGTCATCATCAACGCCCTGCTGTCCCTGCTCGGCGACGTCACGGACGGCAGGCTGGACTTCCTCACCAGCCTGTGGAACCTGGCCATCGTCGTCCCCGGCCTGGCGCTCGCCGTCCGCCGCCTGCACGATACGAACAAGCCCGGCTGGTGGGTCGCCGTCTTCTGCGGCATGATGACTCTGGGACTGCTCATCATGATCGTCGGCGGCGGCGCGGCGTTGTATGGCGCCATCGGCGCCATCGGCCACAACTACGATTACGGTTATGGCTACGGCTATGGTTACGGTTTCGAGGCCGGTGACAAGAAGAAATAACTAATACGCAAATCATGCAAATAACATTACTACTACTGTCGGGCTTCCTTTTCTCCGTGCTGTTCGGGATGGTGATCATCCCGAGGATCTTGGTGATCTCCCACAAGAAACGGTTATATGATGTCCCGGATTCCCGTAAGGTACATACGACGCCGGTCCCCCGTTTGGGCGGCCTGTCGTTTTTTCCGGTGATCCTGATGTCCATGTTCCTTGTGATAGGCTTCCGCCTGTACTTTTGGGATATGGGCTCATCGAGCCTGTCGTTCAACATGCTCTATGAGTATCTCTTTCTGTTCGTGGGCATGACGTTACTCTATCTAGTGGGTGTCTGCGATGATCTAGTGGGTGTTGGCTACCGTTACAAGTTCGCCGTCCAGATCGTGTCGGCGTTATTATTGGTACTGTCCGGTAATTGGTTCGGTTCCTTGGGAGGCTTGTTCGGTGTGTACTCGGTTCCCGCTTGGGTGGGGATCCCCGTCACGGTCTTTATCGTGGTGTATATCACGAACGCCATTAACTTGATAGACGGTATCGATGGCTTGGCCTCCGGTTTGTGCAGTATCGCCCTGTCGGTCTTGAGCGTGATCTTCTTTATCCGCATGCAGTATGTGTACGCCTTGTTGGCCATCTGTACGCTGGGAGTCCTCATGCCTTTTTGGTGTTACAACGTCTTTGGCAACGCAAACCGTGGCCATAAGCTTTTCATGGGCGATGCGGGTAGTCTTACGCTGGGCTACGTGATCAGTTTCCTGATCATCCATCTGTGCGTGTCGAATCAAGTCTTACCGGAGTTGCCAAATCCCTATATGGTGATCGCTTTCTCCACGGTCTTGGTCCCTTTACTCGATGTGATCCGTGTGGTGCTTCATCGCCTTCGTAATCATCGTAACCCGTTCTTGCCCGATAAGAATCATTTCCATCACAAGCTGCTTCGTACGGGTATGCGTGTACGGATGGTGATGGTGACGATTCTGTGCGTATCTGTTTTTTTCATCGTATTGAATGTCTTATGGCCATGAAGGTAAACGCCACCTACCTCTTGCTCTTGAACTTGGTTTTATGGTCTATCCTTCACTTGACGATCAACCGCTTCATAACGAGGCATCATAAAGAGCAAGAGCTGAAAGAGATAGGGGGTATTTTTACAAAGTAAGTCGTGAAACCGGACAATCTAGCGAGTGAATGACGAGCCGGTATCTATTTTATAAGACGAGATACTCCTCCCTTGCGTCAAAGCAAGGGCAAGCCTTGCGTATGTAAGGGCTTAATTGGTAATGTCCTAGGATGCGTGCCTCCGGATAGTCCCTTCGTAATTGCCGTAGCAGATCCATCAAGGTACACCGCTGGGCGTAGGTCCGGGTATCAGCTGGACGGCCTTGTTCGTCGAGTCC
>ENA-OQHL01001361-OQHL01001361.1-human-gut-metagenome-genome-assembly--contig:-NODE-1361-length-12504-cov-4.548760_pt1 | contig 12504 bp, 7 predicted proteins | sample MGYA00242565_ERZ504723 | MGnify/ENA primary metagenome ERZ504723 (study PRJEB26092, sample SAMD00036211) | human gut metagenome | host: Homo sapiens | study: EMG produced TPA metagenomics assembly of... | reverse complement strand
TTTTTAGGAAAATCATAAAAAAGTGCTAATCATTTACACATATTACTAAATATGCTATTCTAACTGTACCAAAAAAAGGAGGAACCTTTATGAACAAAGAAAATGTAGGTTTATATGATCAGTCATTTGAACATGATAACTGCGGAATAGGGGCCGTTGTTAATATCAAAGGATTAAAAACTTATAAAACAGTAGATGATGCTTTAAAAATCGTTGAACAATTAGAACATCGTGCTGGAAAGGATGCAGCAGGGGAAACTGGAGATGGTGTAGGAATCTTAACACAAATACCAAATGAATATTTTCAAAAGGTTATTAAAGATTTTACATTACCTCAAAAAGGACATTATGGAGTTGGAATGTTCTTTATGCCTCAAGATGAAAAAGTACGTTTACGTGTCAAAAAAATGTTTGAAACAGTTGTTAAAAAAGAAGGATTAGAGTTTTTAGGTTGGCGTGCTGTACCAACTGTACCTAGTGTTTTAGGGAAAAAAGCATTAGATGCCATGCCATATATTGTCCAAGTATTTATTAAAAAACCTCATGGCGTAAATTGTGGTTTAGATTTTGATAGAAAATTATATCAAGTGAGAAGAATTTTTGAACAAAGTCAATTTGAAGATACTTATGTATGTTCACTTTCAAGTCGTACAATTGTTTATAAAGGAATGTTCTTAGTACAACAACTTCGATTATTCTTTAAAGATTTACAAGATAAAAGTTATAAAAGTGCCATTGCTTTAGTTCATTCACGTTTCTCAACAAATACAATGCCATCATGGAAAAGAGCCCATCCTAATAGATTTATTGTTCACAATGGTGAAATCAATACAATTAAAGGAAATGCGAATAACATGCTCTGTCGAGAAGAAAACATGCAAACAGATGTTGTGGATACTTCAAAAGTATATCCAGTTGTTGATGTCAATGGTTCCGATTCAGCTATGTTAGATAATACATTGGAATTTTTAGTAATGTCAGGTATGGAACTTCCAAGAGCTGTTATGATGTGTATTCCAGAACCTTATGAAAATGATAAAAGCATGTCACAAGCAAAAAAAGATTTCTATGAATATAATGCTACACTTATGGAACCTTGGGATGGACCAGCTTCTATCTTATTTAGTGATGGAGACATCATGGGGGCTATCTTAGATAGAAATGGTTTAAGACCATCACGTTATTACATTACAAAAGATCATTATTTAGTATTATCTTCAGAAGTAGGATCATTAGATATTCCAGCTAAAGATATTATTTTAAAAGAAAGACTAAGACCTGGAAAAATGTTATTAGTTGATACTGTTAAAGGTGAACTTATTGAAGATGATGTTTTAAAGGAAACGTATGCAACAAAACAACCTTATGGAGAATGGTTGGAAAGCAATTTAATTAATCTAAAAGATATGAGAATTCCTAGTATTAGAGTAGAAAGATACGAAGGAGAAGAATTAACTAAATTACAAAAGATTCATGGTTATAGTTATGAAGATACAAACTATATTAAAAATTTAGCTTTAACTGGTAATGAAAATATTGTAGCAATGGGAAATGATACACCTTTAGCAGCGTTATCAACAAAACATCCACCACTTTTTAATTATTTTAAACAATTATTTGCACAAGTAACCAATCCACCAATCGATGCTATTCGTGAAGAAATCATTACTTCAACAAGCATTTGTATTGGTCGAGATGGAAATATGTTGGAAGATAAACCAGAAAACTGTCATTTATTAAAAATCAATCACCCTATTTTAAGTAATACAGATATTTTAAAAATCAAAAACTTGAAAAAAGAAGGCTTTAAAGTAGGTGAAGTTAATATTACATATATTAAAAATACTTCATTAGAAAAAGCAATTGATCGTGTTTTTGTAGAAGTAGATAAACGTTATCATGAAGGATGTAATATTGTTATTTTATCAGATAGGGCAGTAGATGATAACCATTTACCAATTCCTTCATTATTAGCTGTTGGAGCTGTTAACTCTTATTTAGTAAGAACTAAAAAACGTAACAGTTTAGCTTTAATTCTTGAATCAGCTGAACCAAGAGAAGTACATCATTATGCGACATTGCTTGGATATGGTGTTTCAGCTATCAATGGTTATTTAGCACAAGATACAATCTTTGATTTAATTGATCAAGGTTTATTAGATAAAGATTATTATGCAGCCGTTGATGATTATAATAGTGGTATTTTACATGGTATTGTTAAAATTGCTTCTAAAATGGGAATTAGTACAATTCAATCTTATCGTGGATCACAAAACTTTGAAGCAATCGGTTTATCAAGTGATTTAGTGAATAAATATTTTTCTAAAACAGTAAGTCGTATTGAAGGAAAAACAATTAAAGATATTGAAAAAGATGTCGAATATAGACATGATCAAGTATATGATCCACTTGGATTAGATGTAGACATCTCATTAAACAGTGCCGGCGATCATAAAGAAAGATCAGGAAAAGAAGAACATTTATATAATCCAGCAACGATTCATAAATTACAACAAGCAACACGTTTAGGTGATTATCAATTATTTAAAGAATATTCAAAAATGATTGATGAAGAAGGTGCACATCTTAATTTAAGAGGTTTAATGCAATTTAAAAAGACAAAATCAATTCCAATTGAAGAAGTTGAACCTGTGGAATCAATTGTTAGAAGATTTAAAACAGGTGCGATGTCTTATGGATCAATTTCAAAAGAAGCACATGAAACAATGGCGATTGCTATGAATAGATTACATGGTAAGTCAAACAGTGGTGAAGGTGGAGAAGATCCAGAAAGATTTGAAACACTTCCTAATGGTGATAGTAAATGTTCAGCTATTAAACAAGTTGCCTCAGGACGTTTTGGAGTAACAAGTGAATACTTATGTAGTGCCAATGAAATTCAAATTAAAATGGCACAAGGAGCAAAACCAGGTGAAGGTGGACACTTACCAGGTGGTAAAGTTTATCCATGGGTTGCCAAAACAAGACATTCAACACCAGGTGTAAGTTTAATTTCACCACCACCACATCATGATATTTATTCAATTGAAGACCTAGCACAATTGATTTATGACTTAAAGAACGCTAATAAAGAAGCACGTATTTCAGTTAAACTTGTATCAGAAGCAGGTGTTGGTACTGTTGCTGCCGGTGTTGCTAAAGCAGGTGCTGGTGTTATCCTTATTTCAGGATATGATGGAGGAACAGGGGCTGCTCCTAAAAACTCAGTTTATAATGCAGGTCTTCCATGGGAATTAGGTTTAGCAGAAGCTCATCAAACATTGATCATGAATGATTTAAGAAGCCGTGTTGTTATTGAAACAGATGGTAAACTCATGACAGGTAGAGATCTCGCCATTGCTACTTTACTTGGAGCAGAAGAATTTGGTTTTGCGACAGCACCACTTGTAACAATGGGATGTGTCATGATGAGAGTTTGTAATTTAGATACATGTCCGGTTGGAGTAGCTACACAAAATCCTATTTTAAGAAAACGTTTTAAAGGTAAACCTGAATATGTTGAAAACTTTATGCGTTTCATTGCTCAAGAATTAAGAGAATATATGGCTCAGCTTGGATTCAAAACAGTTGATGAAATGGTTGGTCGTAGTGATTTATTAGAACCTAAGGATGATGTTAAAAATATTGATTTATCAAAAATCTTAAATAATCCATTTACATCTAGTAAACATAGTCGCCATGAAAAGAATAATGAGTATGATTTCAAATTAAATGAAGTCAAAGATACAACAGTTCTTTATAAACAATTTAAAGAAGCTTTAGATAAACATCAAGGTAAAGAAATTGATGTCCGTGTTACAAATATCGATCGTTCATTTGGAACACTCTTTGGATCAGAAATTACGAAGAAATATGGAACATCATTAGAAGAAGATACTTTCAAAGTTAACTGCTATGGAGCAGGTGGTCAATCATTTGGTGCTTTCATTCCTCAAGGTTTAACATTACATCTTTATGGAGATAGTAATGATTACTTTGGAAAAGGCTTATCAGGTGGTAAATTAATTGTGGTACCACCAAAAGATTCAACAATTAAACCAGAAGATAATATTATCATTGGTAACGTTGCTTTATATGGAGCAACATCTGGTGAAGTTTATATCAATGGAGTTGCTGGTGAAAGATTTGCCGTACGTAACTCAGGAGCACATGCCGTTGTTGAAGGTATTGGAGATCATGGGCTTGAATATATGACAGGTGGTATGGTTGTTGTTTTAGGAAAAACAGGACGTAATTTTGCTGCAGGTATGTCTGGAGGTATTGCTTATGTCTATGATCCAGATAATACATTCTATGAACATGTCAATAAAGAACTCGTAGAATATAAAAATGTGAAATCACGTTATGATGAAGATCAATTAAAAGAAATGATTCAAAAACATTATCAATATACAAATTCAAATGTAGCTAAAAAGATTTTAGATGATTTTGGTAATGAAGTTGCTCATTTTAAAAAGGTTGTTCCTCATGATTATAAGCGTATGATGTCACTTATTAGTTCATTTGAACAACAAGGTCTTACAAATGAACAAGCAAAAGTAGAAGCATTTAATGCTTTTAAGAAAGGAATGTAGATTATGGGAAAACCAACAGGATTTTTAGAAATAGAAAGACAAGTATCAACAGAAATAGAACCATTAAAACGTATTAAAAACTTTAATGAATTTCATAAACCATTATCTAGAGATGAACAATCATGCCAAGGAGCACGATGCATGGATTGTGGTGTTCCTTTCTGTCAAAATGGGAAAATGATTCAAGGAATGGTATCAGGTTGTCCACTAAACAATTTGATACCTGAATGGAATGATTTAATTTTCCATAAAAATTATAAAGCCGCTTTAAAAAGACTTTTAAAAACAAATAATTTTCCAGAATTCACATCAAGAGTATGTCCTGCTTTATGTGAAGCAGCATGTACTTGTGGATTAAATGGAAATCCCGTTACCGTAAGAGAAAATGAAAATGCAATTATTGAAACAGCTTATGCTTCCAATTGGATGCAACCCCATCCACCTAAACATCGTATTGATAAAAAAATAGCAATTATTGGGTCAGGCCCTTCAGGACTTGCAGCAGCCGATCAATTAAATAAAAGAGGTTATCAAGTAACAGTCTTTGAAAGAGAAGATCGTTTAGGAGGGCTATTAATGTATGGTATTCCTAACATGAAACTTGAAAAACATATTATTGATCGTCGTATTGAATTAATGGAAGAAGAAGGTGTTGTTTTTAAAACAAATGCCGGTATTGAAAATAAAAAACAAGTTCAACAATTATATAAAGAATTTGATCGTGTTATTCTTGCTTGTGGTAGTAAAAAAGCTAGAGATATTAAAGCACCAGGGAGAGATGCCAAAGGTATTTACTTTGCTGTTGATTATTTAACTGGAATTACTAAATCATTACTTAATAGTCAATTAGAAGATCAAACTTTTGTTGAAACAAAAGGTAAAAATGTACTTGTTATTGGTGGTGGAGATACTGGTAATGATTGTGTTGGTTCAGCTATTCGTTTAGGATGTAAATCAGTTATTCAATTAGAAATGATGCCAGAACCACCTCATGAACGTTTGGATTCAAATCCATGGCCTGAATGGCCACGTGTGAAAAAGACAGATTATGGACAAAATGAATCTATTGCTGTCTTTGGACATGATCCTCGTCTTTATCAAACAACTGTTAAAGAGTTTATTAAAGATGATAAAGGAAATGTAAAACAAGTCGTTATTGTCTCACTTGAATCAAAACAAGTAGAAGGTCGCATGCAAATGGTTCCTGTTAAAGGAAGCGAAAAAACATTAGATGCAGATATTGTTTTAATTGCTGCAGGATTTGTAGGCTGCGAAGATTATGTTGCTAAAGCTTTTGATGTAAAACTTACACCAAGAGGAAATGTGTCAGATGAAAATTACCAAACAAATCAAAAACAATTGTATGTTGCTGGTGATATGCGGAGAGGTCAATCTTTAGTTGTTTGGGCAATTAGAGAAGGACGTGAAGTGGCACGTGCAGTTGATGAAGATTTAATGGGGTATTCTAATTTATAGGATATCAAAATATACTCACAATCATTGATAGAAAACCTTGGGATATTCTCGAGGGCTAAAAGTTAGAGAATATTCTCTGGCTTTTTTTGTAAATGTTATTTACAATGATTACTTTTATAAGCTGATTTTTGTAAATGTTAGTTTAAATGATAAGAGAATATTTTATAGATTTATAACCTTATGGTATAATGATAAAAAAGAAGACGGAGGTAGTATATGGCTTTACAAAAAGACTTTTTATGGGGTGGAGCGTTAGCTGCTCACCAATTTGAAGGAGGAGTATTAAATACTTCTAAAGGATATTCTGTAGCGGATGTTATGACAGCAGGAGCACATGGAGTACCTAGAGAAATCACTGATGGTGTGGTAGAAGGTAAATATTATCCTAATCATGTAGGAATTGATTTTTATGGACATTATAAAGAAGATATCGCTATGTTTGCGGATATGGGATTTAAATGTTTTAGAACATCAATTGCATGGACAAGAATTTTCCCATTAGGGGATGAAGAAGAACCTAATGAAGAAGGATTACAATTCTATGATGATGTTTTTGATGAATTATTAAAATATGGTATTGAACCTGTTATTACATTATCACACTTTGAAATGCCTTATCATTTAGCTAAAGAATACGGTGGATTTATGAACCGTAAAACAATTGATTTCTTTGTTAAATTTGCAAAAGTATGTTTCAAAAGATATAAAAACAAAGTTAAATATTGGATGACTTTCAATGAAATCAATAACCAAATGAACTTTAAAAATGATATCTTTGGTTGGACAAACAGTGGAGCTCATTTTGGAAACTATGATAATCCAGAAGAAGCAATGTATATCTGTGGACATCATACATTAGTAGCTTCAGCTAAAGCTGTTAAAATTGGTAAAGAAATCAATCCTGATTTCAAAATTGGAAATATGATTGCAATGGTTCCAATTTATCCATTTAGTTGTCGTCCAGCTGATCAAGTATTAGCACAACAACAAATGCATGATCGTTTCTTTTTCTGCGATGTACAATGCCGTGGACATTATCCTGCTTATGCTTTAAAAATGTTTGAAAGAAAAGGATTCAATATTGATATCACTGAAGAAGATAAAAAAGCATTAGCTGAAGGTACTGTTGATTATATTGGATTTAGTTATTATATGACAAATGTTGTAGATTCAACAGTCACAAAAGATGTTTCAAAATCAACAGATGGTTCAAGTGAACATTCAGTTAAAAACCCATATATTAAAGAATCAGATTGGGGATGGGCTATTGATCCAGAAGGATTAAGATATGCATTAAATATGTTCTATGAAAGATATGAAAAACCATTATTTATTGTAGAAAATGGTTTTGGAGCAATTGATGTTAAAGAAGAAGATGGTTCATGCCATGATCCATATCGTATTGATTACTTAAGAGCTCATATCGAAGAAATGAAAAAAGCTGTTGAAGAAGATGGTGTTGATTTAATGGGATATACTCCATGGGGATGTATTGACTGTGTTTCATTTACAACAGGTGAAATGAAAAAACGTTACGGATTTATCTATGTAGATAGAGATAATGAAGGTAATGGAACATTAGAAAGAAGTAAAAAAGATTCTTATGATTGGTATAAGAAAGTTATTGCTTCTAATGGTGAAGAATTATAATATAGAGGAACTTCCAAACGGGAGTTCTTTTTTTACTAAAAGATAATAAAAATATAATGTATTTACTAAAGAACAATCGAACTTATTTGATATAAAATTTTATAAAATAGCCCATTAGAATTTATTTTAGTAAAAAAATAGTTATAAATAATAAATAATAGATTGACTTTTACTAAAATTATGCGATAATACTCTAATGTAAGCGGTAACAACAAGAGAAAGGGAAAATTTTATGAAAAACAAAAAAATAAGTAAAGTTGTTTTATCCGTATTGACATCAATGTCAATGCTTAGTTCGTATTCAGCAACGATCTTTGCTGAAACACCAAGTCAAGAAACAGGTGTTGCACATGAACATGATTTAATCGAATTAGAACGTAAAAGTGATTTAATTACAAATGGTGGGTTTGATAATAATGGTGGTTCATGGAAAAAAACCAGGTACAGGTACATTTGGAAATGATAATGGAAATTATTATGGAAAGTTATCATCAAATTCTAATAATGCAGCAGTTTATCAAGTAGTAAGTTTTAAGAAAAATACAGATTATGTTGTTAAAGGAAAAGTAAAAATTTCTAATGCGAAAGGTCAAGTATTTTTAGCAGTAAAAAATGGTCAATTAAGTGCAGGATTAAAAGATAATAATGGAAAAACGATTGAAACGACGATTTCTTCATCAGAAGATAAAGCAGGTCAATATCAAGATATAGAATTTACTTTTAATTCAGGTGATAATACTTCTGGATCTATTGCTTTTATTAAATGGACAGAAGAAAATGGTAACCAAGATATTATTCAAGAAGAAGTGTGGATCGATGATGTATCCGTTAAAGAAGTAAGCAATGCTTCAGAAGATGATCAATATGAAATGGTTTGGGCTGATGATTTTAATAAAGGTCAATTAGATACTTCAAATTGGGATTATGAATTAGGTTCAATAAGAGGTGTTGAACAAGAACATTATGTAAATGATCCAGAAAATGTTTATGTAAAAGATGGACAATTAGTTTTACAAGTAACTAATAGAGATAAAGAAGATCAATATAAAAATCCTAGAGGCAATAGACAAGTTATTTATAATTCAGGAAGTATTAGAACTCATGGGAAAAGAGAATTTTTATATGGAAGAATTGAAATGAAAGCAAAACTTCCTAAAGGAAAAGGTGCTTTCCCTGCTTTTTGGACATTAGGTTCAGATTTTACGTTAGATGGTAGAATTAGCAGTGAACAAGGTGCTTCGTGGCCAGTTTGCGGTGAAATCGATATCATGGAAATGATTGGTGCAGAAAATGAAGACTTAAATGGAAAAGCAATAAGAAAGTTTATCAAACTTTACATGCTGGTTCAGCTGCAGATGTAGATCATTCAAAATCTATTTCAACATATACATTACCAAAAGGCATCTTTAATGATGATTATCATATTTTTGGTCTTAATTGGTCTAAAAATAAAATGGAATTTTATGTTGATAATAAAATTGTAGGATCTATTGATTATAGCAATAATGAAGAATATAAAAGATGTTTTAACAGACCACAATATATTCAAATGAATCTAGCAACTGGTGGAAACTGGGCTGGAGATGCTGGAGATAATCTTGCAGGGCAAAAATATGAAATTGATTATGTTTATTATGGTCAAAATGCTCAACAAAAAGCAGATTCTAAGGAATACTATGAAAATGCAATCAAAATCAATGGTGAACATGATGTGACAATGACAGAAGGTGAAACACCTAATTTATTAGAAGGTGTGACTTCTGATCAAGATAGTATTTTAGATTATTCAATTGATAATGAATATTCATTTAAATCAAAAGGTGGACTTACTTCTGTTGATTTAGTTTGTTCAGGTAAAAATGATAAACAAAGTTTAAAGAAATTAAAACCGGGTAAATATAACTTATACTATACAGCTAGAAGTAGTACTGATTCTACAAAACCATCAACAAGAAGAGCAGTTATACTTACTGTTTTACCTAATGGTAAACAAGATTTAATTGAATTAGATCGAGAACTTATTAAAAATGGTTCTTTTGAAAATGGAACAAATCCTTCATCTGGCTATGAAATAAACAGTCGTACATCATGGCAAGTCACAAATGCAAGATTTACAAAATGGCCAGGATGTTCATATGAAGGAAGCTGGTGTGGTTTTTTACCAGAAAATAATGGAAATGCTAATATTTATCAAACAGTTAATTTAAAGAAAAATACAAAATATAAACTAAAGGCAAAAGTGCAATTAACAGAAGTAGGACAAACAATGTTTGTCAACTTAAAAAAGAATGCACAATATCTTGTAAATAACAATGAAATTACAGTAAAATGTACAGAAGAAAATAAAGGACAATATCAAGATATTGAATTAGATATCGATACAGGAGACCAAGAAAGTATTTTTAATGGTAAAAATTCTACTGATTTAACAGTTTGTTTTATGAAATGGACTGAATCAACAAGTGATGCTACATATAAAGGAAAAGTATTTGTTGATAATGTTTCTTTAACAGAAGTGACAAATGAAGATGAAAATTATAATCTTGTATGGGCTGATGAATTTAATGAAAGTGAATTAGATAAAAAGAATTGGGGTTATGAATTAGGACATATTCGTGGTTTAGAACAACAACATTATACAAATAGTAAAGATAATGTTTATCTTGAAGATGGAAATTTAGTTATTAAAGCAACAAATAGAAAAACAGAAGATCAATATGAAGTAACACAAGGAGATACAACAAGAAAAGTTATTTATGATTCAGGAAGTGTAAGAACTCATGGTAAACAAGAATTCTTATATGGAAGAATTGAAATGAAAGCTAAATTACCTAAAGGTCAAGCAGTATTTCCAGCGTTTTGGACCTTAGGTTCTGATTTTCATTTAGATGGTAACATTGCTCAAGGTATTGGATGGCCCGATAGTGGTGAAATAGATATCATGGAATTAATTGGTAATGGAACTGCTGGTGGGGTTAATGGTAATAAACAAGTTTATCAAACACTTCATTATGGTACTAATGGTGAAGATGATGGAAAGTATGCTGGACATGGTACTTGTTATACATTACCAAGTGGTATCTTTAATGATGATTATCATGTTTTTGGAATCAATTGGTCAAAAGGAAAAATTGAATGGTATGTAGATGATCAAATTGTAAGAACAGTTGATTATAGTGATGATCAAAGAGCTTTAGAATGTATCGATAGACCGCAATATATTGAATTTAATTTGGCTTTAGGTGGAGCTTGGCCTGGTGCTGCAGGTGAAAACTTAGCAGGAACAAAATTTGAAGTAGATTATGTTCGCTATGCTAGAAATGAACAACAACAAAAAGATGCGGATACTTTCTATGCAAATGCTTATAAAATTAGTGGTGAAAAAGATGTTACGATGACAGAAGGAGACATGCCAGATTTATTAGCAGGTATTACTGTTGATGAAGGAACTGTTGTTGATTACTCTATTAATGATGAACCAATGTTCACAAATGTTGGTGGAAATACACATGTATCACTATTATGTACAGGTAAAGATGATCAAGAAGCCTTAAAATCATTAAAACCAGGAACATATAATTTATATTACACAGTATATGAAAAAGGAAATACAACAAAGGCAAGAACAAGAAGAGAAGTTTTACTTACAGTTGAAGAAAGAGTTTTCGAAAAAGATTTAGAAAAATCTGGATTAGAATTAAATGGTTTCGTTGGTGATACATTAGATACAATTAAATTACCTGAAGGTTGGGTATTTGAAAATCCAAAAGAAAAAATCACAAAAGATACAAAAGAAGTAAGTGTTAAATATTCAGAAATTGATGGTAAAGTAGGAACAGCTTTAATTAATGTTCAAGAAAGAGCACAAATTATTGCTGGTGAAAATAGTAAATATGATGTTAAAGATTCAAAACCATTGAAAATTACAATGAATGTTTCTAAAGAAAATGTTTTAAAAGTATTTGTTAATGGTAAAGAATTAGATACAAAATACTATACAATTGAAAATGTTTCTAACAAAGTAAACATTATTTTAAGTGAAGAATATTTAAAAACATTAGATAATGGAGAATATACTATTAAAATTACTTCTACATTAGGAAATGTTGAAACAACATTTACAGTAGATAATTCTAAAGACAGACAATACAAATCAAAAACCAAACGACTGTAAAAATAAGATGATGCAAAACATAAAACAAATAATGTTACGCGACTGTTGCCAAAAAAATACAAACTCAAAAAGAGTACAAAAACAGGTGATCAAACACCGTTGAATTACTTACAATCGGATGTTTGGTATCATTACTAGCAATTATATCTTAAAAAAGAAAAAAGTATTTTAATAAATTACAAAAGAAGTTTAAACAATAAAAGTTGTTAAACTTCTTTTATTCTATGCTTATAAATTGACGCTTACTTTTTAAGTTTTTATAGGAATAAATAAAAGGAGTCTTTATTGACTCCTTTTGAATTATTTAGATTTAAGTTTTTTAGCTAATTTTTTAAAAAATGATTCTCTTGCATAGACAGGTTCTAACCATTCATTTTTTAAAATATGTAAAGGATTTTCTGACATTAAAGTATGAATAGCATGATAATTATATTTTTTTTCTAAGTAAATAAAATATTTTAATTTAAATTCAAAGGTTTTCAGAGTAACCAGTAGCATCGATGCGTATCTGTAGCAATTACATGGATCAAGTCCTTCATCTAATAGTTGAAAATGCTATTTTTTTCAGCTTAGTTTTACCAATGATATCCTTTAAAAAGCTTGTTACGA
>ENA-OQHL01001360-OQHL01001360.1-human-gut-metagenome-genome-assembly--contig:-NODE-1360-length-12504-cov-4.738467_pt1 | contig 12504 bp, 15 predicted proteins | sample MGYA00242565_ERZ504723 | MGnify/ENA primary metagenome ERZ504723 (study PRJEB26092, sample SAMD00036211) | human gut metagenome | host: Homo sapiens | study: EMG produced TPA metagenomics assembly of... | reverse complement strand
TTTTTTCTGTCACCAGCTTCCGTAGAACTGACCGAGGATTACCGTGATCCCGGCGCAGAAGCCGTCGAGGATGAAGATAAAAAGGTTCATAAGACTGCCGGAGATTCCCACAGAGGCAAAGGCGTTGGTGCCGAGAAATCTGCCCACGATCAGTGAGTCGGCAGTGTTGTAAAGCTGTTGTAAAATGTTTCCAAGCAGCAGTGGAACGGCGAGGGTTAAGATCTGCTGTCGGATATTGCCGGAAAGTAAAGAGGTCTGGTTCTTGGTTATGTACTCCTGAAATATAATCTTCTGATACCGGATGTTCCGCACTGCGTACTCCAAATTCTATGCGCTGCTCCGGCTGGTGCCAAATCTGAAGGTTCAGTACCTTCACAGAAATCAGTGTATCACAGAAAATATTAATTGAAAAATGAATAATTAAAAAGTAAAATATAATCAAAATGATATATTTTGAACAGGATAAAATATTTGCAGTAAAAAAATCGGAGAAAACGGAGATCATTATGACAAAAACGGAGTTAGAGGCATTCCTGGCAGTTCTCCAGTACGGCAGTATCTCAGCAGCGGCAGAACGGCTTTTTATCACACAGCCGGCTATGAGCCGCAGAATGAAATCGATGGAAGAGGAACTGGGATACAGCCTTTTTGAGCGTGGACGCGGTCAGAGAAGCGTGGAACTTACAGAGAATGGAAAAGAATTCGTTCCGGTCGCGGAACGCCTGTTGACACTTTACAGGGAGGCGGAGGAGATACCGAGAAGAAAGAAAAGTCCGCTTCTGCGGGTCAGCACAGTGAACAGCATTGCTTTTTATCTGATGCCGGCTGTATTGAAAGAAATGATGTCCGCTCGGGACACCTGCAGCATTGAATTTAAGACGGGGCGTTCTTCTGATATTTATGGGTATGTGGAAAATGGAAGTGTTGATGTGGCTCTGGTCTCGGATCTTTTAAATTCCAGAAGAATAGTTCCGTTCCCTGTGTTCAGGGAGCCGTTCGTGTTTGCCGATGGTTTCCGCCGGATGCAAATCCGAGTCTCACAGCGGATAAGATGGAATTTCTGGAATACTTTCTGAATGGAAAAAAATGGGCGGTGATCCCGCTTCTTGTTGCAAGGCGATTCAAGAGACAAGACGTGTGGATCTGTCCGATGGAAGGCGGACCGGAGGACATGACGATCTATGGACTCACAAAAGAGAATCGGATGGATGATCAGATCCGAAGATTTTTTCAGTGTGTGAGAGAAGAACTGCAGATGATCGATGGGATAGAACTGTTTTCAGGAAGATAAAGAGAGATTCTGGTCGTTCAGAAAAATTTACAATTAAATTTCAGACAGGAAAAAGAGCCCGGCCACCGGAATATACCCCAGGATTCCGGTGCGGGCCCTTTTTCAAGAGTTACAATCTATGATCCCAAATTGGATCTTACAGGAAGTTCATAAATGTCGTAATAATAAGTGCATTGAAGAAATCGATGAACAGACTTCCTACTAACGGCACTACGAAGTATGCGGTCGGAGCCGGACCATACTTTGCGGTGATCGCCTGCATGTTTGCCATAGCGTTCGGTGTAGCACCCATACCAAATCCACAGAAGCCGGATGTCATAACGGCTGCGTCGTAGTTCTTTCCGAGAAGGTTGAATACTACGAAGTAAGCGAAGATTGCCATGAGAACTGTCTGTGCCGCAAGCATTACGATCATCGGAAGTGCCCCATCATACCATTCTTTCAATTCCTTTAAATTCATATGATATCGTTCACATAATTCTTCGACTTCCGTTTCTGTAAATCCCACGTATTCTGCCAATTGTCTCGGATTCGACATCGAATATTCAGAAAACATATTCAATGCAGAATGTGTTCCATATTTTTTTATCGGAAGAATTCCTGTCATATACACTAATTGAATGTATGATTTATCTTTTAACGTATCTCTTAAGAAATCTAAATACTTCTCTTGTGCTTCTTTGTCATTTTTATATTCTCTAAAAATACAATCCCACTCATCTATAATGATCACAAATGGACATTTTGTATTCCTATAAACGTCGCTCATTGTCCTAGTCAGATTTGTTTCATCAAAATATCTATAATCTGGATATTCTTCTAAAAGATCCCACAAAACACTTTTCTTAAGTAATTGTAACATATCATAGATATCTTTACTTTGACTCAAAAATTCCTGCATATTAAGAAATATCGTATCATACTGATTTAAATACTTCTCAAAATCCTTATCTTCAGAAATCTTTAATCCTTGGAACAATTCCCTGGAATCACATCCACGACTATAATAAGCAGTCAACATATCCGCTGCCATAGACTTTCCAAAACGACGTGGTCTGCTCACACAAAGATTCTGTTGCATTGTATTTAACACATGGTTCGTATATCCGATCAATCCGGTTTTATCCACATAAATCTCTGAATTGATCGCTCTATAAAATTTTTCATTTCCTGGATTTAGATAACTTCCCATCGCAGAGCCACTCCTTCTTCATACTTAATCTATTTTTATTATATTAAATTTTTCATCCACTTTCAAGAACATTTTTATATCTTTTATATTTTTTTATTATTTTTGGTAATATTCTAATCAATAATACTACATAAAAACTCCAGGATAAGCTTTCATATCACTTATCCTGGAGTTTTAAGGTCGAGATTATATTATATATTTTTTAGGAAAATTGACATTTAATTTTTGCAAGAAATAATGATTCTTACTGTACTGCTTTGAATGCTTCGTCTAAGTCTTCGATGATATCGTCGATATTTTCTGTACCGATTGACAGACGGATTGTATTAGGTTTGATTCCTGATCCTAATAATTCCTCTTCAGTCATCTGAGAATGTGTTGTAGATGCTGGATGGATTACTAAGGATTTAACGTCTGCTACGTTTGCAAGCAGTGAGAATAACTCTAAGTGATCGATAAAGTCTTTTGCTTTCTGTGCATCACCTTTGATCTCGAATGTGAAGATAGATCCACCACCGTTAGGGAAGTATTTTTTGTATAATTCCTGCTGCTCAGGATCATCAGATACTGATGGATGGTTTACTTTTTCTACTGCTGGATGGTTTTTCAGGTATTCTACAACTTTTAATGCATTCTGTACATGACGTTCTACTCTTAAGGATAATGTTTCTAATCCCTGTAAAAAGATGAATGCATGGACTGGAGATAATGTAGCTCCTGTGTCACGAAGTAATAATGCTCTGATCTTTGTTACGAATGCAGCTGCTCCAACATCTTTTGTGAAGCTCACTCCATGATAGCTAGGGTTTGGTTCTACTAATGATGGGAATTTTCCTGATGCTTCCCAGTCGAATTTACCACCGTCAATGATGACACCACCGATTGTTGTTCCGTGACCACCGATGAATTTTGTTGCTGAATGTACTACGATGTCTGCTCCGTATTCGATTGGTCTTACAAGGTATGGTGTTGCAAATGTATTATCTACGATCAGTGGAATGTTGTGTTCATGAGCGATCGCTGCTGCCTTCTCAATGTCTACAACATCTGAGTTTGGATTTCCTAATGTTTCGATGAATAATAATTTTGTGTTATCTTGAATTGCTGCTCTTACTTCATCTTCATTGAAAATGTCTACGAATGTTGTTTCGATTCCGTAATCTGGTAATGTATGCTCTAAGAAGTTGTATGTTCCACCATAAATGTTTTTCGCTGCAACTACGTGATCTCCTGCTTTTGTGATATTTTCAATCGCATATGTGATCGCTGCTGCTCCAGATGCTACTGCTAATGCTGCTACTCCACCTTCTAGTGCTGCGATTCTCTGTTCGAAAACATCTTCTGTTGGGTTTGTTAATCTTCCGTAGATGTTACCTGCATCTGCAAGTCCGAAACGAGCTGCTGCATGATCGCAGTTTCTAAATACATAAGATGATGTCTGGTAAATAGGTACTGCTCTTGCATCTGTCACTGGATCTGGCTGTTCCTGTCCTACGTGTAACTGTAATGTTTCAAACTTATAATTTCTTTCTTTACTCATAATTTCTATCTCCTTTGTTGACTTTTATTTTGAATTTTGTATGTTGTCTTTCTTGATTACAAACTTATCTTACCATTAGATTTCCTACTTGTCCAATATGAAAAGTCAACATCTAGTTATAGGATATCCCTATAGCCAGCGTCGTCACCCATAGCTTTATACTTTTTGATTTCTTCTAAATACTTCTCTCCTAATGGGCTGATCGCAACTCCTTTTCGCTTGATATAGCCAATCGTCATGAGCTCATCCGATTTTAGTTTCACAGCACAGTAATCATCACCATTTAAGCTTTCACAGATAATTCCTGAACATAACGTATATCCATTTAACCCAACCATGAGATTTAACATAGTAGCTCTGTCATTTGCTTTGATCAGTCGTTTATATTCATAAGTACTTAATACTTCTTCTGCAAAATAAAAGGAATTGTACGTCCCCTGTTCAAAGGATAAGCATGGATATTCTTCCAGCTCTTCGATCGTAATCTCTTCTTTATCTGCCAGAGGATGGCCTTTCCACATATAAACGTAAATTCCACATTCCAATAATGGATGGAATTCAAGCCCTGATTCCTGCAGCATCTTGCTTAATACTTTCTTATTAAATTCATTCAAATAAAGAATTCCAATCTCACTGTGAAAATCTTTGACATCCTTGATCACTTCGTATGTCTTTGTCTCTCTGACTGCAAATTCGTATTCATCCATGCCAAACTGTTTGACCATCTCCACAAAAGCATTCACTGCAAATGTATAATGCTGCATGGAAACTCCGAATTTCTTCTTAATATTTTTCTTCTCAATATAGCGAGATTCCATAAGCTGATACTGTTCAACAACCTGTCTTGCATAACTTAAGAATTCCATTCCTTCTTGTGTGACTGATACTCCTCGATTACTTCTCTTAAAAAGTCTTGTTCCAATCTCTTTTTCTAATTCTTTGACTGCAAGAGAAAGACTTGGCTGTGAGATAAACAGGCTTTTTGCCGCCTCATTCATAGATCCTGTATCTGCGATCGCTATAATATATCTTAATTGTGTTAATGTCATCTTCTTTCCTTCCTAATCATCTTTTGAAACGATTTACTTCTATAAATTATTTCTTCCATTTTTTGTCCGTGGTCTATTATACTTGATTTTTCGCCGCTTGTCCTATGATTTTTGAAAGAAATACTCTTGACATGCTGGTTTGCTTTGTCTTATAATAATGCTTGTTATGATAGTTAGAATTCTAACTATTAGCTTTCTAATCATAAAAGGAGCATCATCTATGTATGAATCATCTTATCATTATCTTCTGATGTCCAATCATTTAAGCCTTCAGAAGAAAATCATGACCGTCTTAAAGCCACTTGGCCTCTCAACCGGCCAGCCAAAGATCTTAGATCATCTTCGATATCATAATGGTGCCAGTCAAAAAGACATTGCCCATGCTTGTCATATCGAACCTGCTTCTTTGACTTCTATTTTAAATCGAATGGAAAAACAGCATATGATCGAGCGTAAGAATTTAAACGGAAATCGCCGATCCTTTCATATTTTCCTGACAGATTATGGGAAGGAACTGTCTGAATCAATTGAAAAAGCTTTCTTATCTCTTGAACAAGAAGTTTTTTCTGGGATTTCTAATGCAGAAAAAGAACAATTTCTAAAGATCTTTGAAAAACTATATAAAAATACTACAAAAGAGGAGTAAATCACATCATGGAAAAACTAAAACGTTATATCATCTTTTTTATTGGGCTTTATATTAACTCTCTCGGAGTTGCCCTGATCACAAAAGCAAGTCTTGGTACATCACCAATTTCTTCCATTCCTTATGTACTGAGCCTTAATTTCCCATTTACACTTGGAAATTTCACCATTTTCTTCAGCCTGTTACTGATTTTTTTACAGCTGTTGATCTTACGAAAGAATTTTAAACTGGAACACGTGTTACAGATTCCAATCTCTATCTTATTCGGATATTTTATTGACTGGTCTATGATCCTTCTTGGATTTGTAAATCCGTCCTTTTATTTGATGAAGATCATTTATCTGCTGATTGGATGTCTGATCCTTGGATTTGGTGTGTATACAGAAGTCCTTGCCAATGTTGCCATGCTTCCTGGGGAATCTTTTGTACGTGCCATTGTAATGACATGGCATACAGAATTTGGTGTCACAAAAATCTGTTTTGACGTATCTATGACTCTGTGATTGCCGGAGTTCTTTCCTTTGTATTCGCAAGTAAGTTAGACGGTGTACGTGAAGGTACAGTTATTGCCGCTTTACTTGTTGGATTTATTGCACGTTTATTTGGACGTTTCTTATCTTTTGTGGAGCCAATGCTGTTCCCAGATTCAGATACTAACACAGATTTAGACACTGACACAGATTCAACAGACACTCCTATTGTCATTACAATCGCTCGTGAATATGGAAGCGGTGGACATGATCTTGGAGAAGCTCTTGCAAAACGCCTTGGATTTGATTTCTATGACAATGAGATCATTCAGATGGCTGCAGGTTCTACTGGTTATGATCCTGAATTCATCAAGAATAATGATGAACAGATGCGTAGTTCCCTGCTTTATGACCTTGTGAATCAGGTATATTCTCACGCACCACAGAACCCAGCTCCAAAAGATAATATCTTTGCGGCAGAATCTAAAGTAATCAATGAGCTTGCTTCAAAAGGAAATTGTGTTGTGATCGGTCGTTGTGCGGATTATATCTTAAGAAACCGCCCTCATTGCATGCGAATCTTCTTACATGCACCTGCCGAGTATCGTGTGAAACGAATTATGAGAACGGAAAACTTATCTCATGATGCGGCACTGACGAAAGCAATCCAGATGAACCGCAAGCGTTCTGATAACTATCATTATTATACGCATCAACCATGGGGATTATCCAGAAACTACCATCTGACACTGGACACTTCACTTGGAGATGATTTTGTGCTTGATAGCATTTGTGAAGGGTTGAAACATATTCAGTAATTTATTGTGATTGTAAAAAGGATAGATGCCTTATTAACTTTGGTATCTATCCTTTTCTACTTTCTAATATTTTTGGAAACTGAAATATAAAACTTGTTCCTTCTCCTTTTTTGCTTTCCACATGTATTTGCCCGCCATGAACTGCCACGATAAAGTGAACCATCGAAAGACCAAGTCCAGTTCCTCCATTCTCTCTGGAACGGCTTTTATCTACCCGGTAAAAACGATCCCAGATCTTAGGAATATCTTCCTGATCGATCCCTATCCCATCATCCTTTACTTCTCCTATGATCATATCTCCTTGTTCTTTCCATAGAATATCAATATGACCATGTTCCTTTCCATAGCTGATCGCATTCTGAACAAGATTCATCATCATTCGTAATAATAATGTGTGATTTCCCATCATCTTTACATCTCGATCACTGGAAACAGATATCTGAATCTTCTTTTTCTCTGCCTGCTCGCGCAATTCTTCTACGATAACTTCTGTCAATAGTATGAGATCAACTTCTTCCATATCATAAGATTCGCTCATCTCACCTCTTGCGATCATTAACATCTCATTGATCAATTTCGACATGCGTCTTGCCTGTCTTAAAATGATCATGATCTCTTCTTTTTCTTCTTCATCTAATACTGGATCTTCGATCAAATATTCGCATTGAGAAATGATCACGGTCACTGGAGTTCGAAGTTCATGGGATACATCTGCTGTAAACTGTTGTTCTTTTTCAAAGGATTCTTCCAGTCTTTCGAACATTTGATTAAATTTATGAGATAATTCATACAATTCATCTCTTACTTTCGGCAATGGAAGCCTTTTTGTAAGATCCTTTCCATAACTGATATTCTCTACCTGATCACAGATCAGATCCACCTGCTTTAATGCACGTTTCAGCATAAAATATCCTGTCATTGCTATCAATACGATGAACACGGGATATAAGACGATCATCATTTTCTGAGATGTTGTCATAAATACTTCGATCGCATGAATGGATGTGATCCCCCTGATCCATATAGCCTTATTCTTTCCATAGGTATGCACACTGTCATATACCATCCATTTGCTGCTGCCGGATGTAATGACTCTCGGTGTATGAGATTTTAAGATCGTCTGCTTCGGAAATTTCTCTGGCATTGTGCCGTATAATAGTTTTCCATTATCGTCATAAACACAAAACATGACTCCATCCTGATAAAACTGAGTATCTTCTGATAGATAGTAAGTTCCATCCTGAAATTGAAAGTTTGCAGAAAAACCTGTCACTGCTGTACTGACTTCTTCTTCTGTCGCTGAAATCCCGACTTTGTCTACAAAGTAAAACATAAAGACAAGAACCATTCCTAAAATAAGTGCAATGATCCCTGTATACCATAATGTGACCTTTTTCTTGATCGTCATCTGCTTCATCATTCTTCCCTCATCACATAGCCTGTTCCGCGTACCGTATGGATCAGTTTTTTCTCATATCCTGCATCAATTTTCTTTCGGAGATATCTTATATATACATCTATAACATTCGACCCTCCCTCATAATCATAATTCCATGCATTTTGTTCAATCTGCTGCCTCGTCATCACGATATTCTGATTCCGCATCAGACATTCCAACACCATAAATTCTTTCGACGACAAACTGATCTCTTTTCCAGCTCTTGTCACAATTCTTGTATCCCGATCCAGCGTAAGATCTGCAATCTTTAACTGATTCGTTACAAATTGGGGTTTCCTCCGCATCATCACGCGGATTCTTGCGAGTAACTCTTCAAACGCGAATGGCTTGATCAGATAATCATCGGCCCCCAGGTCAAGCCCCTTTACCCGGTCCTCAATACCATCCCTTGCAGTCAGTAAGAGAATTGGTGTATTATTCCCCATCTGCCTGACTTCCTTTAAAACTGCAAAACCATCCTTTCCAGGAAGCATGATGTCGAGAAGAACTCCATCATAAGATGTCATCTCCATATAATCTAGCGCTTCTTCTCCATCTCCACAGGTATCCACACTATAATGCTCTCTTACCAAACGTTTCTTTATAATATTTCTTAAATCTTTTTCATCTTCAACAACTAATATTCTCATAATGCCTTTATTATAATACAATCTGTTTTTTGAATCCAGCACCCATTTTTAATGTTATTTTAATGTTTATTGGTTATGCTATTTATAACAAAAGGAAATCTATCCCAACCAAAGAAAGGAGTTTACAATGAAAAAAATATTATATTTATTCTTCACATGTTCTATCATTTTTGCTTTTGCAGGATGCAGTCCTTCAAAGAAAGATTCTGCCGAGGCTACCACAACACAGGAAATTGCAACAACAACTTCCACTACAGAAAATACCACTGATTCTTCTACCTCTGATTCAGATGCCAAGAATGATTCTTATGATTTTTCAGCTTATAAAAAAAGAATCAAAAAACTCACTAAAAAAGTAAATAATGCTGCTTCTTCTTCCAATGCATCTGTCAACGAAAAACGTTTTTACACTTTGAAAAAGGAACTTGATGTGGTTGATGATGAACTTGATCATCTGGATGATGAATTTGAGCATGCTTATGAAAGCGGTAAACTAAGCTTCAAAGTTTATAAATCCAGAGAAAAGACAATAGAAAAATTGGAAGATCAGCTTGATCTTTTAGAAGATGCCTTGGAAAATAAATTTGGAATTGATGATTAGGAAAAAGAAAGATGCCATTGTAATTTTGGCATCTTTCTTTTTCCATCTCAGTAAAATTTATTCCCAATCATTTTTTACTTCTTCTAATTTGCTTCTTAACGTCTTTTCAAGCCCAACAAATGCTGGAATGAAACTATCACGAATCAATAATATCATCTCATCAACTTCTTGCTCATTATATATATGAACAGATGTATTTCTTTTTTTTAACATTAATAGCCATACCGCTGCATCATCTACAAAACCAAGTTTATACCCTAACTGTAAAATCTCTCTTGGTGACCCAGTTGCCGCTCCGTCTGCTCCGTGCATTTTTAATATCTCTTGTAATGCTTTCCATGCAAGCTCAAATGTCAAATTAAATTGTCCGATTACGCCTGTTCTGTAAATATCTTATTATCTGCCATTTCAAAATCTGCACTTTTTAACACTTCAAGACAATTCGAAAAGTTGTCAAGCTTTTTCATATATTATCACACCATCCTTTTCTATTTCTTGTTTTAATTCCTCTGAAATTGGCTTATCTGCTTCTACCACATCAAAACTTAATAGGGAATGTACTTTTTCTTTAATATCCCAATAAAAAGAGTCAAAATCTCCGCCATATACAGCAATATCAATATCACTTCTCTCTGTATTGTCACCTCTTGCTCTCGATCCAAATAAAATTACTTTATTGATTGAATATTTTTTTGCAAATGCAGAAATGTCCTTTAAAACTCTTTCTGGAATATTGTATTTCATACTCTGATGCCTCCTGATTTTCTACATTAAATGGAATCTTATGTCTTGGAAATATTATAACATCTTTTATATCTCCAGTAAATCTTCCAATTTGCATCCTAATAATGCAAACCAATTACATCTCTTTTTCTTGATGATCAAAAAAAGATGCCATTGTAGTTTTGGCATCTTTCTTTTTCCATGTATCTCTTTGTTATTATTGTTTTCTTACGTTAAAATGTATGCAGATTATTCCTCTTTAATCCATCTCTGTCTTTTGCCCATTTAATGTATGTCTTCTTTGCTTTCTTTGGCACATAGACTTTATTAAAGATTGGAAGAGCTGTGAATTCATTTCCTTTAAATTTGCTCACGATCACTGGTGGTTTTTGTTCCGTGGAAATATACGGTAGCACTATCTCCAAAGAACATCCAATCTTCTACGACTTTCTTCACAGATTTTGGAATATGTACCTGATTCTTCGTGCCAATCTTTCCCATCACAGAAACTGTATCATCAATCACTTTTACTTTGGATGGAATTGTGATCTTCTTTGTCTTAACAAGCACTGCTGTTAATGTTCCATTGGATTTACGATAGATGCAGTTATTTGCCATCTTGTAAGTCTTATTTTTACTGCTTAATCTTACTTTTGTAATCTTCTTGCTTTCTAATGCTTTGGCACCGATCTTCTTTACTGACTTTGGAATTACAATACTTGTTGCCTGTGATCCATTTAGGGCATTTGCCTTGATTTCTTTTACAGATGATGGGATTGTAAGCTTTTTCATCTTGTTTGGTACAAGTACTAAGGTTTTTTCCAGATCTTGTTGTCAACATGCCTTTTTTCACCGCAAATATTTTATTTGCTTTTGGACAACTGAATGTTTTTACCTGATTGCTCTTTACAAATGCTGTGCTGTCTATTTCGTTCATATTTTTTGAAAATGTTACTTTAGATAATGCACTGCATTTTGCGAAAGTATATGCTGGTACACTTGCTGTCTGTTCTGGAATCACGACACTTTTTAGTTTTTTCATACCACTAAATGTTGCTATCTCCAACTGATTTACTGTACCTGGAATTGCTACTGTTTCAATGGTCTGTTTGTTCTTATCATCATTTGACAGATCTCCATAACAGTTATGCCATGGTTCAATGGTATCTCCAAACAGATTTTGATAAGCATCCTCATCCTCACCTTTATTATATAATTCTTTTCCAAATCCTACTCTGGTAAGTTTTGCCTGATTAATCTCTTTTGGCAATGTTAATTTTGTGATCTTTTTGCTTAATTTAATCTGATAGATCCAGCTTTCTTTGCCGTCTTCTGTCAAATATGCAGAATACTTGATACCATTTTCTTCTTTCGTGACTGATTTACTTGTGTTCCATTTGGTTGCTGCTTTCACATTGTTCGTGAGTGTGACCGCACTGATCGTTGCTGCTAGCAGAGTGATAAAACATAGTAATCTTTTTTTCATTTGATTGTCCCTCCTTGTTTATAAAATATATTTATTGCTTTCTTATATTATACAATTATTTAATATAATTATCTACTAATATTTATCATCCCATAATGTTTAATAACATTTTCATCTGTAATTTTTACTTGTGTCGCATATTTTGAAATATTAGCTATTCTATAGTATTTATTTGCACTATCATCCACATAGTAGCTTCCATCAGTATCTCCTGCTGCATGAAAATCATGGCAAACCGCAACATCACTGCGTTTTCCTTGGTATCTATATAAATTATTTCGTTCTATTCTATATGCCATTGTAAATCTGCGCTTCTGAACATTAGAATCTTATAGTAACAACCATCTCCAAATGGTATAATTAAGTTGTCAAAATCAACTCACCGAAAGGAGCTGATTGTTATCTACCGTCAAAAAATTTTTGAAAAACATTCATTTTGCTCATCTCTAATAATTTAAATACTTATTTTCATTATATCTTTAATCAGTTATTTGTCAATAACTATTTTGATTTGAAATTCTTTTTATTTTTAAATATTTTTATTGTAAATATTTAAAATAATATTATACTTTTAATTGAAAGACAAAATAAAATATATAA
>ENA-OQHL01001358-OQHL01001358.1-human-gut-metagenome-genome-assembly--contig:-NODE-1358-length-12522-cov-1.787172_pt1 | contig 12522 bp, 17 predicted proteins | sample MGYA00242565_ERZ504723 | MGnify/ENA primary metagenome ERZ504723 (study PRJEB26092, sample SAMD00036211) | human gut metagenome | host: Homo sapiens | study: EMG produced TPA metagenomics assembly of... | reverse complement strand
TACCGTGATGGCAATAGCCTTACTGCCTTTTATTTATAAGAGTTTTCGCAGATACGGAAATAAGTAAAAATTGTATTCATACTCATGAAAAACAAAGTAAGTAAAATATTTTCTGGAAAAATCAAAGATACTGCTGATTGTGTCTGCTTGCAGCGTATGTATTTAAGTGGGAAATTGTGGGTGTGTATACACTGCTTACCACGGAAGAAATATTCAGATTGGTTGTATCGTTAATTATCTTAGGCGTAAGTGGATGATCAGTTTATCGTAGAGAGAGGTATTGGATATGGATTATATAAAAGAAAAATTATATCAGCAGTTAGCAGATTGGAATTAATGTAAACCGAAATTTGCAGAAGAAAGAAAAATCAGCACTCATTCACAAAAAATGTGAAGCGGGTGCTGATTTTTAAATCAATAGCAATTTAAAATTTACAGAAGCTGGACTCCATTTTCCTCGCACTGTGCGATCATATCTTCTGGCCACAGAGAGGACTGTACTTCTCCAATGTGTGCTTTGCGCAGGAAGAACATACAGATACGGGACTGTCCGATACCGCCGCCGATGGTGTATGGAAGTTCTTCGTTGATGATTGCTTTCTGGAAAGGAAGATCTTTTCTTTCTTCACAGCCAGCCTTCTTTAACTGGGAAAGCAGCGCTTTTTTGTCAACACGGATACCCATGGAAGATAACTCTAATGCGATATCAAGAACCGGATAGTAAACAACGATATCAGCATTTAAACTCCAGTCATCATAGTCAGGAGCACGTCCGTCATGGCGTTCACCATTTTCCAGAACATCACCAATCTTCATAATGCAGACAGCACCTTTTGCTTTTGCATGTAATACTCACGAAATTCCTTTGGAGTGTTGTCCGGGAACTGTCAGCTAATTCCTGAGTGTGACAAAGAAATGTCATGAGGCAGGATTTCTTCAATATAATCATACTGGATTGCCATATATTTTTCTGTTTTACGAAGGCATTTGTATACAACCTTTACGGTATCCATCAAAGTTGCAATGGTACGCTCATCTTTTTTTGATGATTTTTTCCCAATCCCACTGGTCGACAAAGATAGAGTGGATATTGTCGGTGATTTCATCGCGGCGGATGGCATTCATATCCGTGTAAAGTCCTTCGCCGTAAGAAAAACCATATTTTTTCAAAGCATATCTTTTCCATTTTGCAAGGGACTGGACAACTTCAGCTTCCATTCCGTTCTGTTCTTTGATATCAAATGTAACAGGGCGTTCCACACCGTTTAAGTTATCGTTTAATCCGGAATCAGGATCGACAAATAAAGGTGCTGATACACGGGAGAGATTCAGTCTCTGGGAAAGAAGATTCTGAAAGAAATCTTTGACTGTTTTAATTGCAATCTGTGTATCATGCAGGTTTAATTCTGAATGATAATCTTTTGGAATAATAAATTTTTCCATATATATAAGTTCTCCTTTAGTGTTGATTCGTAATCATAACCTAAATAATTATAGCACAGCGAAACTGATTTTCAAGAAAAGAAAACACATAATTCTAAAATTATTCTAAAATTACTTTTATAAAAGAAAAAAATATTGTATTCTAACTATGTTATGGATTCAGGGAAGATTGCAAATAGCAATACCAGAAAAGGAAATGATATAGAATGAAGAAAAATCATTTGTCAACAGAGACACTCGTTTTCGAGATTATTTCGGCGATAGCAGCATTATTTTATATGGGATTACAGGTTTATTATGGGATTGTCTACGGCGCAGGGGCAGTGCGTATTGTCATGAATGTGCTGATCCTGATTCTTGTCTATATGGGGCTTACTGTGCTGGCTGTTTACCCGGAGCGCGTTAATGGACTGTCGCGCGAGGTCTGTACCGGAGCGATACGCAAATATACGATCCGCATGGTGGAACTGATCAAACTGGTATTTGTGTTGTCTCTTCTTTTTACCAGCATCTGCGATGCGTTAGGATATCGGGTCGATGCAGCATATAGTCTGATTGTTATGGGGCTGATTCTTGTAGTTGCGGTAGTCTTTGAGGTGAAGATCATAAAAATATTGCGCAAATTAAAATAAAAACTACAAATGCGCTGCCATTATCTGGAAGAAAAACAACGAAAAAATATCTTGCATGAATGACAGAGGCTTGCTATAATCTTCTTTGGTTTTTAGAGTTTAGGAATAGGAAAACGGGCGTTAATTCATGTTTAAAAGAAAAAAAGAAGTAGAAGAATATACAGTTGAATCATTTAAGGAGACAAGTGTGATGTTGACCACACAGAATGGTTCCATGGAAGTTCAGAAGTATAAGCTGCCATTGGAATTAGAGATTGGCGATATTTTGATCCAGAATGAATTCGGCATTTATGAGAAAAAATAAGGATGACGGCAGGAGGGGCGTATAACCCCTCTTTTTCTTTTATACGAGAGGAAGAATGAATGGAAAAAAAAGAGACAGATTGCGGCAGTTTTGATATTGCTTGCATTGATTGGCGTGATCGCCTACAGACATAGCACAGGGAAAGATCTGGAAAAATATGAGGCATCTTTTTTTGATGTGTTTGACACGCAGACGCAGATTATCGGATACGCATCATCAAAGGAGCAATTTTCGGAACAGATGTCCTTGATCAAAGACAAGTTTCAATACTATAATGATCTGTATGATATTTATCACGACTATGAGGGGATGAATAACATCAAGACCATCAATGATAATGCGGGAATCCAGCCGGTAAAGGTGGATGAGGAAATCATCGAGCTGTTGAAACTCGGCATTACGATGGATGAAAAAAACAGATGGAAACATGAATATCGCAATGGGAAGTGTGCTGTCTATCTGGCATGATTATAGGGAAGCAGGAAGTGAAGATCCGGATTCTGCAGAGCTGCCGCCGATGGACGAATTAGAGAAAGCAGCAGAACATACAGATATCCATGATATTGTCATTGACGAGGAGGCGTCTACGGTTTATCTGACAGACCCGGATATGTCGTTAGATGTTGGAAGTATTGGAAAAGGTTATGCGGTTCAAAAGGTTGCAGAGTATGCAAAAAATGAACTGGGAATCCAGTACATGCTTTTTTCGGTCGGGGAAATGTGTGCGCTATTGGCGGACACCCGGATGGAAGCGCCTAGGGCGGTCGGAATTCAGAATCCTGATGTGGAGAGTGATCAGGCATATATAAAAAAAGTGGAAGTTCAGGATTTAAGCGTGGTAACGAGTGGAAATTATCAACGCTATTATACAGTCGATGGAAAAAGATACTGTCACATTATCAATCAGGATACCCTGATGCCGGCAGATAATTTTTCATCCGTTACCATTATCACAAATGATTCTGGAATGGCAGATGCGTATTCCACTGCGGTTTTTAATATGCCGCTTGCGGAAGGAATGGAATTTGTAAATCAGCTTGACGGTGTGGAGGCAATGTGGATTTTAGAAGACGGAAGCATTCAGTATTCGGATGGATTTGAAGAATACACCAGGTGATGATAAAGTATTTTTGATCCGGCAAAGAAACAAGTGCTGCTGATAAAAAGAAAACAAAGAGGAAAGAGAGTCCCAGATGAAAAAAATATTTCAGATGAAAGAACCATCTCAAAAAGAAGCAGGGGCGCAGGATGGGAAAGCGTTACACATCCGGAAAAATGACTGGCTCCTGATCGTTGTGTTACTTGTGGCGGCGGCCGGTATATACGTTGCAATACAGTATTACCAGAAGGTATCGACCCAAAATGCAGTTGCCGTTGTGACGGTGGACGGTGTGGAATATGGGAGATATCCACTCTCGGAAGATCATACAGAAACCATCCGCTTTGAGGATGGCTCCTATAACCGGTTTGCGATTCAGGATGGCTATGTGAGCATGCAGGAAGCGTCATGCCCGGATCAGATCTGTGTGCATCACAGCCGGATCAGCAGGAACAAGGAGACGATCGTCTGTCTGCCGGACAAGGTAGTCATCACGATCGAGAACGGAGAAGACTCCGGAATTGACATTTTGCAGCATTAGAGAAAAGAAGGGAATAATTATGGCAAAAAAAACAGCACTTCTTGGAATGCTTGTGGCACTTGCATTTGTGCTTTCCTATATTGAAACGCTGATCCCGGTAAATCTGGGGATTCCCGGGGCAAAGCTTGGACTTGCAAATCTTGTGGTGATGGTCGCACTGTACACACTTGGAACAAAGGAAGCATTTGCACTTTCCATGGTGCGTATCTTGCTCACAGGGCTTACATTTAGTTCCATGGCAGCGATGCTTTACAGTTTTGCCGGGGGACTTTTGAGTTTTGCAGTGATGTATCTGGCAAAGAGATCAAAGCTTTTTTTCGGCTGCCGGAGTGAGCGTTCTCGGCGGCATTTCGCACAATGCAGGTCAGATATTTGTCGCAATGTGGGTACTTGATACGGCAACTTTAATTTATTATCTCCCGGTTCTTGCTATCACAGGGATTGCTTCCGGAACGGTGATCGGACTTCTTGCAGTGATGGTGATCCGGCGGGTTTCTGGCATGATAAATCGTTGGAATTGATGTTTTTTAACCCAAAAGAATAACAATTATTAAAATTTGTTATAATAAAAATCAAATTTTTTCTTGCATTTCTGTTTTTGAAGTGATATAAATATTACAACATTAACACAGTAAAGCGTTGATAGAGACTCTGATCTTCAGGCGTCGACAGGAATACAGCGTCACCGACTGAGAGCGCTGTTTGAAAGAGGAGATACAGGGAACACTCTGGAGCAGACTGGTTGAACCATAACCGGGTATTACAGTCGAAGCTATTTGGATCATTGTGATGACCGGTATGCAAGTAGGTCAGTACGTCAGTGCACGTTACGCACATTGAGTGGGAAAATGAATTTAATGTTATCATTTTTCAATGCGGGTGGTACCGCGGGATAATCGTATATCTCGCCCTGAAAGAACGAAGTTGTTCTTTCAGGGCTTTTTTAGTTTCATTTATTATAATGATTATTCCGTCCCGCACCGAGTAATTCCCAAAATAAGGAAAGAAAAGGAGCGTACAAACGTATGGAATTCATGACAGGAGTAAACAAAAAAGACACAGTAGAGATCAGTGAGATCTTAGCAGGAGATTTCGAAGGAAAGACCGTGAAAGTGAACGGTGCAGTCCATACCATAAGGGATATGGGAGAAGTTGCATTTGTCGTTTTACGAAAAAGGGAAGGACTTCTTCAATGTGTATTTGAAGAGGGAAAAACAAAATTTGACTTAAAAGATTTAAAAGAAGCAGCCACCGTGGAGGTGGAAGGTGCAGTGAAAAGTGAGGACAGGGCACCGAATGGTTTTGAAATCCGGTTAGACAGCATCCGGGTATTATCTGAGCCGGCTGCACCGATGCCGTTAGCAATTTCCAAGTGGAAATTAAATACTTCTCTGGAAGCAAACTTAAACAACCGTTCCATTGCACTTCGAAATATAAGAGAGCGTGCAAAATTTAAGATTCAGGAAGGTGTCGTCAGAGGATTCCGTGATTTTCTTTATGAGCAGGGATTTACCGAGATCCACACGCCAAAGATCGGAGCAAAAGGCGCTGAGGGTGGTGCAAATATGTTCCGTATGGACTATTTCCACAGACCGGCTGTTTTAGCGCAGAGCCCACAGTTTTATAAACAGATGATGGTGGGTGTGTTTGACAGGGTATTTGAAACAGGTCCGGTATTCCGTGCAGAAAAACATAACACGAAACGTCATTTGAATGAGTATACCAGTCTTGATTTTGAGATGGGATACATTGATGGATTCGAAGATATCATGGCAATGGAGACCGGATTTTTACAGTATATGGTTGACCTTTTGAAAAAGGACTACGAAAAAGAGTTGAAAATCCTTGATGTGACACTGCCGAATGTGGATAAAATCCCGACCGTCAGATTCGACGAGGCAAAAAGAAAAGTAGCTGAAAAATATGGCAGAAAAATTCGTAACCCATATGATCTTGAACCGGAAGAGGAGGCTTTGATCGGACAGTATTTTAAAGAGGAATGTGATGCAGATTTCGTGTTTGTCACACATTATCCTTCCAAGAAAAGACCATTCTACGCAATGGATGATCCGGCAGATCCGACGTTTACATTAAGTTTTGATCTATTATATCACGGTCTGGAGATCACGACCGGTGGACAGCGTATCCACGATTACAATATGCTGCTGGAAAAAATCGAAAAACGCGGCATGACAACCGAGGGCATGGAGCAGTACATGGACACATTCAAACACGGAATGCCACCACACGGAGGTCTTGGAATCGGTCTGGAGCGTCTGACGATGAAACTGATCGGTGAAGATAATGTCAGAGAGACCACATTGTTCCCACGTGATATGAGCAGATTAGAGCCATAGCTGGAAAGAAAGCAGAGAGGATAAGAAAAATGGCAAATATTATTTCGGATGAAACCATTGAATATGTAGGAATTCTTGCAAAACTGGAATTGAATGAAGAAGAAAAAGAGCAGGCAAAAAAAGACATGGGAGCCATGCTTGACTATATTGATAAATTAAATGAGTTAGATACCACAGGAGTTGAGCCGATGTCTCATGTTTTCCCGGTGACAAACGTATTTCGTGAAGACGTTGTCACGAATGGAGACGGAAGCGAAGCAACCCTTTCTAATGCGCCTTCCATGAAAGACAGTGGATTCAAGGTGCCAAAGACGATCGGTTAGCAATTCAGATGTGTTGGATGTGAGCATGAAATAAGGAAGAAAGGGTGATAGAAATGAGTTTAATGAGTTTGACTGCCGTGGAATTAGGCAAAAAAATAAAAGCAAAAGAAGTTACGGTTACAGAGGCTGTTACAGCAGCTTTAGATGCAATTGAAGCAAAAGAGAAAAAGTGAACAGTTTCGTGACAGTAGATCGTGAAGGTGCATTAAAACGTGCAGAAGAAGTACAGAAAATGATCGATGATGGAACGCTTACAGGACCGCTTGCCGGAGTGCCGGTTGCCATCAAGGACAACATGTGCACAAAAGATCTGCTGACGACCTGTTCCTCAAAAATATTATATAATTTTAAACCAACGTACACTGCCGAAGCGGTAGAAAATCTTGAAAAAGCCGGAGCAGTGATCATTGGAAAAACAAATATGGATGAGTTTGCGATGGGAAGTACCACTGAGACGTCCGCTTATGGGGCAACGAAGAATCCATGGAATGAAGCTCATGTCCCGGGTGGCTCTTCCGGTGGTTCCTGTGCAGCGGTTGCAGCAGAAGAATGCTCCTATGCGTTAGGTTCTGACACCGGCGGTTCCATCCGTCAGCCAAGTTCATTCTGTGGTGTGACCGGAATCAAACCAACTTATGGAACCGTTTCCCGTTATGGACTGATCGCTTATGGCTCCTCACTGGATCAGATCGGACCGATTGCAAAAGATGTGACAGACTGTGCAACAATCTTAGAAGCGATAGCTTCTTATGATAAGAAAGACTCCACATCTATCGCAAGAGATGACTTAAAATTCACGGATGCTCTGGTAGATGATGTGAAAGGATTAAAAATCGGAATCCCAAGAGACTACTTTGGAGAGGGACTTGATCCGGAAGTAAAAGAGGCTGTATTAAATGCAGCAAAGGTTTTAGAAGAAAAAGGTGCGGTCGTAGAGGAATTTGATCTGAGTCTTGTGGAATATGCAATTCCTGCATACTATGTCATCGCCTGTGCCGAGGCAAGCTCAAACCTTGCACGTTTTGACGGAGTAAAATATGGTTATCGCGCAAAGGAATACGAAGGACTTCATAATATGTACAAAAAGACACGTTCGGAAGGATTTGGTCCGGAAGTAAAAAGAAGGATCATGCTGGGTTCCTTCGTATTGAGCAGTGGATATTATGATGCTTATTATCTGAAAGCACTTCGCACAAAGGCATTGATCAAAAAAGCATTTGATGAAGCATTTGCAAAATACGATGTGATCTTAGGACCGGCAGCCCCGACAACGGCTCCGAAGTTAGGGGAATCCTTAAGTGATCCGATTAAAATGTATCTCGGAGATATTTATACCATCTCTGTAAACCTTGCAGGACTTCCGGGAATTTCACTTCCTTGTGGAAAAGATTCCAATGGACTTCCAATCGGCTTACAACTGATCGGCGACTGTTTCAAAGAGAAAAAAATTTATCCGCGCTGCGTATGCATTTGAGCAGACCAGGGAATATGAACACAGCCCATTAGCATAAGTTTGGAGGAATCGTCATGAGTAAAGTATATGAAACTGTGATTGGACTGGAAGTCCATGTTGAATTAGCAAGTAAAACAAAAATTTTCTGTGGCTGCTCCACCGCATTCGGAGGGGCGCCAAACAGCCATACCTGCCCGGTATGTACCGGTATGCCGGGTTCTCTTCCTGTTTTAAATAAACAGGTGGTAGAGTATGCGATTGCAGTTGGTCTTGCCACAAACTGCAGCATTACGCAGTACTGTAAGTTTGACCGTAAAAACTATTTTTATCCGGATAATCCGCAGAATTACCAGATTTCCCAGTTGTATCTGCCAATCTGCAGGAACGGCGGGGTGGAGATCGAAACTGCAGCGGGTAAGAAAACCGTTGGTATTCATGAAATTCATATGGAGGAAGATGCCGGAAAACTGGTGCATGACGAGTGGGAGGACTGTTCCATTGTCGATTACAACCGTTCCGGTGTACCGTTGATCGAGATCGTGTCAGAGCCGGATATGCGTTCCGCAGAGGAGGTCATTGCCTATCTGGAAAAATTAAGACTGATCATCCAGTATCTTGGTGCATCTGACTGTAAATTAAATGAAGGTTCCATGCGTGCTGATGTTAACCTTTCCGTCCGTGAGATGGGGGCACCGGAATTTGGAACCCGTACCGAGATGAAAAACCTGAACTCTTTCAAGGCAATTGCAAGAGCTATCGAGGGCGAGCGCGCCCGGCAGATCGAGCTGATCGAGGAAGGGAAAAAGGTCATTCAGGAGACCAGAAGATGGGATGACAACAAAGAGTACTCCTATGCAATGCGTTCCAAGGAGGATGCACAGGATTACCGTTATTTCCCGGAACCGGATCTTGTCCCAATTGTCATAAGCGACGAGTGGATCGCGGAAATTAAAGCAAGACAGCCGGAACTCCGCACGGAAAAATTAGAACGTTATAAAAAAGAATTCGGTCTGCCGGATTATGATGCGGAAATTATCACCGGACATAAAAAATTTGCCGATCTTTTTGAGGCGACGACAGAGATATGTAAGAAACCAAAGAAAGTTTCCAACTGGATTATGGGTGAGATCATCCGCCTGTTAAAAGAAAATGAGATGGATCCGGAGGACATTCAATTCTCCCCGGTAAATCTTGCAAAAGTCATTGATCTGGCAGATTCCGGTGCGATCAACAGCACAGTTGCAAAGGAAGTGTTTGAGGAAGTTTTCAAGCATGATATTGATCCTGACAAATACGTTGAGGAAAAAGGATTAAAGACCGTCAATGATGCCGGCGAGCTGCAGACAGTCGTGGAACAGGTCATCAGAGACAATCCACAGTCAGTAGAAGATTACCGTAATGGAAAAGAAAAAGCGATCGGATTTCTGGTTGGACAGACAATGAAGGCGATGAAAGGAAAGGCAAATCCTGGAATGGTCAATAAAATCCTCAAAGAATTGCTATAAATAGGAATTTAAAAATACTTGCGCCGCATTTATGGAAATGGCATAATCAAAAGGAACAAATCCGCGGAAGGAATGACAAAAGACAATGACAAAAGCAGAATTTAAAGAACTGGTGGAAAACGGACCGGTTATTCTGGATGGAGCGACAGGAACGAATTTGCAAAAGGCAGGCATGCCGGTTGGCGTGTGCCCGGAACAGTGGATTCTTGAAAATCCTGATATTATGATAAAGTTACAGGAAGATTATGTGGCGGCCGGAACTGATATTTTGTATGCACCAACATTTACTGCAAACCGTATAAAACTGGAAGAGTATGGACTTGCAGACAGATTAGAAGAAATGAACCGGGAACTGATCGCCCTGTCCCAAAAAGCGGCGCAGGGAAAAGCGCTGGTGGCAGCGGATATGACGATGACCGGACAACAGTTATATCCGATCGGCGACCTGATGTTTGAAGATCTTGTGGATGTCTACAAAGAACAGGCAGAGGTAGTTGCAGATGCAGGCGCTGATCTCTTTGTGGTAGAGACCATGATGAGTCTTCAGGAATGCAGGGCGGCAGTCATTGCGATCAGGGAAGTATGTGATCTTCCAATCATGGTATCGCTCACATATAACCCGGATGGAAGAACCCTTTATGGAACAGATCCGGCAACGGCGACAGTCGTACTGCAGAGTCTCGGAGCTGATGCGATTGGGATCAACTGTTCAACAGGACCGGAGGATATGATAGAACCGGTTGAAAAAATGGCAGAGTATGCCACAATCCCAATCCTTGCAAAGCCGAATGCAGGGCTGCCGGAGCTGGAGAATGGTGTGACAGTCTACAAGACGGGACCAGAGGAGTTTGCTTCCTGTGGAAAAAAACTGGTGGAGGCCGGTGCGTCCATTATCGGAGGCTGCTGTGGCACGACACCGGAGCATATCCGTGCACTGAAAGAAGCAGTGAAGGATATGCCGCTGCATAAACCTTTGACGCAAAAAAGAAGAATTCTGACTTCTGAACGTAAACTGGTGGAAATTACATTGGATGGTAATTTTATGGTGATCGGTGAGCGCATCAATCCGACCGGTAAGAAAAAACTTCAGGCAGAACTGCGGGAGGGCAGCCTTAACATGGTGCGTCAGATGGCGTTAGACCAGGAAGAAAACGGTGCTGCGATTCTTGATGTTAATATGGGAATGAACGGAATTGATGAGAAAGAAATGATGATCAACACGATTTACGAAGTGACTTCTACGGTTGATTGTCCGCTGTGCATTGATTCCAGCCATGTAGATATTATTGAGGCGGCGCTCCGTATTTATCCGGGACGTGCCCTGATCAATTCGATTTCCATGGAAAAAGAGAAAATGGATAAACTTCTTCCGATTGCAGAAAAATACGGAGCAATGTTTATTTTGCTGCCATTATCGGATGCAGGGCTTCCGAATGATTCTGAGGAAAAACATGCGATCATCCGCACGGTTATGGAGCAGGCAATCAAGATCGGAATGAGCAAAGAGGATATTATTGTAGACGGACTGGTTGCAACGATCGGAGCAAATCCAAGAGCTGCCGTAGAGTGCTACGAAACATTTTCTTATTGCAAAAATGAACTTGGACTGCCAACGGCCTGTGGACTTTCCAATATTTCTTTTGGTCTGCCGGAGCGGAGTTATGTGAATACGGCATTCCTTACGATGGCGATCGCACATGGGCTTACAATGGCAATCGCCAATCCGTCGCAGGAATTGTTGTGAATGCTGCATTTGCATCGGATCTGCTTCTTGCGAGAGAAGAGAGTGATATCCGTTATATTGAGCGTATGAACATGCTTGCTGAAAAGTATGCAGGGCAGGAGCGCGTGCTTGTCCCGGTCAAAAAAAGCGGCAGCGGATGTTCAGACAAAGCCTGAATCCCAGGAAGGCAGAAGTGCAAATTTTTGAGGCTGTTTTAAAAGGAAATAAGGGTGGTATTTTAGAAGAGGTGAAAAAGGCACTTGCTGACGGAGAAAAACCGGATGAGATCATCAATCATCATCTGATCCCGGCTATTAATGAAGTTGGTGTATTGTTTGACAAACAGAAATATTTCCTGCCTCAGTTGATTTCATCAGCTAACACGATGAAAATGGCAATTGAATATGTAGAGCCAATGCTGGAACGGAATGATGCAGAGCAAAAAGCGACAATTGTAGTTGCAACAGTAGAAGGAGATATTCACGATATCGGAAAAAACCTGGTTGTTCTTATGTTGAAAAAACTATGGCTACAATGTGATCGACCTTGGAAAAGATGTTCCGGCTTCGCTGATCGTTGAGACTGCTTTAAAAGAACATGCAAAAGTAATTGGTCTGTCAGCCCTTATGACAACAACGATGATGCGCATGAAAGATGTTGTGGAATTGGCAAAAGAAAAGGGATGCGACAGCAAGATCGTTATTGGTGGCGCGGCGATCAATGAAAGTTTTGCAGACGAGATCGGAGCGGACGGATACTCGAAAGATGCTGCAGACTGCGTAAAACTGGTGGATCGGCTGTTGGAAGAATAGCGGATGAAAAAAAGCAATCCTGAAAAAATTGCAGAAACACAAAAATAAGTGTTGACTTTTTTATGTGATTCATTATATAATAGCAAAGCGAGTTGCGCAAGCGACTCGCAAGTATATGGGATCTTAGCTCAGCTGGGAGAGCATCTGCCTTACAAGCAGAGGGTCATAGGTTCGAGCCCTATAGGTCCCATTTCTACAGAAGACAATGACAGGACGTATTGGTCGGAGTGGAAAGTGATGTGACGCATCTTCGATGCTGATGCACACATCACTGCGTGATGAGCGCAGGCAAGAATATGGCGAGATAGCTCAGTTGGCTAGAGCACATGG
>ENA-OQHL01001356-OQHL01001356.1-human-gut-metagenome-genome-assembly--contig:-NODE-1356-length-12532-cov-2.343974_pt1 | contig 12532 bp, 20 predicted proteins | sample MGYA00242565_ERZ504723 | MGnify/ENA primary metagenome ERZ504723 (study PRJEB26092, sample SAMD00036211) | human gut metagenome | host: Homo sapiens | study: EMG produced TPA metagenomics assembly of... | reverse complement strand
ATTGTCAGCCTGATGAAAAGCTTTTGTTGGCGAAAGTCTTGGATCAGGCTGATTTAAGTTTAAGAAAACATAGTCTGTTTTACACAGATTTTCTTGACCCGTCGATGTGCGCCAAGGCATGCGATGTGCTGAGATTTGTCAGGGATTTAAAGTTCATACCATTTGGCGGATATGAAGATGCGGAAAGAAAAATGATAGCTCTTTGTCCGGATTATTTTTCTGATGATGACATTGTTTTTCCTGTTGATGTGATTAAAATTACACACAATACGAAATTTTCCGTTTGCCTGTCACATAGGGACTATTTGGGCTCTGTGCTTGGAATGGGTATAGAAAGAAGCAAAATTGGAGATATTCTGGTTTTTGATGATGCTACCTATTGTTTTGCTGACAGCTCGATCTCTTCGTATATTATTTCAAATCTTGACAGAGTTGGCCATACTAAGGTAAAGACAGAGCTTGTAAACCTAGACACATTAATAATACCTGAAAAGAAAATGGATATTAAAAACGTCACCGTATCATCGCTGAGAGCTGATACGGTTTTGGTGCAGTATTCGGAAAATCCAGAAGTGACATGCAGGAGCTTATCCGTTCAGAAAAAGCATCGGTTAACTGGATTGCGATTAACAGTGTGTCATCCACAATAAATGAAGCGATATTTTGTCGCTGAAGGGAAGCGGCAGAGGAAAAACTGATTGGAGTTGGAGGAACAACAAAAAAAGGGCCGTCTGGTAAATTACCGTAGGGCGGTACGTTTAGGAGGGACATTATGGACAACATATAGTTGATACTGGCAGTGCCATATATCCGATATATTTTACCGAAGATTTTAACGGCCTTTCCGAGGCTTCTGCTAAATGCGGGTATGAGGGAAGAAAGCTGTGTATAATATCAGACAGCAATGTGGAGCCGATCTACGCAGACACGGTTAAAAAAAGAATTTGAAAAGGTGTTTTCTGAGGTAAAGGTTTATAAATTTACAGCAGGAGAAAAGAGCAAAACTCTTGATACAATTAAATCATTTTATGATTTTCTGCTCGAAAAATAAATTTGACAGAAAAAGTGTTGTCGCAGGTCTTGGCGGCGGAGTTGCCGGGGACATGGCAGGATTTCTTGCCGCGACTTTTATGCGTGGAATAGATTTCATTCAGGTGCCGACAACGCTCTTGGCATCAGGTTGGTAACAGCAGCGTCGGCGGAAAGGTCGGCGTAAGGATTATGGAAAATACAAAAAAATGAAAAGAAAGAATATACAAAAGATTCATTAGACGATGGAGTCATTACAACAGGTTTTTTAGAAGTATTACCTGATGGATTTGGTTTTATTAGAAATGCAAATTATTTATCAGATCCTCATGATGTCTATGTCTCTCAATCACAAATTTATAAATTTAAATTAAAAACAGGTGATTTTATTACAGGTGTTGTTAGGGAACCAAAAGCATCTGAAAAGTTTAGATCTCTTTTACATATTCAAAAAAGTCAATCATTATGATTTAGAAACAGCAATGAAAAGAAAATCCTTTGAAAGCTTAACACCAATTTTTTCCAAATGAAAAAATTAGTGTTGGCAAAAAGTGGAAAAAATAGCAATGAGAATGATAGATTTACTTGCTCCTATGGTAAAGGTCAAAGAGGAATTATTGTTTCTCCTCCAAAAGCAGGGGAAAACAACACATTTTAAAAGATATAGCTTTAGCTGTTAAAGAAAATAATAAAGATATACATATTTTAAATTTTATTAATTGATGAAAGACCAGAAGAAGTAACGGATATTAAAGAAGCTGTTGAAGGAGATAATGTGGAAGTTCTTTATTCAACATTTGATGAAACACCAGATCGACATCAAAAAAGTATCAGAAATGGTCATTGAAAGAGCAAAACGTCTTGTTGAACATGGTCAAGATGTAATGATTTTATTAGATAGTATAACACGTTTAACACGTTCTTATAATTTGATTTGTTCGCCATCAGGAAGAACATCTTCAGGGGATTAGATCCAAACTGTCTTTATATGCCAAAGAGATTTTTTGGTGCAGCTAGAAATATGAGAGAAGGGGGAAGTTTGACGATTCTTGCAACTGCTCTTGTAGATACAGGAAGTCGTATGGATGATGTTATTTATGAAGAGTTTAAAGGAACAGGAAACATGGAACTTGTATTATCTCGTGCAATGCAAGAAAAACGCATTTTCCCAGCAATCGACATAGCTAAATCTGGAACAAGAAGAGAAGATTTATTATTAAGTGAAAAAGAACTACAAGTGAACCATATGATTCATTATTCATTAAATGGGACACGTGCGAGTCAAAATTTAGATGATGCGCTTTTATTATTTAGAAATACTAAAAATAATGATGAACTTATTGAAACAATGTTAAAAAGAAAGTAGGATAGAATTTCTATCCTTTTTAAATAGGTGATATATGATAGAAATAAGACATGAAAAACTTAATATAGAAAAACCTTATAGATGTATTGTTGTTTCTGATATTCATAGTCATTTAGATCGTTTCAAACAGCTTTTAAAAGAAGCACGATATACTACACAAGACTATTTGATTATTGATGGAGATTTTGTAGAAAAGGGAACACAAGCCATAGAAACAGTACACTATCTTCAATATTTACAACAAAAGAGCCAAAGGGTATATGTTTTACTAGGTAATTGTGAATATGCTTTAGATGCATTGATTAATGATGATGATCTTTGTCAAGAAATGTTACATTACTTACGTAAAATTGGTAAAAGTGGAATGATTGATCAAATTGTTTCTCGAAAACATTTAGATTTGAAGAAAGAAAAACCACAAATTTTACAAAAAATTGTAAGAGAATCTTTACAAGAAGAACTTAATTATATAGCGAGTTTGCCTACTTCAATAGAAACCGATGATTTTTTATGTATTCATGCTGGAATTGAAAACAAAAATGATTGGCAAAATGCACCGCTTTCTTCATTTATCGAAAAAAGAGATTTTCAAAAAGTAGGTCATTGTTTAAAAAAATATGTCATAGTAGGTCATTTGCCAACGTCAAAATTTTTATCAAAAATCAAATTAAAAATGATGTTTTGATGGATTTTGATAAAAAAATAATTAGTATTGATGGCGGAACAGGGGTTAAATTTATCAGTCAATTGAATGCACTTATTATTGAAAATGATGGTATGAATTTAACTTTTAAGAATCATTTTGTACAACCTTTACCAATCTATAGAATAAAACAAGACAAATTTGTAGAAAACAAGGAAAATCATAAGGTTTCCTGGCCAAATTTTGAAATAGAAATTTTAGAAAAAAGAGAAGAATTTTCATTTTGTAAAGTTATTCATACAAACCAAATGTTATGGATCAAAAATGAATTTATTTATTTGAAAAATAAACACTTTTATTGTTTAGATGATTATATTGATCATTTTATAACGGTTCATGAAAATGAAGACGTTAAAGTAATAGGATTATATGGAAAATTTGCCTATATTATCAAAAATAAAGAAATAGGATGGATAGAAAGCGGATATTTAGAAAAAATATAATTCTTTAGAAATCTTTAGAATAATTTAGATTTTTTTTAAGAAATATGGGTTAAAATAAAAGGAAGGTAAAATCATGGAACTTAGAATACTTCAGTATTTTTTGATGGTTGCGCGTGATGGAAAATATTACGCGTGCAGCATAAGCAACTACATATGACACAACCTACATTATCAAGACAATTAATGCAGTTGGAAGATGAATTTAGGAAAGCCTTTATTTATTCGAGGAAAAAGAAAAATAGAACTCACAGATGAGGGTGTTTTACTTAGAAGAAGAGCAGAAGAAATTTTATCACTTGTTAATAAAACAGAACAAGAGATTACTCAAAGTGAAGAAGAAATGGTTGGTCAAATTATGATAGGAACGGGTATTTTTTTCATCTTCACAAACGGTTCTTTCGCAAGTGATTGAAGAGTTTCATGATGAATACCCTCTTGTAAAATTTGATATCTATGTAGGAAATGCGGATTTGATTAAAGAAAGAGTTGATCAAGGATTAGTAGATATTGGGATTTTGTTAGAACCAGTAGATATTTCAAAATATAATCATTTACGTATACCGCTTCAAGAAAAATGGGGAATCATTGTTTCAAAAACTAATTCTTTGGCTCATAAGCCCTATGTTAAAAAAGAGGATTTAAAAGAATTACCATTGTTTTTAACAAATAGAGAAATTGTTCAAAGTGAAATTTCTAATTGGTTAAAAGGGGATGTTTCGTTGCACAGCATGTTTTCTTATAATTTTGCTTCAGCAATTCTTCCTTTTATTCAAGATGATCAAGGAGCAGCGATTACAGTAGAAGGAGCCTATCAGGTGTTAAATCAAAAGAATATTTGTTTCATTCCTTTTTATCCAGAACTATCAACAAATACCGTTTTTATATGGAAGAAATATACACGTCTTTCACCAGTTATTGATAGGTTTATTAAAAAAAGTACAAGAATATTTAGAAAAGAGTAGGAGTCTATATGAAAAATAGAAAAAAATTAGTGATTACTTTGATTGGAGTAATCGTCTTAGGAATAGGTTTATTTGTTTATCAAACATTTATAAAAAAACAACTGCATTTTAAAGAAAATCTGACAGTAGAAATTAATGGAAAATTTAATCCCAATAGTTATATTAGTGAAGTTGAACATGGAAGTGTTAAAGATGTAGCATGTCAAAGCAAAAAATTTAAATATTAAAAAGCTAGGAAAATATGAAGTGACATATACATATAAAAATAGAGATATACAACAACGATTCAAGTTGTTGATACAACAAAACCTGTATTTAAGGGATTGGATGAATTTGACGGTTTCATTTAAATACAACACTTAATTTAAAAGCTGGTGTGGAAGTAAGTGATAATAGTTTAGAAGAAATTAAATACAAAATAGATGATTAAAAAAATAGATACCTCAAAAGAAGGCACATATGAAGTTACTTATAGTGCAAAAGATAGTTCAGGTAACAAAACAATAGCCAAAAGAAAAATAGAAGTTATTAAAAAAATCGGAAGTGAGCAACAATCAAATGAAAAAGTGGTTTATTTAACATTTGATGATGGTCCATCAGAAAATACTAAAAAAATCATGGATATACTTGCAAAATATGATGCTAAAGCAACATTTTTTGTAACAGGAAGAAATCAAGATTATAATTATTTGATTAAAGATGCTTATAATGCAGGACATACGATTGCTCTTCATACGTATAGTCATGAATATTCAACTGTCTATGCTTCAGTTGATGCTTATTTTGATGATTTAAATAAAGTAGGTCAAATGGTAAAAAAAGAAATCGGTTTTGTACCACATTATATTCGTTTCCCAGGTGGAAGTTCAAATACAGTATCAAGAAGATATTGTCAAGGAATTATGTCAACTCTTACAAAAGAAGTTGTTGAAAAAGGATATCAATATTATGATTGGAATGGAGATTCAACAGATGCTTCAGGAAATCATGTAGCTGTAGATAAGTTGATTAGAAACGGGACATCATGTCATGATAATAATGTCATGATTTTATGCCACGATACACAAGCTAAGGATACCACTGTTCAAGCCTTACCTGCTATTATTGAACACTATAAAAATTTAGGATATACTTTTAAAGGAATTGATGATGCGACATATGCCCCACATCAAAGTGCTAATAATTAATAAAAGTAATGTTCATTTTTGGACATTACTTTTCATTTTATTAATTTCTACTTTTATTTTTTCAATACTTTTTTCTAATAAATCATAATCATTTTGATTTTGTTTAGAAAGGGAATTTTGATCTTGTAAATAAGAGATATAAGCACTGTTTAAAGAGAGCATATCTCCTAGAGTTGTTAAAAAAGCGCCAATAATGGCCTGTTCATCATTTGAAAAACATTCATTAAATGATTGTGAAATGATGACAATCATCTGATTAAGTAAAACAGTATTCATGTAAGGTAGAGACATATAATCACCAATATATTATATGTATCAAAAAATGAGTTGACTGAACGAAATAAATATTTATTGATAAAAAATATAGTTATTAAAATAAAAAACTATTGACAAACAAAAAAATGAGGTATAGTATATAAGCATACATATAAATGAGCGATGAACAAGATACGATTTTACATCCGCTTCCTATAGAGAACATTCGGTTGGTGGAAAGAATGTAGGTAATGATATAAGACCATCACTTGTGAGCTATTTTCTTGAAATAAAAGTAGGGGAATCGTAATTTCTGCGTTAAAGGAATAGCATTATAAAAAGATGTGAAGGGGCGATTAAATATCGCAATCTAAGTGGTACCGCGGAACAAGGTTTTCGTCTTAGCGTAAAGTTAAGCGAAAACCTTTTTATATGTGATGATTGATTTAAAAGAGGGGGATTCATTTATGAATGGTTTACTATTACTTGGATTAAGTGCTTTAATTTTAGTAGTGGCTTATTTATTCTATGGTCGTTACTTAGTTAAAACATGGGGAATTGATCCAAAAGCAACAACACCTGCTGTTGCAAAAGAAGATGGGACAGACTTTGTACCTACAAACAAATGGTCAGTCTTTGCTCATCAATTCTCATCTATTGCAGGAGCTGGACCTGTAACTGGACCAGTTATGGCAATGATGTTTGGTTGGCTACCAGCTTTTTTATGGGTTATCGTTGGTGGTGTATTCTTTGGTGCTGTACAAGATTTTGGAGCACTTTATGCTTCTGTTAAAACAGAAGGAAAATCAATGGGACAAATCATTGAAAAATATATTGGACGTAAAGGTAAAAAATTATTTTTCTTATTCTGTTGGATTTTTACTTTAATTGTTATTGCAGCTTTCGCTGATATGGTTGCAGGAACATTTAATGGAATTAGTGCTGATGGAGCTAAACTTGCTCCAAATGCGAGTGCTGCTTCAATTTCAATTTTATATGTTTTCGTAGCAATGGCCTTTGGTTTATTCTTGAAAAAAGTTAAACTAGAAGGTTTACCAAAAGTGATTCTTGGTATTGCTTTAATTATTGCTATGTTAGCACTTGGAATTATGTTTCCAGTATATGCTACTAAAACAACTTGGATCTATGTTGTCTTTGTTTATATTTTCTTTGCTTCAGTTACACCTATGTGGTTACTTAAAACACCACGTGATTATTTAACAACATTCTTATTCATTGGAATGATCGTTGCTGCTGTTATTGGTGTATTTGTAAGCAATCCAACAATTACAACACCTGCTTTTGTAGGATTTAAATCTGCTTCAGGAAGTTATATCTTCCCAACATTATTTGTTACAATTGCTTGTGGTGCCGTTTCTGGTTTCCATTCACTTGTCTCATCTGAAACAAGTTCAAAATTAGTAGAAAACGAAAAAGATATGTTACAAGTTGGTTATGGTTCTATGTTACTTGAATCATTACTTGCTATCTTAGTTATCGTTATTGTTGGTGCTTTACCAAACTTAAAAGCATCGGGTGTCTTAGATAGTACACTTGCTAATATGGCTTTAGCTGATACAGCAACACCATTTACTAAATTCTCAGCTGGTGTTACTGGTTTAGTTGCTCAACTTGGTTTACCTCAATCTTGGGGATTATGTATTATGACAATGTTTGTTTCAGCTCTTGCTTTAACTTCATTAGATGCTGTTGCAAGAATTTCAAGAATGTCTTTCCAAGAATTCTTTGAAGTAGAAGAAGGACAAGAACCAAGTGGTTTAGTTAAAGTTTTAACTAATAAATACGTTTCAACAATTATTTCTTTAGTTTGTGGATATTTATTAAGTTTAGGTGGATATGTTAATATTTGGCCATTATTTGGATCAGCTAACCAATTATTAGCTGCAATGGTTTTAATTTCATTAGCTGTTTTCTTAAAAGTTACTGGAAGAAAAGGATTTATGTTATATATCCCAATGGTATTAATGTTCATTGTTACAATGACAGCATTAGTACAAGCTATCTATGGAATCGTTATGAAATTATTTGTAACTGGTGGATTTGTCTTAATGGTCGATGGTTTACAATTAGTAGTCGCAATCTTACTTGTTGCATTAGGATTAATGATTGGTTTCAACTCAGGAAGCAAACTTGTAAAAGAAAAATAAAGTTAAAAAAAAGCTTCATTCGTGAAGCTTTTTTTGCGTTTTAGTTCATATAAGAACCACCATTTATATCTATACCTTGACCAGTAATATATTTAGAGGCATCACTTGCTAGAAAGGCAATAACTTCTGCAACATCATCTGTTTCACCTAAACGTCCAAGTGGAATACCAGCAGCATTGTAATTTGTATTAGCTGTCATATTTGTGTTGATGACACTAGGACAAACAGCGTTAACATTAATATTATAAGTTCCTAAAACTTTTGCATAACTTTTTGTAGCAGATAAAAGACCACCTTTACTTGCAGCATAACTTACAGAAGAAGCGATACCTCCAATTCTTGCAGCCACAGAAGAAATGTTTATGATCTTTCCATATTTTTGTTTTTTCATTATTTTAATAACTTCTCTTACACATAAATGAGCACCTCTTAAATTAATATTCATACACCAATCCCATTTATCAGCATCCAAATCTTCAATAGGAGTTGTTGGGCAAACTCCAGCACCATTAACTAAAATATGAAATGTTGGCATTTTTTCTAAGGCAAATTCAAATAGATGTTCAATATCTTCAGGTTTAGAAACATCAACTTGGCATGGATAACAAGAACAACCTGTTTCTTCTTCTAATTTTTTAGCACTTTCTGTTGCTTGTTCGATGTTTAAATCAGCAAGGACAACTCCTGATAAACCTTTTTGAGCAAGAATCTTGGCACTTTCAAAGCTGATTCCTCCCGCACCACCTGTTACAATAGCATATTTTCCTTCAAATTCTTTATTCATAAAAATCATCTCCTTATCATTATTATAAAAATGAATTGTTTATAAATCTAATAGATAATGAAAGCTAAATTAATAGATAACATTTATAAAAGAAAAAATCATTATGTTTTCAAGGATAATTGGTATATAATAAATACCAAAAAGGAAGTGTCAAAATGGAAAAGAAAAGTATATATGCAAAAAGAATAGAAAAGGTTCAAATGTCTTCTATTCGTATTGTTATGGAAAAAGTAGAAAAACTTAGAAATCAAGGAAAAAGCATCGTTTCGTTATGTGCGGGTGAACCTGATTTTAATACACCTGCAGGTATTAAAAAAGCAACAATGGATGCTTTAAATGATAATCAAACACATTATAGTTCTAATCGAGGATATGCAGGTTTAAGACAAAAGGTCGCACAATTATTACAAGAACAAACAACAATTAATTATGATAGTGAACAAGAAATTATTATGACATGTGGTTGTAGTGAAGCCATTAATAACACTTGTCTTGCTTTTATTGATCCAGGAGATGAAGTTATTATATTTACACCTGCATTTGTCTCATATCAAAATACTGTTTATTATGTGAAGGAATTCCTGTAGAAATTCCTTTAAAGTCAAGAAATGGATTTCAAATAGATATTGAAGAAGTGAAAAATAAAATAACTGATAAAACAAAAATGATTATTATTAATAATCCAAATAATCCTACAGGAGCAGTTTATCAAAAAGAAACATTAAAAAAATTGTGTCAAATTGCTCGAGAAAATAATATTTTAATATTAGCTGATGAAATTTATAATCAACTTGATTATGAAAATCAATATGTATCTATAGCATCATTTGAAAATATGAAAGATTATACAATTATAGTTAACGGATTTTCTAAAGCTTATGCGATGACGGGTTGGCGAATGGGATATATTGCTTCTAGTCAAGAAAATATAGATCGTATTTTAAAAGTACATCAATATACAACAACATCACAAATGACATTTGCACAAATTGGAATGGCAAAAGCAATTGATCAAGAAGATGTAAAAGAAGAAGTTCAACATATGATTCATACGTTCCATGAAAGAAGAACGTTTATTATGGAACAATTAGATCAATGTGAAAGTCTTTCATACATTAAACCTCATGGGGCTTTCTATATTATGGTTGATGTTTCTAAAACGGGATTTAATGGACAAGAATTTGCGGATAAGTTGCTTGATTATGGTGTAGCTGTTGTACCAGCAAGTGGTTTTGGAAAAGGTTTAAATAATTTTATTAGAATTTCTTTTGCTTCATCAAAAGAAAATATTGAAGAAGCTTTTATAAGAATAAGAAAAATGTTAGTGGATATTAATAGATAAGAAAAAAAACTCAAGAGAGGATTTTAAGCTACCTTTTATATTTTTAATGTTTTCAACAATGTCTAGAATGATACTTCTTCCATAAGAAGAAATATTATCAGGAACCAGAGTATCATGACACAAATCAAAGAGCTTATCGATCTTATCCATCGAGTAGCGATGTTTCGTAGCTTCATAAACGACATTGAACACTTCAAGTCTTGAAGCATTTATGATATCGTGTGTCGTAGGATATGAAGATAAGACAGTGATAAAAGCAGCTGATTTAGGTTCGAAAACATATTGAAGTTCAGGAAATAAACAATCACATTGGGCGATGAGACGGTTGATTTCTTGAGAATAGATTTTTTTGATCTGATAATGTCTGTGTACTAAAGCTTTCAAATTTTGATATCCGTTTTTATTTTCAAAAACGTTGTCATTGACATATTGAACATCGGAATCAGTACCAATGATAGTTGAAATGGTTTGAGCATCTAAAGGATCAGATTTAGCAATGTTATGAGCATTACGCCATTGATTGACAAAATTAGTATTCAAAAATTTGATGCTTTCATTATCATTGAGACTGTCTTTAATAAAGTTATAGACATTAGTAGAATAGATACCAGTAACTAGATACTGGTACAGTTATCATCGGAATAACTTCTTACAGTTTCTAAAAAAAGTAACTTCTGATTTAACAAATTTAAAAGATAATTTTTTCGCAAGAATTTAGGTTTAACAGATCTACGATCACTGACCTTGAGGATAGCAGCGTCTGCTTTGCCTTTAGAGAAATCCATGCCAGCATAAAGAATATAATTGTTTTCCATAAAATAATAGCCTTCTTTCATATGTAATCGGTTTTGAATTGCACCTCTAAATCAAGACAAACGCAACCTCGCAAATACGGAGACAAGTGTAGAAACACTGCTGCAACAAACTAATTTGGGTATAAAGTGATGTCAAGTCTAAAGGATTGAGTCTTTTAGAAGTGGACGTACATGAAGTAGCCACAAGGAGAGATATCATGTATAATTCTCTTTTAAAAAACTTTGTTTATATTGTAGAAATGGAAAGTTTTTCTAAAGAAACACAAAAAATGTATATTACACTAACCAGTGTGATGAAACAAATAAATGCTTTAGAAGAACATCTCCACATAAAATTTAGTCAATCGTACCCATCGTGGCATTAAACTGACAGAACAAGGTCAAAAAATTTTATGATGAAGATAAAATATTTATCGAAAATTCAGATAATTATTTAAATAAAATCCAAGAGAAAACATCTTCTATGATTCATATTGGTTCTTCATTTTTAAATTCAGCAAAAGAATTTATTGATTTATGGCATAGCATACCCCCTTATCACAACGTTATAAATTACGTGTTGTTCCTTATAAAGGCAATCATGATAAAATCATGGAAGTATTTCAATCATTAGGGACACAATTTGATTTTTTAATTGGTGCGTTTAATTCAAATCAAATTTCTTTCTTTTGCTTCTTGTAAACAATTAGAACTTATAATGTTTGTGTAGCACTTTCAAGAAGCTATCCACTTGCAAAAAGAAAAACTTTCAATTACGGATTTATATAATGAAAACTTTTATGTAGTCAGTAGTGGGGATTGTTTAAATATTGATGATTTTAGAAAGAATATGCAAATGTTTTATCCTCAAATTATTTTAGAGGATGTCGGTTACTTTTATGATTTAGATACATTCAATCGTTGTGAAGAAGAAGGTTGTCTTTTATTAACACTTGATGCTTGGGATATTATTCATCCTTCATTAATTACTTTACCAGTTGATTGGTCTTATCAAATGCCATATGGCTTGCTTTGTCAAAAAAACCCTCAAAACAAGTTGAGGAATGCTTAAAGGAAATTGATAAATATGTCAAATAGAACAAAATTACAATTAGAAGAAGCATTTAAAGAACTTTTATTAGAAAAAACATTTCATAAAATAACAATTAAAGATCTTACGGATAAATGTCATATAAGTCGCATGGCTTTTTACTATCATTTTCGAGATTTGTATGATTTGACAGAATGGATTTTAATAGAAGATGCTCGAAAAGCTTTGAATGAAAAGAAAGATTATGCGCATTGGAAAGAAGGACTTTCTAATATTTTTGAAGCGGTTTATATTAATAAACCATTTATTTTAAATGTCTATCATGATATTTCTCGAGATAAAATTGAAAAAATATTATTCAAACTTGTTCATGAATTGATAGAATCTATTGTAGAAGAAGAAGTAAATGATTTTTATTTAATCAACAAAAGGATTTTATTGCTCATTT
>ENA-OQHL01001355-OQHL01001355.1-human-gut-metagenome-genome-assembly--contig:-NODE-1355-length-12575-cov-3.993814_pt1 | contig 12575 bp, 13 predicted proteins | sample MGYA00242565_ERZ504723 | MGnify/ENA primary metagenome ERZ504723 (study PRJEB26092, sample SAMD00036211) | human gut metagenome | host: Homo sapiens | study: EMG produced TPA metagenomics assembly of... | reverse complement strand
AACAGATTTCCCAGTAAAGTTTTTTCAGAAGGAAAAGGATGTTGTACTAACAGTCAAAATTAAATGATATTTCTATGGTCATTACAGACAGCAATATTCCAGAAAGAAAGCAAAAGTACGATTTAGAAGCAAAAGGAATTGAACTAAGACTTGTATAAATATATCTGAAATTTACGAAATGAAACCAGGAAAGTTTTAAATGAAACAAAATAATAAATAAATGAAAATAAATATTGACATATTCGAAAAATATGGTAAGATAGAAGTATCAAAAAACGAAACACATATTAAGACTTAGGAGGAGTTTTTACCATGGAATTTATTTTAGATACAGTAGATCTTGAAGAGATTAAAGACGGTGTAGATCACATGCCAATCGTTGGAGTAACAAGCAACCCATCCATCGTTAAGAAGACATCACCAGAAGATTTCTTCGGACACATGAGAAAGGTTCGTGAGATTATCGGAAAAGAAAGAAGCCTTCACGTACAGGTTATCTCATTAGATGCTGAGACAATCGTTAAAGAAGCTCACAGAATCTTAGAAGAGATCGATGATCAGGTATATATCAAAGTTCCTGTATCATACGAAGGATTAAAAGCATCAAGATCTTAAAATCTGAGGTGTTAACGTAACAGCAACAGCAGTTTATGATCTGATGCAGGCATATTTTTGCATTAGCAGCAGGAGCTGACTATATCGCACCATATGTAAATCGTATCGGAAATCTCGGGGCAGACCCTATGGGACTGATCAGCAATCTTCAGGACCGTATCGAAGATGATGGATATGATTGTAAGATCGTTGCAGCATCATTTAAAGGCGTTGAACAGGTGAAGAACGCATTTAACTATGGAGCAGAAGCAATCACAGCACCATATGCAGTATTAAAACAGGTATTTGCAAATCCTAATATTGACAAAGCAGTGACAGACTTCAACAATGACTGGTAATGCAGTTTATGGAGAAGGTAAAGGAATCTGTGACCTTTAATTAAAAATATGCTATTATATGAATAGTGCAGAGGGATAAGAGCCGCAAGACGGCTCCTTCTAATATTAGAAGGAAAGGGAAAGTTTCATGACAGACAGACAACAAGATTCTTGAAATCGTAAATCCAAAAAAAGAAAGTAGAAGTGGCAACTTTGTCACAGATGCTGGAGGTATCACAGGTCACGATCAGAAAAGATCTTGATGCTTTGGAAGAACTGAATTTTCTGACAAGAGAACATGGATATGCGACAATGAAGAATATGTCAGACATCGGCAATCGTATGGCCTTTTTGTTATGAGACGAAACAGAGGATTGCAGAAAAGGCAAGTGAGATCATATCTGATGGAGAAACGATCATGGTGGAATCTGGGTCAAGTTGTGCGTTGCTTGTAAAATACCTTTCAGAGACTAAGAAAGATATTACAGTTATCACGAATTCATCCTATATTGCCCGTTTTATCAGAGAAACAGAGGGTGGTGTTACAAAGGTTATCGTTCTTGGAGGAGAATATCAGAAGGAAGCAGAGGTTATGGTAGGACCATTGGTGAAAATCTTGTGCAGAAGTCTTTTTATGTAGATAAACTATTTATGGGAACGGATGGGTATATCCCTGGCATCGGATTCACAAGCGGAGATATGTTAAGGGCCGAAGCTGCCAAGAGTATGGCGGATTCTACAAGGAATTCTATCATTTTAACAGATTCCAGCAAGTTTTCAGAACATGGAGTTGTCATGCAGTGTAGACTCAAAGATATTAATATGGTATTTACGGACGATCAAGTGCCATTAGAAGCTAAAGATGCGATGGAACAAAATGGGATTATCGTAGAAACAGTACCTAGATAAGGAAGAAATGATAATAGAAACTGTCATATGAATGGAAGAAAAATTCGTATGGCAGTTTTCGTTTTCACAGTAAAAACACTGCTGTTAATATGTACAAAAATAAATACATAAGATATAATAAAGTTGTAATTTAATAATTAAAACAAAAGGAGGCAGTGGATGAGAACAAGAAAGATGATGTTGTATGCAGGCATGATCGCATCTCTGACAATGGGGATTTTTATAAGCGGAGCAGGTCAGCAGAAAGTGGAAGCGAAAACTAAAGTAACATACACGCTTAAGAAGGGAACATTGACGATCAAAGGAAAAGGTGCAATGCCTGCGAAGATGAAATTTCGAAGGAACAAGAAGATCAAGAAAGTTATCATTAAAAAAGGTGTGACATCTGTTTCATATGAAGCGTTTGCATTATGTAAGAATTTAAATTCTGTGACAATTCCATCAACAGTAAAAACGATAGGAATTCGAAGCTTCTATGGAACAAAGATTTCTAAAATAACGGTTCCATCAAAGACAAAGACGATCGGGCAGGGGGCATTTGGAAGTTGCAAAGATTTAAAGACGATCGTTATGCCAGGAGACTTTAAATTAAAACTCGAAGAGGATACTGACGATAAGTTATGGTATGTCACAAGTGATCAGTCAGCAGTTGATACCATAACATTTAATACAAAATTAAAATTGGCAAATGTATCATATCTGTCAGCAAATAATCTGGTAGTTGCAAAGAATGACCCATCATATCAGAGTATTGAGGGTGTGATCTATACAAAAGATGGAAAAGGAATTGTAAGAGTACCTCAAAAGAGAACAGAGCTTAAGATCAAAGAAGAATGTACAGAGTTTAATATGCAATCTGTATTATATAATTCCACAGATTCTGAAGGAGATGAGTTCAACAATTGTTCTAAATTAAAGAAGATTGTAATTCCATCATCTGTAAAGAGTATTAATAAAATAAAATATAAAACGGATCGAGCGGATGCGTGTGATATGCACGTTGATACCATTGAAATTGCTCCAAAAGATTTTGATGCGAATAGCCTTTACGCATTAGGAAGTTCTCTTGGGAAGAATATCACGATTGAATCATTAATGAAATTACTTCCAGATCAGATTACATACAAAGATCATATGTATATTACAAAAGATCACGGTTTATTAAAATATGACGGAAAAGATGCAAATGTTGAAATTCCAGAAGAGATTACATGGATCGCACCAGAAGCATTTTATAGAAATGAAACATTAAAGAATGTCAAACTTCCATCTAAGATCACTACGATCGAAGAAAATACATTTTATGGATGTAGTGAATTGGAAGCCGTGGTAATTCCAGATCAGGTAACCATGATCGGCAAGTCAGCATTTGATGAATGTACGGTATTAAAATCCGTAACATTTGGAAAATCATTAAAAGTGATCAAAGATCATGCATTTGCTTCAGTAAATATCAGAAACTTTACAATCCCATCAGGAATTCAAAAGATAGAAACAGGTGCTTTTGCTGGAATCAATCAGATTGGGACGGTTACATTTGAGGGAAGTACAAAGTATGTTGCAACGGATGCATTTATGAATTCCACAGGGATAAAACTTGTATATAAGAAAGGGATCAAGGAAGCGCAAACAGAATTATCTTATGACTATATTATAGCCAGAAAGAATGGAAATAATAAAGTTCGTACAACGTGGCAGCCAGTATCAGGAGCTAATGGTTATCAGTTAAAATTCAGTACTGACAAGAAATTTAAAAAAGTATTGAAAACAGTAATGGTCAAGAAAAATGTGTCAAATGCTACAACATATGTAAAGAATAAGAAGAAAACCCTCTATATTAAAGTTCGTCCATATCAGACAATTAATAAGAAGAACGTTTACGGAAGATGGTCTTATCTGCAGTTATAGTAAGAAAAATGAAAAGAAGTATTTAAACAAAGAAGCGCTAGATTGGTATTTTGCCAAAACTAGCGTTTCTTTTTGTGAAGATTATCTATGCATGATGAGAAATTTAAATCAAATTGATTTAGAATATGTTCACTGTAGGAATCGGTCTGGTTGATGTGGGAAAAAGCAGATTGAACTTTTTTGAATTCTTTGGCAGGAGCAGTCTTAAAGCATGCGATTAAAAAGAATAAAAACAAAATAGAAAAGCCAATTCTTAATTTTAAAAAAGACCAATATGTTGGTGATTGGTTTTCTTGCTCATTTATATAGGAAGAAAAATCGTTACCAGAATTTAATTTTCGATATGTATCATTAAGTCGAGTTTGTTCTATATGAAAATCCATATTTTTATGCATGAAAAGTACCTCCTTTTGTACATTCTATTCAGAGAAGAAAAAACTGAACAAATTTTCAAAAAATTGAAAGAAAAGGTTGACATTAAATGCGAAAGTGCTACTTTAAATATAGATGTTAGCACTCGATATAAATGAGTGCTAATAACAGGAGGCGAAGATATGGAGTTAAATGATCGTAAGAAGTTAATATTGAAAGCGATTATCGCCAATTACCTTGAAACTGGTGAGCCGGTAGGATCAAGAACCATTGCCAAACATCCTGAGTTGAATTTAAGCTCAGCAACGATCCGTAATGAGATGGCAGATCTGGAAGATATGGGATATATCTTACAGCCTCATACATCCGCAGGAAGAATTCCTTCCGACACAGGTTATCGTTTTTATGTAGATCAGCTGATGACGGAACGTGACAGCGAACACGAAGAGAAACAGGCATTGATTCAGAGAGTTGATAAGATGGAAGTCTTATTAAAACAGGTTGCCAATGCATTGGCAAACAGCACGAATTATGCAACGATGGTTTCTTCCCCACATTATCAGAATGTAACACTGAAATTTGTGCAGTTGTCTCAGGTGGATCACGAACATCTGCTTGCAGTGATCGTTACACAAGGCAATATCGTAAAGAACAAGATGATCCAGGTAGAAGAACCGCTTTCGAATGAAGATGTTCTGAAATTGAATGTATTGTTGAATACATTTTTACAAGGATTATCATTACAAGATATCAACCTTGCACTGATCCAGACGATGAGAGAGCAGGCAGGGATCAGACAGGATGTGTTAGAACGGATTCTTGAAGAGATTGCCAAAGCGATCCATGATGCAGATCATATGGAAATCTACACAGGAGGAGCGACCAATATCTTAAAATATCCGGAGCTTGGGAATCCGGATACGGCAACAGAACTTCTTGATACATTAGTTGAGAAGAAGGCACTGACGAAACTGGTTGATTCAACTTTGGAATCAGATTCTGATAATCATACAGGGATTCAGGTTTATATCGGAGAAGAATCTCCGGTTAAGAATATGAAGGACTGTAGTATCGTAACTGCAACATATGAGCTTGCAGAAGGAGGTACAGGTACCGTTGGTATCATCGGACCGAAGAGAATGGATTACAGGAAAGTTGTTAAGACTTTAAAGAACCTCACTGAAGAATTAGATGATATTTTTAAAGACAAATCTTAAGAAAGGAAGTGATGTGATGAGTAAGAAAAACGAAAACATCAACGAAGAAGTAAAGAACGCAGAAGAGACTGCTGAAGATATAAAAGATACAGAAACAAAAGAGGAAGCTTCCAAAGAAACAGAAGAGACAAAGGAAGCAGCCGCTGATGACAAGATTGCAGAATTAGAAGCGTCCGTAGCTGACTGGAAAGACAAATATCAGAGACTGATGGCTGAATTTGAGAACGCAAGAAAGCGTACAGCAAAGGAAGCTACACAGCGTTATGATATGGGAGCAATGGGAGTTTTAGAAAAACTTCTTCCAGTTATTGATAACTTCGAGAGAGGCTTAGAAGCCGTATCCGAAGAAGAGAAAGACTCCGCATTCGTTAAAGGAATCGAACAGATCTATAAACAGTTTGTCGCTGTAATGGAAGATGTGGGAGTAACACCAATGGATGCGCAAGGAAAAGAATTCGATGCAAATCTTCATAACGCAGTGATGCATGTCGAAGATGATGAGTTCGGTGAGAACATCGTTGCAGAAGAATTACAGAAAGGTTACATGTACAAAGAAAATGTACTGCGCCATAGTATGGTAAAAGTAGCTAACTAATATTTATATTATATATAGAATAAGAAGAAATCTTAGGAGGACATAGATCATGGGTAAAATTATTGGTATTGACTTAGGAACAACAAACAGTTGTGTAGCAGTTATGGAAGGTGGAAAACCAACCGTTATTACAAATGCAGAAGGTATGAGAACAACACCATCTGTAGTAGCATTTACAAAGACAGGAGAACGTGTGATCGGTGAACCTGCAAAACGTCAGGCAGTTACAAACGCTGAGAAGACAATCGCTTCTATCAAACGTCATATGGGAACAGATTACAAAGTTCAGATCGATGACAAAGCATACTCTCCACAGGAAATTTCAGCAATGATCTTACAGAAATTAAAATCAGATGCTGAAAACTACTTAGGAGAGAAAGTAACAGAAGCAGTTATCACTGTTCCAGCTTACTTTAATGATGCTCAGCGTCAGGCAACAAAAGATGCTGGTAAGATTGCAGGACTTGATGTAAAACGTATCATCAACGAGCCAACAGCAGCAGCTTTATCTTATGGACTTGATAACGAAGAAGAACAGAAGATCATGGTATATGACTTAGGTGGTGGTACATTTGATGTATCTATCATCGAGATCGGTGATGGTGTCATCGAAGTATTATCAACAGCAGGAGATAACAAATTAGGTGGAGATGACTTTGATAACGTTATCACACAGTATATGTTAGATGAATTCAAGAAACAGGAAGGTGTTGACTTATCAACAGATAAGATGGCAATGCAGAGATTAAAAGAAGCAGCAGAGAAAGCTAAGAAAGAATTATCTTCTGCAACAACAACAAACATCAACCTTCCGTTCATCACAGCAACAGCTGAAGGACCAAAACATTTTGATATGAACCTTACAAGAGCGAAATTCGATGAATTAACAGCTCATTTAGTAGAGAGAACAGCAGGACCTGTAAACTCCGCATTAAACGATGCTGGAATGACAGCTTCTGAATTAAGCAAAGTATTATTAGTTGGTGGTTCTACACGTATCCCAGCTGTACAGGACAAAGTACAGCAGTTAACAGGAAAAGAACCATTTAAAGGAATCAACCCAGACGAATGTGTAGCGATCGGAGCTTCTGTTCAGGGTGGTAAATTAGCAGGAGACGCTGGTGCCGGTGATATTCTTCTTCTGGATGTTACACCATTATCACTGTCTATCGAGACAATGGGTGGAGTTGCAACACGTCTGATCGAAAGAAATACAACAATCCCTACAAAGAAGAGCCAGATTTTCTCAACAGCAGAAGATAATCAGAGTGCTGTAGATATCAACGTTGTACAGGGTGAGAGACAGTTCGCAAAAGATAACAAATCTTTAGGAAGATTCAGATTAGATGGTATCGCACCTGCAAGACGTGGAGTACCTCAGATCGAAGTAACATTCGACATTGATGCAAATGGTATCGTAAATGTATCTGCAAAAGACCTTGGAACAGGAAAAGAGCAGCACATTACGATCACAGCTGGATCTAACATGTCTGATGAAGATATCGATAAAGCTGTAAAAGAAGCTGCTGAATTCGAAGCTGCAGATAAGAAACGTAAAGAAGCGATCGATGCAAGAAACGAAGCTGATTCTATCGTATTCCAGACAGAGAAAGCCTTAGAAGAAGCAGGAGATAAAGTAGATCCTACAGAAAAAGCAGCTGTAGAAGCTGACTTAAAAGATTTAAAAGATCTTGTAGAAGCTACAAAAGATCAGGATATGACAGATGCTCAGGTTGAAGATCTGAAAGCTAAGAAAGACAAACTGATGACAAGTGCTCAGAATTTATTTACAAAGATGTATGAAGCAGCAGCACAGGCTCAGCAGGGAGCTCAGGGAGCAGCAGATGCAGGAGCAAACCAGGGAGCAGCAAACGATGATGTTGTAGATGGTGACTACAAAGAAGTATAATTTTAAAGAGAAGGTAGACTAAAAATGGCGGAAAAAAGAGATTACTATGAAGTGCTAGGCATTGATCGTAATGCTTCAGCATCAGAAATAAAGAAAGCCTACCGAAAACTCGCCAAGAAATATCATCCAGATACGAATCCTGGAGATAAAGAGGCAGAAGCCAAATTTAAAGAAGTAACAGAAGCTTATGAGATATTAAGCGACTCTGAAAAGAAAGCGCAGTATGACCAGTATGGTCATGCTGCCTTTGAGCAGGGTGCTGGCGGATTTAATGGCGGCGGATTTGGCGGTTTTGATTTCGGTGGTGATATGGGAGATATCTTTGGTGATATTTTCGGAGGTATGTTCGGTGGAGGAAGCCGTGGCGGAGCAAGACAGGCTAATCGTCCGACACAGGGATCACATATTCGTGCAAGAATCCACGTAACATTTGAAGAAGCAGTCTTTGGTACATCAAAGAAAATAGAAATTACATTGAAAGATGAATGTACAACATGTCACGGAACCGGTGCAAAACCAGGTACAAGTCCAGAAACATGTCCAAAATGTCAGGGACGTGGTCAGGTTGTATTTACACAGCAGTCTATGTTTGTAACGGTGCAGAATGTTCAGACATGTCCAGATTGTCATGGAACAGGTAAGATCATTCGTGATAAGTGTCCAGATTGTCATGGAACAGGTTATGTAAGCAATCGTAAGACGATCGAAGTGACAGTACCAGCAGGTATTGACAACGGACAGAGTATCCGTATCCGTGGAAAAGGAGAACCAGGTACAAATGGAGGCCCAAGAGGAGATCTGTTAGTAGAAGTGATCGTAGAAAGACATCCAAAATTCCAGCGTCAGGATACAACGATCTATTCAACAGAGCCAATTTCCTTTACACAGGCAGCACTTGGTGGTAAGATCCAGATTCCTACAGTCGATGGACCATACGAATACACGATCAAACCAGGAACACAGACAGACACCAGAATCCGCTTAAAAGGAAAAGGTGTGCCAATGGTACGTAATAAGAATGTACGAGGAGACCACTATGTAACACTTGTTGTTCAGGTACCAGAACACTTAAACGGAGAGCAAAGAGCAGCTCTTCAGAAATTCCAGGAAGCTATGGGTGAAGTTCCAAAGAAGGAAGAAGCTCATAAAGAACATAAAGGTTTCTTTGGGAAACATAAAAAGTAATTTGAATGATAATCGTTCAAATGTATATGATAAATAATAAGGATCTCTCGACCATTAGAATTCGGCATGTCATTTTGACAGAATTCTAATGGTCGGGAGATCCTTATTATTATTTATCATATACATGGACGGCTATTCAAAGCACCACAGGTGTGTATGTTAAAGGTTATTGGCGTACAATTTATTGATTTATATTATCACTAAAATATAAGTTCAATATTGAAAAATAAACATAATCATGATATTGTATAAATATAAACACAGAGAAGGAGGATCAATGGATGGCAATTGAATATTTAACAGGATTAAATGCGATTGTAATGAAAGCTATTTGGAATATTGAAAAGAGGCAGGGCAGAGTAACAATACAGGATTTGGTGGAAGAAATAAAAAGGAATACAGGGAAAGAATATCATAGGAATAGTGTTTCGACTTATTTGAGAAGATTGGAGAAGAAAGATTTCATAGAGACAAAGAAAGAAGGAAGAAGAAGTTTTATTTGTTCGAAAGTCGATGAATCAGATTATCATAAAGTGCAGTTTGAGCAGATGAAAAAAGTATGGTTTGATGATTCATGGGATGAATTTTCAGTAGCACTTTCTGATGTAGTAAAACAAGAGGAGAATGATAAATTACGGAGGTTGATTGATGATCTGGATGATTCAGCAGATTAGCATTTATATATTGTGCTATTTATTTATCTGTCTTCTCATAGGAAGTATATTGTTTCTTATATGGAAGATGCTATGTAAAAAGATGGAGGAGAAGGGATTTGTCAGGCTGAATTATGGATTGTTAAAGATTGTAATCTTGTTTTTTTTGATTCCTTTTCCAATTGTAATCTTAAGGACGTTCTTTGGATGGAATTACCTTTTTGGTAAATGACAGGATAGGAAATTTTGCAATATGTATGGTAGGGATATGGGGAATAGGATTTGGAATCAGCATATGGAAAAGCAAACGTAAGGAGAGGGTATTTTTAGATATATGTCAGTCAGGAAAAACATGTGGAGAATGGATTTCAAAGCAAGCGCTAGAATTAATGGAAAAATTTGAGATTCATAATTCTGTAAGTGTTGAATACAACCCATTTGTACAGACACCGATGGTATATGGAATAAGGAATCCAAAAGTTTTACTTCCGACAGAAGAATATACCACAGACCAGCTAAAGATTATTTTATTGCATGAGCTGACACATATAAAACATAAGGATATCTTTTGGAAACTATTATGTAGAATGATTTTACTGATCTACTGGTTTTATCCATTAAAACGTCAAATATTTAAAGCAGTGAATGAATGGAGTGAAGTCTATTGCGATTTCAGTGTGATCAATGAGACGGGAAGCAAGAAGGGATATTTTAAGACAATCTATGATATTATGATTCATCAATTTCAGTTCCAGGAATATATCTGTGCAGGAATTGGGGAATGTAACTTGGAACGAAGAATATTAATCGCAAAGAATATTAAGAGAATGAATACGGAGAAATGGATCATAGGTTTTATTTTGAGCATGTGTTTTACACTATTTGGGGGAATCAGTGTTGTTACTGCAATGGAATCAATGCAATTTGGGTATAGAATTTTAGATAGAAATACAACAGAAGAAATTGTGGTAGATGGTACACCAGAAATAATGAATTTAAAATTACACGATAGAGATAATAATGAATTTGAAATTTCAAGAATTAAATATTTACAGAGTAGTGATGCTATTTATAATATAGATAAAATAGAGGCTAAGGAACGCCTAGAAACAAAATGGATATATTTAAGAAAATGGACAGAAAGTATTTTTCAAAATGTATGCTTATGATACAACAAATGAATCTACAAAAAATAGAAAATTGCGTGCAGGAATTATTGACTATTCAAAACATATAAAATATGTTGAGAACAACGAAGAAATTGCTTATATATTTAAAATTCCCCAAAACGGAAAGTATCAATGTTATGTTTATAATTGTAGTGATTTTAAAACGCAATTATTAGGAGAAATTGAAATTTTAAATGATTAGGAGTAGAAAATATGTGGCATTAAAAAAATATTAAATCGAATGATATACAGAGAATAAAAGTAGGGGAAACAGATACATATTGGATATTTGTGCAAAATAACTCAAACAAAAAAATAACAGTTAATGGGATATATATATGTTAAATAGATGATAGGTAATATATTTATTTATCAAAAGAAGGTGATGCTTATGATTTAGGGAAAATCCATATAACACGAATGGCGACCAACCAAAAATCCTTTCAAAAGGATAAGTATTATATGGATATAGAGAAGTATATCATAAATTATAGTTTAAAACAAAATAATTATAAACAAAGTTTTCTTAGGTTCTCTGAAGAAAGGAGGCAAATATGTTTAAAATCGCAAAAAAATTAACAGTTATAATGTTATCTGCAAGTATGATATTTTCTTGTTCTGGGATCACTGCACATGCAGAAAGGGTAAAAGATAAAAAACAACAATACTATCAGGCATATGAAAAAATTATCAAAGAAGCAAACGAAAAAATAGGAAGCAAAGATTTTGAGCTGCTTCCAATTGATGAAATTAATGAGGATGATATGTTAACACCGAAAGAATTTCAAAAGACAGTCAATGCAGCAATTCAATTAGATACTCAAAAACCTGTTATAGATGACAATGGTGGGGAATATTCCAATGAATCTAATGATAATATGTCTGCCAGAGCTTCTGGAGAAACAGTGACAGAAAGTCAGAATAAGAAAGTATCTGTGGCTGATAATCATTCTGTTACAATGAAATGTACAGCAACTTTTGTGACACGCTATAATGCATCTAAAAAACGTAGATTTATAACACAAATAAAAAGTGCTAAAGTAACAGTAAGTGGTTATGGATTTTCATGGAAGAAGTCACCTACAATTACAAAACGTGTGATTGATGGTGGCAGAACAGGAGAAATTTTATGTTTAGGAGTCATAAAAAATTCTTCTGGTTATACAAAGCAAGTTTCTCTGTCATTTGAATTTTATTGCAATACAGGGGGAGAAATTGAAGTTCGTTAAATTTCATAAGTGGAGAGGGCTGTCATAGCAGCCATTTCCTTAGTTCATTAAAACATGAATTAGTAAACGATTTAGACATTCATAATAGGAGGATATTGTTGATGAATGTAATTATAACTTTGATTATTAGTATTTTATTTATAATAGGAATTATTTTATTAATAATGGGACTAATTAAATTGATAAAAAAATAATAGGGGGGAGACAAATTCCATGACTAACATAAGTTAGTCTAGAATTTGCCTACATTATCCTGACCAAAGTAATGTGCGTAAGGCGTCGTAGACCTTATGAAGTTAGAAGGAATTGTGTTAGATGGTACACCAAAAGTAATGAATTAAAAATTTTAGAGAAATAGTAGAGAAGGTAAAAAATTATCAAAATGAGACAAAACGGAAAGAAAATTCTTAAGAGAAGGAGGAACAAACTATGGAACATATTATAGTTTTATTTATATTAGCACTATGCTTTTTTTCATTTTTTTATTTTTTATATTA
>ENA-OQHL01001351-OQHL01001351.1-human-gut-metagenome-genome-assembly--contig:-NODE-1351-length-12607-cov-2.684054_pt1 | contig 12607 bp, 13 predicted proteins | sample MGYA00242565_ERZ504723 | MGnify/ENA primary metagenome ERZ504723 (study PRJEB26092, sample SAMD00036211) | human gut metagenome | host: Homo sapiens | study: EMG produced TPA metagenomics assembly of... | reverse complement strand
CAAGCGGCCGGAGCAGACCGGAATCCGGACAGGAGATCGTCTTGCCATGGTAAAGCTCGCGATCGAGGGCATCCCCCACTTTTTCCTCCAGACATACGAAGCGGAAAAGCGAACGGTATCTTATTCCTACGAGACGATGGAGCATCTAAGAGAAGCCTGCCCTGAACGCACATTTTATTATATTATCGGTGCGGACTCTCTTTTTCAGGTTGAAACCTGGAAGCATCCGGAGCGTTTCTTACGATCCTGCACTATGATCGCCGCCAAGCGGGAACATCGGGAGACAGATGATGCATTAGAATCTCAGATCCGTCATCTGAAGGAACGGTATAAAACAGTGATCCTGTTTTCACGCGCCCCGGTTTTTGAAGTGTCATCCAGCAAAATCCGTGAGATGGTAAAAAGAGGAGAGGACATCCACCATCTTGTTCCGCCCAGTGTGGCTTCTTATATTTATAACCATCATCTGTACAGGGAGGATATAGAAGTTGAGCAACGCAATTCATAAGATACGAAAAAAAGTAAAAAAATATCTGGATCAGGATCGATACGAACATACTCTTGGTGTGATGTATACAAGCGCCTCCCTGGCAATGTGCTATGGTGAGGATGTCAATGATGCCATGATTGCAGGACTTCTGCATGACTGCGCCAAATGTATACCACCGAAGAAAAAGATCCGTCTCTGCAAGAAGTATCATATCCACATCACGGAGAGTGAATATGCGAATCCAAGCCTCCTTCACGCAAAGCTTGGAGCCTATATCGCAGCAGAAAAGTACCATATCAAAGATCAGATGATTCTAAGCGCGATCCATTGTCATACAACAGGAAAACCGCATATGACAATGCCAGACAAGATTTTGTTTATTGCGGATTATATCGAACCGGGGAGAAAGGATGCCCCACATTTGCCGGAGCTTCGAAAACTGGCATTTCAGGATATTGATGAGTGCCTTTACCTGATTCTGAAAGATACGCTTTCCTATCTCCAGACACGGAATTTGACACTGGATCCGATGACAGAAAAAACCTATCGATACTATCAACAGGAATTAAAGAAAGAAGAACAATAAAGGAGGATACGGATGAGTCACGTATTGGAACTATCAAAAAAAATGGCGTCCATCGCCTACCATGCACTGGACAGTAAAAAGGGCGAAGATATCCAGGTGATTGATATCTCAGAGATCAGTGTTCTTGCCGATTATTTTATCATAGCAAACGGAACCAGCAACAGTCAGGTGCAGGCGCTTGTGGATAACGTAGAGGAGGAGCTTGCCAAAGAAGGCTTCATCCTAAAACAAAGAGAAGGTTATGGTCTTGGAACCTGGGTTTTGCTTGATTATGGTGATATCATCGTCCATGTATTCGACAAAGAGAACCGTCTTTTCTATGATCTGGAGCGTATCTGGAAGGATGGGAAGATGATCTCTGCCGGGGAGCTGGAGGACTAAACGACAGAGATTTCCAAAACAGACGATGAAAATATAACTTCACCGCCAGAAGTGCCAAAAGGCACACTCCGGGTTTATAAGCTGTCGTCAATATGAAAAGGCTGTAAAACCATGTGAATGGTTTGCAGCCTTTTAAAATGCCTTAATATTGTCTAGCGCATGAAACGCAGCAGTCCGATCATCTTTCCAACAATAGTTACCTCGTCTACAATGATTGGATCCATCGTATCATTCTCCGGCTGTAACCGATAGTGACCGTTCTCTTTGAAAAAACGCTTTACCGTTGCTCCATCCTCCACAAGAGCAACAACAACCTCACCGTTGCTTGCTGATGGTGTTTGCTCCACGAGGATATAGTCTCCATTTAAAATTCCCGCATTAATCATGCTCTCTCCCTTTACCTGTAAAAGAAACGTCTGATTATTCGGAAGACGCTCCACAGGAATCGGGAAGTAATCCTCAATATTCTGTTCTGCCAGAAGCGGCTCACCTGCGGCTACGCGACCGACGATCGGAACCTGAGCCATTTCCCGTCTCGTAAGATTAAATGCATCGTCCAGAATCTCGATGGCACGTGGCTTCGTCGGATCCCGGCGGATGTATCCATTCTTCTCCAATGTCTCAAGGTGTGAGTGAACAGAAGAAGTAGACTTCAGATGCACTGCTTCACAGATCTCCCGGACAGCCGGTGGAAATCCTCTCTCTAAAATCTGTGCCTTTATATATTCAAGAATCTCGGATTGCTTTTCTGTAATCGTTCCGTTTCCCATGTGATGTCCTCCTGTTTCCCAAGGTCTCTGTGCGACCCCAGCCTTTTTTTCTATTTTATCACAGGAAACTACAAAAGGCAAACAAATGTTTAGAAAATATGTTCGATAAAAAATGAAAAAAATACTTATTTTTCCAATAAAATAGAAAAATAAGGGAATACCAATCTGTTTCACACGAATAAATCAAAAAGTACACAAAAAATTTACAATATTTTCGAAAAATATATTTGAAATATCAAAGAAATATGATAGGATGTTCATAGAAATCATTTTATGTAAGGAGTGGTAAGGTTGGGTGAATTAAAAAAAAGGCAACTTGAGGTAATGGATGTGTTATGGGAAGCTGATGAGCCGATGATCGCATCTGAGATTGTAAAGGCAAGAGAGGATTTGAATGTAAATACAGTACAGGCCGCACTCAGAAGTCTAGTAAAGAAGAATTATATTGAGGTGGCCGACATCGTTTACAGCGGTACCGTACTGTCAAGACGATATAAAACACTGATCACAAAAGAAGATTATACGAATTCCATCGAGACGGATTTGAATAAAATTTTACATAATCCCTCCTTGTTCGCACACTATATTGATCAGATTGATGATCTGGATCTGATTACAAGGTTAGAAGGAATCATAAACAAAAGAAAAGAGGATTTAAGTCAGTAAGACTACAGAAGCGGGATCACCAGGGTCCCGCTGTTTTCATTTTACCGGTTTCCGACCGGTAAAATGAATATACTTCTAAAGTGTCCGGTTGTTCCTCAACATAAGAAGTTCAATGAAACAATGATCCATTTTCAAAAATTTATCGTTAAACGATAGTTTCGCTGTTTTCTTTTGTCCTCCTGTTCTTCAGAACGTTTGTTCCTATTCTTTCTCTTTTTTTGTTAAAAATAATTGACAAACATATGTTTGTACGTTATACTTGGTTTCAGAAAGAACAAATGTTCGCAGTAATAGTGAATACTTTTTCAGAAACCGGATACACTTTTCGAAAGAGAAACACATTCTACTTTTAATAGAGGAGGAGTGAGATGATGCAGGGACATACAGCTACGGTTCATACCGGATTATCCAGAAAGGCGCAGTCAAAGAGATACGAACAGAAGAGGAGACGGGCCGCAAGAAAGAGAAGATTTCTATTCCTCTTTCTTCTCCTGCTTGTAGCCATTACCTCATTTACCCTTGGGAGTTTTCTCTCCAGCGCCAGAGAGAGCCGGAAGGATGCACCTTCCTATTTCAAATATTATAAGAACATTGAAGTGAAATCAGGAGACACACTTCATAGTCTGGCGGAAAAATACAATGAGCCTTCTGTTTCATCTGATCGGGTATATATCAGCGAAATCAGAAAGCTTAATGATATGAAATCGAGCGGCTTGATTCCGGGGCAGTCATTAATTATTACCTATTATGATACCGAATACAAATAGGATGTTGCCTACAGACCATCTGCATTCCATACCCGATGCAGATGGTCTCTTTGTCTCTCGAAGAGCGCCCGGTTCACCCAGATCTAGCGTCTCCGGCGCGCCAAATGGTATATCGGTAAACCTACCAATGTCAAGAGGATACTTCCCACTGACATCAACCAAACGCGCATCCCGGAGAGGAAAAGCTGATTGATGATAATGTAGAGCCCCCCGGTAATCGCTACCAGCGGGACGATCGGATAGAATGGGACACGGTAGGCGCGCTTGAGGTCCGGTCGCTCAATCCGGTATTTGATGACCCCGATAAAGGTCAGTGTATAGAATGTCCAGCTTGAAAAGACTGCCAAATCAGTAAGTAGATTGAACTGTCCGGTGAGTGACAGCACTGCAGCAATCGTCCCTACCAGAAAGATACTGTTTGGCGGCACCTGACTCTTATTCAGTCTGACAAGCGCTTCACTTCCTGGGAGACTTCCTTTATCTGCCAGAAAGTAGGTTACACGGGAGCCGGAAAAGATGAATCCATTGCAGGCACCGAATACGGAGATCATAATTCCTACAGATACGATCCGTCCTCCCACTTCCCCAAAGAGCGCAATGGCCACCGCCGAGGCCGGAGCGGAAAGAGAAGCAAGTTCAGAGGCCGGGAGCACCTGGAGATAGGCTACATTAACAATGCAGTATACCGCTGTAATGATAGACACACCACCAATAATCGCAACCGGAAGATCCCGTTCCGGCTTCTTCAATTCGCCTGCAATAGCGCCTACCGCAGTCCATCCTTCAAAGGCAAAAAGCACGGCCACGAGAAGCTGTCCGAGCACAACTACCGGATTAAGCCCTTCTCCGATCATTGGAGAGAAAACCGGATAGTTTCCTGTTCCCTTCCAGAATCCAAAAACAATCAGCAGGATCAGCGGGATCATCTTACAGACAGTAAAGATGATCTGAATACTGCCTCCGATCTTAGAACCCAACGTATTCAAAAAGACGATAAAAAAGATGACCAGGATCGCCAGTGGTACGGTGAATGTCTCCCCTATGAACAGTGCCGCCTGTTGTGCGAAGGCTACAGCCAGAGCAGAGACCATAGCAGGATAGAAGAGGACCATCTGTGACCAGCCTGCCAGAAATCCAAGCTTCGGTCCATATATTCTGGTGATATAAGTCGGGATTCCTCCGGTCTCCGGAATCAGTATGGCAACCTCCGAAAAGGTGAGTGCGCCCGCAATGCTGATCATACCCGCGATTAGCCACGCCAGAATCCCAAGTCCTGGAGTCCCTCCTGTCGCAGTGAAAATTGCCTGTGGCTTAAAAAAGACTCCCGATCCGATCACACAACCCACAACAGTTGATGTGGCGGTGGCGAGCCCAAGATTCTTTTTCATTGTTCCTAAATGACGTTCCTGCTTCATGTGAATGAACCATCTCCTTTCTATCTATCTATACTCCATAAGTAAGAAAAACTTGTCTGTTTTCTGTCTGGTTTGATAGTATATCATAGATTCTTCCATTCTGCGACTATTTTTTAGACAGAAACCAGATCTTCCCTTCCTGACGCGCTTGGTAATTGACTTTTCTCTTCTGCTTGGTTATAATCCAGAGGAAAGAAAATAGAAGGAGGCGTACATGAAGGAAAATCCTTACGACAATTCGGTATTCTTTGCTAAGTACGGCGAAATGCTTCGATCCAAGAAAGGATTAAATGGGGCGGGAGAATGGAGAGAATTTCAAAAGCTGCTTCCGGGTTTTGCCGGAAAGAGGGTGCTGGATTTAGGGTGCGGTTATGGATGGCACTGTAGTTATGCTGCCGAGCATGGAGCGGTTACTGTACTTGGAACGGATATCTCAGAAAAAATGATCCGTACGGCCATTCGGAAAAACAGCCATCCTCAGATTACCTACCATTTGGCGGCAATGGAGGATCTGGACTTTGCTGATGCATCCTTTGACGTCATCCTCAGCTCCCTCGCCCTCCACTATATCGAGGACTATGAATCTTTGATCCAGAAAATCTCCACATGGCTTGTCAAAGACGGACAGTTCGTGTTCTCTGTGGAGCATCCGGTATTTACCGCCTATGGGAACCAGGACTGGTACTATGGAGCCGACGGAGAGATCCTCCATTTCCCAGTGGATCATTATTATTATGAGGGAAAGCGGGATGCGGCTTTTTTTAGGAGAGCACGTCACCAAATATCATCGCACACTGACTACCTATCTCCAGATCCTGCTCCAAAACGGCTTTTCGATTCTGGACGTGATCGAGCCGATGCCGCCGGAAGACATGATGGATCTGCCGGGTATGAAAGACGAGATGCGTCGCCCTATGATGCTTCTTATCTCAGCACAAAAACAGGCTGACAGATAATTGTGCTGTCAGCCTGTTTCCCTTTTCTTTGGCCCTTTCGCCAAAGCTTCTGCTATCGTTTCTATTTTCCAATCAAAAGATCAAGTACATCCCTGATCCTTTTCACCGGAACGATCGTGAGCTTTTCCTTTACTTCCTCTGGTACATCCTCCAGATCCTCCACATTCTCTTCTGGAATCAACACTTTCTCGATGCCTGCTCTCTGTGCCGCCATCAGCTTCTCCGTCAGTCCGCCAATCGGAAGTACATAGCCGCGAAGGGAGACTTCCCCAGTCATGGCATATTCTGTCGGCACCACCTTTTCTTTTACGAGAGAAGCAAGAGCCGTAACCAGAGTGATGCCTGCAGAGGGACCATCTTTTGGAATTGCTCCTGCCGGAATATGAATATGTAAATCGTGATCCTCCAACACCTTCGTCTCATCCGGATAGTATATTTTGACAAGGCTGATGGCAATCTGGACAGACTCTTTCATCACATCACCAAGCTGTCCTGTAATCGTAACTTTTCCCTCACCTTTCATCAGTCGGCTCTCGATATAGAGAATCTCACCGCCTGCACTCGTCCATGCAAGCCCAGTCACAATCCCGGGATCTGCCTCTGTAAGCCGCATATCGTGATGGAGCTGTTTCCTTCCAAGCAGGGCATGAAGATCAGCCTCTCTAACAGTCAGGCGTTTTGCAGGCTGCTGCACCAGACGAACCGCCAGTGCTCTGCATAAGGCATCGATCTGCTTTTTCAGTCCCCGCACACCAGACTCCATCGTGTAGTCGGTGATGATCTTTCTGAGAGCCTCCTCCTTGATATCAAGCTGCTTCTCCGGGATCCCCATAGCATCCATAGTCTTCGGAATCAAATGCCTTCGTGCAATCTGAAGCTTTTCCACCTCTGTGTAACCGTTAAAGGGAAATGACCTCCATTCGGTTCAGAAGTGGCTCTGGAATCGTATCCGTCGTATTCGCCGTGCAAACAAAGAAGACATTTGGACAGATCATAAGGTATATTCAGGTAATGATCTGTAAAAGTATGATTCTGTTCCGGATCCGCACTTCCAGAAGGGCGCTTGCCGGATCTCCATTGTAATCCCGGGTAAGCTTATCGACCTCATCAAGGACAACAACAGGATTCGATGTACCGCTGCGTTTAATTCCTTCCATAATCCGTCCCGGCATGGCGCCAATATAGGTTCTTCTGTGACCTCGTATCTCCGCTTCATCCCGAATTCCTCCCAGACTGATTCTGGCGTAGGCTCTTCCAAGTGCCTTAGCGATACTCTGCCCAATACTCGTCTTGCCTGTTCCCGGAGCACCGGTAAAGAGTAAAATGGAACCGGACTGCTTTTTGTTCAGTGCCATCACAGCAATCTGCTGGATAATCCGCTCCTTGATTTTCTTCAGTCCATAGTGATCTTCATCGAGAATCCTGGCAGCCTCCTCAAGATCAATGGAAGAGGGCTTTGGCTCTTTCCAAGAAAGAGAGGTGACAAAGTCCAAATAGTCGTAGAGCATCCCGTATTCGTGTCCGTCCTGACCTTCCTGACGCATCCTGCCAAGTACTTTCATCGCTTCTTTTTCTGCAGTCTCATTCATCCCGGACTCAGCGATTTTCTTTTCAAACATCTGAACGTCTGAAATATTCTCCGGATGCATTTCATCCAGCTCCTGTTGAAGATAGCCAATCTGCTTTTTGATGGCAGCCTCCCGATAGATCAGCTCCTGATTATCTTTCTGCGCTGTCTGTGCTTCATCAGAGACCTTAGTGACTTCCACCAGTTCCATGATTGCATGTTCCATGAGATCGAAGCGCTCTTTTTCAGAATCTGCCGCAAGAATTTGATATTTCTCATCCGGAGACAGACTGAGATATTCGGTTAGCGTACAGACTGCCTCTGAAAGAGTCGTCCACTGGAGAATATAGCTTCTCGCCCACATCCCCCACTGATATCGCTGAACAAACTGTAAAAGTATCTTCTGAAGCTTCCCGAACCGTTCTGACGCCTCTTCCTGCGGAAGATCATTCACCTCGGCGCGAACACATGCTTTTGCCTCTATATAGCCGTCATGGATCTCAATGCAGGATACATTCACTCGCTCCAGCGTATGGATCCGAAGATTGCCGTCCTCCTCGACTGTCTCGATCTTCGCAGACACTCCGATAGGATAGAAGTCATCCGGTTGCAATTCAGCCCTCGGCTTATTTTCCCTCAATACGAGAAATAGAATCTCTTCTTTTTCTTCTATCGGAAACAGACTCCAGTCTTTTAGGAAATCATTTTTGAAATAATAATTAATATCTGGAAGTAATACCAGATTAAACATTGGTCTTACAATCATAAACCCCTCCTTATTAGCCAGCACGCTTGTCGAGTGCTAACGATTATAAAATAACATGTTTTCCGGACGATGTCAAACCAGTTTAGACTGAAAAAGGACACAATAGAAACACAAAAGGCGATATTTATAAAATTTTTAGAAAAAGCGTCTATGCAAATATGATATAATAATTATAGTTTGTCACAGTTTATGTGAAGAAAGAAAAGGGGATTAAGGAATGGAACAAAAGGGTACTTGCCCAATCGAAACAGCGAGACTTTATCTGGGTCGTTTCACGATGAACGATGTTTACGCCGTCTACGAAAACTGGGCAAAAGATCCGTATGTCACTCGGTTTCTTACCTGGCCTGCACACATCAATCCTGATATTACCAGACAGATTCTTCTGAAGTGGATTGAGTCCTATCTGAAACCAGATTTCTACCAGTGGGGGATCACTCGAAAGGATGACCCCGGCACTCCCATCGGGACAATCAGCGCTGTAAAAATCGACGAGGAGACAGAAACCGTCTCCATCGGTTACTGTCTGGGTCGAGACTGGTGGAATCAGGGTATTATGTCAGAAGCACTTTGGGGCGTTATCCGTTTCTTTTTTGAGGAAGTACACCTCAATCGTGTGGCAGCTTGCCATGATATCAACAATCCGGCATCCGGTAAAGTTATGGAGAAATGCCATATGACCTATGAAGGGACACTACGGCAGGGCGGAAGAAACAATCAGGGCATTGCGGATCTGGCTGTATACAGTATTTTGCGAGAAGAGTATGAGGCTCTTCAAAATATGAAACAAGAAAAGGGGTTAGAAGAACAATGAAAGAAACAACAAAGAAACTGACTTGGTCTGCGATGTTTATCGCACTGGGTCTTGTACTTCCATTTCTGACGGGACAGATCCCACAGTTCGGAAACATGCTGCTTCCAATGCATATTCCCGTGATTCTGTGTGGACTGATCTGTGGATGGCGGTACGGCGCCATCGTAGGATTTGTCCTCCCTCTGCTGCGGTATGCGTTGTTCGGGATGCCGGTTCTTTTTCCGACGGGTATTGCTATGTCCTTTGAGCTTGCTGCTTACGGCTTTTTCTCAGGTTTTCTTTATGAAAAGTCGCGCTGGCAGTGTATTATCGCTCTGTACCGTTCATTAATTGTTTCCATGATAGCCGGAAGAGTCATATGGGGGATTGTGGAAGTAATTCTCCTGGGAGTGACGGGCAGCCCTTTTACCTGGCAAATGTTCCTTGCAGGCGCATTTCTCAATGCGATTCCGGGCATCATCGTTCAACTGATTCTGATTCCAGCCATCATGGTTGCACTTAATCGTACTGGGCTGGTTCATTTCCGGCGGGAAACCGCACAAAAGAGCAGCAGGATTGTTTGATACAGATCAGAAAGGAAGGTGACCGGATGGAAAAACTCAGAGAAAAAGTCAGAGAATCTCTCTCAAGCGTTCTGCCGATCACAATCATCGTGCTGCTTTTGAGTATTGTACTGATCCCGATGGAAGTGGGAGCGTTCACCCTCTTCCTTGCAGGTGCGCTTTTCCTGATCTTCGGGATGGGTTTCTTTCAGCTTGGCGCTGATATCTCCATGACCCAGTTGGGACAGGGAATCGGAGGCCAACTGATGAAAAAGCGAAATCTTCTTTTTATCATAGGAGGATGCTTCCTGATGGGCGTTCTGATCACGATATCAGAGCCGGATCTACAAGTCCTTGCTAATCAGGTAGCATCGATTCCGAATCAGGTGCTTGTGCTGACTGTAGCAATAGGGGTCGGATGTTTCCTCGTTGCTGCAGTACTTAGAATCTTGTTCAAAGTCAGTCTGTCACGTCTTCTGACACTGATGTATGTTGTTCTGTTCCTTGTGGCTCTTGCCACACCGAGTGAGTTTCTCGCCGTGGCCTTTGATTCCGGAGGTGTGACGACAGGACCGATGACCGTACCGTTTATTATGGCTCTCGGAATCGGTTTATCCTCATCCCGAAGTGACAAGGACAGTGCAAACGACAGTTTCGGATTGATTGCCCTCAGCAGTATCGGACCAATTCTTATGGTGCTGCTTCTTGGCATTTTTTACCATCCAACCGATGCGGTCTATACATCCGTCGCAATCCCAGATGTGGAAACAACAAAGGACGTGCTGGATCAGTTCATCCGTGCATTTCCACAATACACAAAAGAGGTTCTCATCAGTATGCTACCAATACTTGCCGTTTTCATGCTGTTTCAAATTAAAACCAGAAAATATCACAGAAGGCAGCTTCTTCGGATGTGTGTCGGATTTCTCTATACCATCGCAGGACTGGTTCTATTTCTTGTCGGCGTCAATATCGGATTCGCCCCAGTAGGAAATCTGCTGGGAGAGCAGATGGTTTCCAGCTCCTATCAATGGCTTCTGATTCCCGTAGGACTTCTGATCGGTTATTATATTGTAAAGGCAGAGCCTGCCGTACAGATTTTAAACCATCAGGTAGAAGACATCACAGACGGCATGGTGACAAAGGAGCAGATGAATCTTTGTCTCTCCGTTGGAGTAGCAGGAGCAGTAGGACTCGCGATGTTCCGTGTCCTGACCGGAATCCCTATCTACTGGATTCTGATTCCAGGATATCTGCTCGCTCTTGGCATGAGTTATCGTGTGCAGCCGATTCTTGTTGGAATCGCCTTTGACTCCGGAGGAGTTGCAAGCGGGCCTATGACATCCACCTTTCTTCTTCCTCTGACGATGGGAGCCTGTACGGCGCTTGGTGGCAATGTCGTGACAGATGCCTTTGGAGTTGTCGCTTTAGTCGCACTTGCACCATTGATACGCTATACAGATCATGGGCCTTGTGTACGAACACAAACTGAAAAATCTTCCGGAATACCAAAACCGGCTCTGGAAGATACTATTATCGAATTGGAGGATGAAGAAGTATGAGACCACATTTATTTGCACTTCGCCTGCTTCTGATCATCACAGATACCGGTACGGACAAACAGATCCACCAGCTCTTTACCGAAGCAGAGCAGCCCATTTACTATCAGTTCCGTGCTCAAGGGACCGCAAATACTGAAATTCTTGATATCTGCGGACTGGAGGGCAGTACGAGAGTGATTACAGCGGCACTCGTTCCAAAGCCGGAGATAGGCGAACTTTTCATCCTTTTGGAGAACATGTTCGAGATCCGGAAGCGTGGAAAGGGAATTGCGCTGACGCTCCCGATCACAGGGATTCAGGCAAGTATGCTTAGTCTCCTCAGTGAAGAGCAGGAGAAGATCGCAAAAGCACATTTAGAAAGGAAGGTTCAGCAAATGATGCAGGAAACATGCTATGCTATGATTATCGTGGCGGTTCGGGAAGGATTCAGCGACGATGTCATCGACACAGCGGTAAAGGCAGGAGCGAACGGAGGCTCCGTCATTCGGGGACGCCGAAGAGGCAGCGAGGCAGTTGTACAGTTTCTCGGAATTTCCATGCAAGAGGAGCAGGATTTTGTTATGATTATTGTTCCAAAGGAAAAGAAATCCCATATCATGCAGGAAATCAGCTCCGTCTGCGGGCTTCAGTCCGAAGCACACGGTATCATCTTTTCCGTTCCGGTAGACGAAGTACTTGGAATTCACGAAGAACAATAAATGCTAACAAGATGATACAAATTTACTTAAAATTTTTACCTTCAAAATCAGGAATTTTAAGGCGGACGTGTTTTTGTGAAAGAAGCACGTCCTGATCTATCCGGAAATAGTTTAGCGGACAAATACAGATTTATCCGAAAAAGTATAGCTTTTCCCCGATTTTTGTGTTAGACTACTCTCAGAAACCGGAGGTTGGGAAATCCTGAACCGTCTAATAAAAATATGGAGGTATCTATTATGGCAAATCCTGCTTCTTACCGTGAACAGGTCAAGATTGAAAACACTGTAAAGCTCAGGGAATTTCTTCAGGAACTTCCTCCTTATGTAAAGGAATATTTTCGCGCCAAGGAAACGACCACATCGGATAAAACCAGGTTATCCTATGCTTATGATCTGCGAGTATTTTTCCGTTTTCTCAAAGAAACCAATCCCGCGCTTTCGGATAAACCTCTTTCTGAGATTTCCCTTTCGGACCTTTCTATGTTAAAGCCTGTTGATTTTGAAGAGTTTGAGGAATATCTCAAGGCCTATCGGACGCCGGATCAACGCATCGAGACCAATTCCCGGATCGGAATTGCCCGTAAAATGTCATGTCTTCGGAGTTTTTACGATTATCTATGTAAACGG
>ENA-OQHL01001344-OQHL01001344.1-human-gut-metagenome-genome-assembly--contig:-NODE-1344-length-12676-cov-12.360985_pt1 | contig 12676 bp, 10 predicted proteins | sample MGYA00242565_ERZ504723 | MGnify/ENA primary metagenome ERZ504723 (study PRJEB26092, sample SAMD00036211) | human gut metagenome | host: Homo sapiens | study: EMG produced TPA metagenomics assembly of... | reverse complement strand
GCGTCTGCTTTTTTGGTTTGCGCTTTTCGTTGTCATGACCACAAAGAGAGAGGAAGTTCTTCTCAGTAATGCACGACATTGCCCGCATTGCGGATGCGTGCCAGCACCGGCTCTGCCTCCGGGCTGCGGAAATAGTCGAGGCTGGTCTTGGGCAGCAGCGTCTCGAGGGTATCCCAGTCGCCGCTCTGCAGGCACTGGCGGACGGTGGAAGCACTGATGGCCTTGCCGTTTGCTTCTTTGCGGGGTACAACGACACACTCAATGCCCGCTTTGGGCAGCTGCTCGCACATGATCTGGTTGTAAAGCCCCGTCACCTGACTGGCAGGCTCCTCGCCCACATAGCGGGCAGTGATGTTCAGCGCCGCCGCGATTTTCGTAAAGACGGCGAGGTCCAGCCGGGCGTGGCCGTCGATGACAGCGGCCTCATCCTTCAGGAAGTAGCTGGGGAAGGTGGCATTCGAGATGATGTAGGGGCCGCTGTCGTGGAGCACGACGTTGGGCAGATGGGCCACGCCCGCCTCCACCAGCTTCCTGCGCACGGCGAAAGGCACGAGGCTGGCGTCCTCACTGACCACGAACAGGTGGAGCGTGTCGCAGGCGGCAGCGGCTTTTTCCACAAGATACTGATGACCGAGGGTAAAAGGGTTCGCGTTCATGACGAGGGCCGCACTTTTGCCCTCGGTTTTGGTCTTTTCCAGATCGCGCAGATAGGCCCCGAAGCCGTCGCGGCGGTTCTCCATGAAGACAAGGGTATCCTCCACCCGGGCGATCTCGTAGAAGCCGAGGTCGCCGAAAAACTTGGAGCTTTTTACCTTGGTGTAGAGAAACAGGTGCATATTCCCCCGCGCACACTGCACTTCGATGAGGTGGGTGATGATCTGGTTCAGCAGACCCTCGCCCTGATGGGCGCTGCTGACGGCGAAGCACCGCAGGGTGTTGCCGAAGCAGCTGCCGGTGCCGATGACGTTGTATTCCTCGTCGAACATGGCGCAGATGTAGTCCAGATTGCCGTCGCGGCGGATGCCCTCCTGACCCAGCAGTGTGTCGATTTGGGCCAGAACGGTTTTATCGGTCGGATAGACCTGCGAAATGGTATATTCACTCATCGATATTCCCCTCAGTAGTAACAAAATGGAGCAGCCAGGTCAGCGCCAGCAGGTCGGCACTGCCGCCGGGCGAGAGATTTTCCGCAATGAACCGGTCATCCAGCGCCGCGAGCGCATCTTTATCCGGGTAAGGTGTCTGGGCCAGAAGGGCTTTCAGTTCTTCGGTGAGGGCCAGCTGACGCTCCCGGCTCGAGCGGGCAATGATGTTGGTATCGGTGCTGTTGGCCAGGATGGCCAGCAGTGCGCCGCCGCCGACGCGGTCGAAGTCGTAACCCTTGGCAAGGCCCTCTTCCAGCACCGGCAGACCGACATTCAGCACCGTGGGAAGTCCGGCTTCCACCTGCCCGCGCACACCGGTGATGCCGTACTGGATATAGAGCTTCTGGCCCACGGTGGCGGCGTTCTCGGCGGTGACGCCTGCAAAATCCTTCTCGGTCAGGCCCGCCGTCATGGCGGATGCTTCCGCCAGCACCCGGGCTGCATCCACCCAAAGGGAGCGATCGAGGCGTCCCAGCGCTGCGCAGACGATGCCCACCGAAAAGACAGCACCCTTATGGGTGTTGACGCCGCCGGTGGCATCCAGCATCTCGCCCTCGGCCTCACAACCCAGAGGCCGCAGGGCCGCGAAGGTCTCGGGCGCGGGCTGTTCCGCCGTCTCGCGGCCCGTCCGGGCGCAGGCTTCAAAATAGGGGTAGAGCGCCGCAGCGCTGTCCATGAAGGTGAACACATCCATGTCCCTGTGGCTTCCGCTGTTGCGCCGGTCCACAAGGCCGGGCTTTGGGGTGGTGGTCACTTCGTAGAGCAGGGCGCGGACGGCCAGACGGGCCGCGTCGGCGATGTCCTGCGCGTCCCGGGCCTCGGTCAGGATCTCCGTCGTCTTTTCCTGCAGTTCGGCCACGGTATGGATGCGGCGGCTGCTGCACACCTTAGCAGGCCCGCCGCAGATGAGACAGCGGCGGCCTTCGAGGTTTAGCTCTTCTCTGTCCACTTTGAGGCCGTCCGGGCGAATGACGTCCATGTCGAACAGTCGCCCCAGCGGGGTGGCGTCCTCGATGTCGGTGGTGAATTTCTTGATGGTCAGCGGGTCGGCGTCCAGCACATAGAATGCCTCGCAGCCGGTCACTTCCCGGACGGCGTCCTGATACAGCGGCGTCAGCTTTGCCCGCAGAAACTGCTGGCGCAGCAGCTGACGCCCCCGCGCAAAGCCCCGCCGGATGAGGGGCGAATCCTTTATCGGGCCGCAGATATTCATGGTAAAGCAGATGAGAGGCTTGTGGTACCGGGCCAGCAGCTCCTGCTGATACTGCACCCGGCGCTCCCGTGCATCCAGCATCTGGACCAGCGAAACAGTCGTTTCCATGTTTTTCTCCTCTCAGCGGTGCTTTTTGAGCATGTCCATAAAGAGCTGCACCTGCGGCAGTGCAGCGGCGTCTCTCTGGCAGAAAATATAGGTGCGCCGGACGAAGGGCTCACCGTTCTCGAAGGTGCAGGGCTTGACATAGCCCTTGAAGTTATCCAGCGCCACTTCCGGTATCAGCGCCCAGCCAAGGCCCCGCTCCACCATCTCGCGGCAGACCATGATGTTATCCACCACAAAATTGCCCGCATCGTTGGTCACGCCGTTCTCATAGCGCCAGCGGGCCATCTGGGCGCTGATGGTGGCGTCGCTGCTGTGGTCGATATAAAGGTAATCGGAGATGGGCCTGTCCTTGTTCTCCTCGCTGCAGATCAGGCAGATATTCTCCTGCGAGAGCAGGAACTGGGTACCGTCCCACGGATACTCGCCCCGCAGCACTGCCACGTCCAGCGAAGAGTCCAGCATCTGCTGATAGATGTTCCGGCTGTGGCCGGTGGCGATGTCGAGGCGTACCTTCGGGTAGGCTTTGTGGTACTCGGTCAGCACCTCGGGCAGGCGGTAGTAGGAGAAGTTCACCGAGATGCCGGCCCGCAGGGTGCCGCAGGCTTCGCCCTGGATGGAGGCCAGCTGGCGGCGCATCTTTTCCATCTCGCGGGCGGCGGCGGCGCTGTGGAGCAGCACCTGTTCACCGGCCGGCGTGAAGCGGATGCCCTGCCGCGAGCGCAGGACGATCTCCACCCCCAGCTCCTGTTCCAGCGCCTTGATGCGCTTGGACAGTGCCGACTGGGTCATGTACAGTTTGTCCGCTGCGTGGGTGATGTTGCGCGTCTCGTCCAGCGCGTGCAGCAGCTCGTAATCTTTTTCGTCCATCGTAGCTCTCCCCTTATTGCCCTTTATTTTTCTTATCATTCCTGTTTGCGCTTCATCCAGGCGCATTTTGCTCAGATTCCATATCTGTTATTCATAATACAACAGATTTCAGCAAATGAAAAGGGGGATATTCGCCTTGATTTTCCCGAAAGTTCATTCCAAGATGGAATAACTCAGCACTTTTCTTGCAGTTTTCTTAACCCTGCCTTAATTCCATCTTAATGCAGTGTTGTTGTACACAACATCTTCATTTTTTCTCTGCCGACAGACGGTCTTCCTCCCGCAGTACAGAAAACGCAGCTCTCTTTTCATTTTTGCCTGAAAAATCAGAAAAAGTCCAGTTTATTGGACATTATTTGCATTATCATAAAAACAAGAAAATACTCGTTTCTTTCTTCTTTGGCACATTGCAGATTTTTCCGTCTGCTTTTTGTGCAAAGTCCCGGAATTTTTCGTCGAAAAGCGCGTTTTGTTGACAGCCGCTTTTTGAAAAGCGTATCCTTATTGCAAACCAGAGTCAGGAGGTCATTTTATGGAGCACTCCACACGTCTTGCCCACATCAGCGAGGACGGCACCCGCACCCAGACCGTCTACGACCATCTCGCCGGCACTGCCAGACTGGCCGGTTCCTTCGCAGCTCCCTTCGGGGCGCAGAGCGAGGCCGAATTTGCCGCGTGGCTCCACGACGTCGGCAAGTACAGCGACGCCTTCCAGCTGCGGCTCAAAGGCGGCCCCAAGGTGGACCACTCCACCGCCGGGGCGCAGGAGGCCTGGGTTCGCCAGCATCTCCACACCGCCTTTGCCGTGGCCGGGCACCACAGCGGCCTGCCCGACGGCGGGAGCCCCGCCGATGACCCGGGCGACGCCACCTTGTTTGGCCGGAGCAAGAAGCCGGTAGCCCCCTACGACGGCTGGCAGGAAGTAACGCTCCCCGCCTCGACGCCGCCCGCGTGGGCCTGCGCCGACCCGCTGAGCCTCGCGTTCTTCACCCGGATGCTCTACTCCTGCCTCGTGGACGCCGACTTCATCGACACCGAGACCTTCATGGACGGCAAGGCCGCACCCCGGGGCAGCGGCACGGACATCGCCGCGCTGCGGGACATCGTCTCGGCACAGGCGCAGCGCTATCTCAGGGCCGAGTCGCCCTCGCCCGTCAGCATCCAGCGCAACACCGTCCTCCGCGCCTGCCTCGAGAAAGGCGCGCACGGCCCACAGGGGCTCTACACCCTCACCGTACCCACCGGCGGCGGCAAGACCTTCGCCTCCCTCGCCTTTGCGCTGGAGCACGCCGCCGCCCAGAAGATGAAGCGGGTCATCTATGTCATCCCTTATATGTCCATCATCGACCAGACCGCCGCCGTCTTCTCGGGCCTGCTGGGCGCAGAAAATGTTCTGGCCGACTTCTCCAACGCCGAGTACAAGACTGTTGAGCAGGACGACCTGACCCCCGCCCAGTACCGCCAGATGCTGGCCAGCGAAAACTGGGACGCCCCCGTCGTGGTGACGACTGCAGTGCAGTTCTTCGAGTCGCTCTACGCCAACCGCAGCAGCCGCTGCCGCAAGCTCCACAACCTCGCCGACAGCGTCATCATCTTCGACGAGGCGCAGACCCTCCCGGGCGACTACCTTGCCCCCTGCGTCAGCGCCATCGCCCAGCTCATCCAGCATTACCACTCCACGGCTGTCCTCTGCACGGCCACCCAGCCTGCCCTTGAGCCGCTGTTCCGGCGCTTTGCGCCGGAACTCCACCCGCAGGAGATCACGCCCGACGCGCCCCGCCTCTACGAAGTGCTCCGGCGCACTACACTGCAAGACCTCGGCACCCTGCCGCAGGAGGAGTTCGCCGCCCGGCTGGCAAATCATCCGCAGGTGCTCTGCGTGGTCAACCGCCGCAAGACGGCCCAGCAGCTCTATGAGTCCCTGCCCGCCGAGGGCAGCTACTGCCTGACCACCCTGCTCTGCGCCGCCGACCGCCGCCGTCAGCTGGACGACATCCGCCAGCGGCTGAAAGAGGGTCTGCCCTGCCGGGTGGTGTCCACCTCTCTCATCGAGGCGGGCGTGGACGTGGATTTTCCCGTCGCTTACCGGGAGCAGTGCGGTCTTGACTCGCTCTTACAGACTGCCGGGCGCTGCAACCGCGAGGGGCGACGGAGCGCAGAGGAAAGCATCGTCTACCGGTTCCGGCTGGACGAGTGTTCCACGCCCCAGATGCTCAGGCAGAACGTCAGCGCGCTGGACTACACCGCCCGGCATCAGGACACACTGGACACGCCCCGGGCCATTCAGCTCTACTTCAACGAGCTTTCCGAACTGCGCGGCCCCGACGCCGTGGACAAGCACGGCATTCTGGATGCCTTTCTCCGGGGCATCCGGGGCTGCCAGTTCCCCTTTGCACAGGTGGCGGAGGAATTCCGCCTCATCGAGAACGCTGCCCGCACGGTCTATCTGCCCGTCGGCGAGGGCGCGGCCCTCTGTGAACAGCTGCGCAGCGGTCATGTTACCCGGACGCTGCTGCGGAAGCTGGGCGTTTACAGCGTCTCCTGCTATAAGGACCAGTTCGACAAGCTCGACGCCGCCGGGGCGCTGGAACTGCGGCCCGATGGTTCCGCCATCCTCACCGACACCGGCTGCTACAGCGAAAAGACCGGCCTTGCCATGGATGTGGAGACCGGCATCGGCCTTTACTTCTAAAAAGAGAGAAGCGGCAAAGCATACGCCGCCTTGCCGCTTCTCTCTCAACGCATTTGACACTAATCAAATATTTCAACCCGCATCGGCGGCATAAATACCGCCAACGACACAACTAGTATAGGTCAGAACCGACCTGTCCGCAACATTTTTTTGCACATTTTATTGACAAGCCCTCTACAAAGTGCTATATTGAAGTCAAGGAGACATGTCAAACGCATTTGAACTAAACAAATGAAATAATTTTTGAAAGAGGTGGTTGCAATGGCTGACATTTATCTTAGTCTGAAAATTCAACTTCACCCGGAAAGGAGGCAATGCTGATGTCCATGCTCATTGAAGTATGGGGCAGCTACGGGTGCTTTACCCGCCCCGAGATGAAGACCGAGCGCGTGAGCTACGACATGCCCACCCCGTCCGCTGCGCGGGGCCTTGTGGAAGCCATCTACTGGCACCCCGGGCTGCGTTATACGGTTGACCGCATCTATCTGCTCAAGCCCTTCGGCCTTGACCCCGTGGATGAAGTGTCCACGGAGGAATACACCCAGCGGCCCATCCGGTTCACCAACATCCGGCGCAACGAGGTCAAGTCCACCCTGCTGTCCTCCGCCGCCCTCAGTGCGGCCAAAGGCGGCACGCCGCCGGTGCTCTACACCCCGGAGGACATCCAGCAGCGGGCCGCGATGGTCCTGCAGGACGTCCACTACGTCATCGAGTGTCACTTTGATTTGACGGACAAGGCCGCCCCCAGCGACAATCCCGGCAAGTTCCAGGACATCCTGCGCCGACGCCTGCGCAAAGGCCAGTGCTATCATCAGCCCTGTTTCGGGTGCCGGGAGTTCCCGGCCAACTTCCGGGAGTGGCCGGGCGGCAGCATTCCGGCGCTGAAGGTCACGCAGGACCTCGGCTTCATGCTCCACAGCCTCGATTACTCTGATCCGGCCAACATCCGCAGCCAGTTCTTCCGCGCAAAGCTGGTGGACGGCGTGATGGAATGCCGGGACGTGGAGGTGTTTACATGATACTCCAAGCACTCACCGCCTATTATGAACAGCTCTTGAAGCAGGGCAAGGTGGAGGCCCCCGGCTGGGACAGCCGCTTCAAAGTCAGCTATGAACTGCGCCTCGGCCCCGACGGCCAGCTCCTCGCCCTCAACGACCTGCGGCAGGAAGTCCCCAAGGGCAAAAAGACCGTCATCGCCCCCCGTGAACTCCCTGTCCCCCACCGGGTCAAACGCGCCTCCGGCGTCGCCGCAAACTTTTTGTGCGACAATACGTCCTATCTGCTGGGCGCAGACGAAAAGGGCAAGCCTGAGCGCTCCCGCCAGTGCTTCGAAGCCTGTGCCGCCCTCCACCACAAGGTGCTCGACGGTGTGGACTCCCCTGCCGCCAAAGCCATCCTCGCCTTTTTTGACAGCTGGAACCCCGCTGCGGCATCTACCCACCCGCTGCTGGCAGAGCAGTGGGCCGACCTGAACAACAACGCGAACCTTGTGTTCGGCTACGAATCCCCCGACGGCGCCCACTGGCTGGCCACCACAGATGACGCCATCCGGACCGCATGGCAGTCCGCCTTTGACACCTCCGATGCAGACGCCGAGACGGCCCGCTGCCTCATCACCGGCAAAGAGGCCGGCATCGCCCGCATCCACCCCGCCATCAAAGGTGTGATGGGCGCACAGGCCGCCGGTGCGGCACTGGTCTCCTTCAACGCACCCGCTTTCTGCTCCTATGGCCATGAGCAGGGTGCCAACGCCCCCGTCAGCGAGTACGCGGCTTTCGCCTACACCACGGCCCTCAATCTGCTGCTGGCTGACCGGAACTGCTGTCAGCGCATCGGCGACACCACCATCGTCTGCTGGGCCGAAAACGCCGCTCCCGCCTACTCAAACGCCATGCTGATGTTTTTCTGCGGCGGTTCCGAGGCGCGCGGCGTCTCGGAAAGCGACCTTGCCGCCGCACTGAAAGCCCTTTCTCAGGGACGTCCCGTCTCCTTCCTCGATGACAAGCTGGACCCGAACCAGAACTTCTATGTGCTGGGCATCTCGCCCAACGCGGCCCGGCTCTCCGTCCGGTTCTTCCTGCACAGCAGCTTCGGACAGTTTGCCAAAAATCTGCAGGACCACGCCGACCGGCTCGAAATCACCCGCCCCGCCTTCGACAAGCGGGAAAACCTGTCAGTCTGGGCGCTGGCGCAGGAGACGGTCAACCAGAGATCCCGGGACAAAAATCCATCGCCCCAGCTGGTGGGCGACCTGCTCCGGGCCATCCTCACCGGCGGCCCCTATCCCGCCACCCTGCTCAACGGCGTGACCCTCCGCATCCGGGCCGAACGGGAAGTCACCCGGGGCCGCGCCGCCATCCTGAAAGCCTACTATCTCCGCAACTACCCCACCGAGCTCAACAAGGAGGTATTTACCGTGAGCCTGAACGAAAGCAGCAATGTCCCCTATGTTCTGGGGCGTCTCTTCTCTGTGCTGGAGACGATCCAGAGCGTCGCCAATCCCGGCATCAACGCCACCATCAAAGACCGGTACTTCAACTCGGCCTGTGCCACCCCGGCAACGGCTTTCCCCACGCTGGTCAAGCTGGCTCAGAAGCATCTGCAGAAGATGAGCACCCCCAACGAGGTGCATTTCAGCAAACAGCTCACCGAGCTGATGGCCCAGCTGCCTGAGACAGGCTTCCCGGCACGGCTCAGTCTGCCGGAGCAGGGTGCCTTTGAGATCGGCTACTACCACCAGACCCAGAAACGCTACGCCAAAAAGAATGAGGAGGAATAAACCATGTCTGAGCCCATCAAGAACCGCTATGATTTCGTCATCCTGTTCGACGTCGAGAACGGCAACCCCAACGGCGACCCCGACGCAGGCAATATGCCCCGCATCGACCCCGAGACGGGCTACGGTCTGGTGACCGACGTCTGCCTCAAGCGGAAGATCCGCAACTATGTCGAGACCCTGAAAGAGGACGAAAAAGGCTACCGCATCTACATCAAGGACGGCGTTCCCCTCAACCGCAGCGACGCCGAGGCCATCAAAACTCTGGGCATCGACCCCGACCTGAAAGCCGCCAAAAAGGCCGACCCCGACATCGATGCCAGGCTGCGGGACTATATGTGTGAGAACTACTTCGACATCCGCACCTTCGGTGCTGTCATGACCACCTTCGTCAAGGGTGCGCTGAACTGCGGTCAGGTGCGCGGCCCCGTCCAGCTGAGCTTTGCCCGCTCGGTGGACCCCATCGTCCCGCAGGAAGTCACCATCACCCGCGTGGCCATCACCACCGAGGCCGACGCCGAGAAGAAGGGTACTGAGATGGGCCGCAAGCACATCGTGCCTTACGCCCTCTATCGCGCCGAGGGCTATGTCTCGGCCAACCTCGCCCGGAAGACCACCGGCTTCTCCGAGGATGATCTGAAACTTCTGTGGACTGCCATCCTGAATATGTTCGAGAACGACCACAGCGCCGCCCGCGGCAAGATGGCCGTGCGGGAGCTCATCGTGTTCAAGCACGATTCTGAGCTGGGCAATGCCCCGGCCTACAAGCTCTTCGACTCCGTCACCGTCCAGCGCAAGCCCGATGTGGACGCCGCCCGCAGCTACCGCGACTACACCGTCACGGTGGCAGACACTCTGCCGGAAGGAGTCACCTGCGAGAGGCTGTCCTGATGGCCGGCCCGGACGACTGGCTGCCCCTGTCGGGCATCCAGCACTTCTGCTTCTGCCGCCGCCAGTGGGCGCTCATCCATCTGGAACAGCAGTGGGCGGAGAACCGCCGCACCGTCGAAGGCCAGCTCGACCACGCCCGCTGCCATGACGCAAACCAGACCGAACGGCGCGGCGGCCTGCTCATCACCCGAGGGATGCAGGTGGTCAGTCGTCGGCTTGGCCTGAGCGGAAACTGCGATGTCGTCGAGTTCCGGGCCGGCCCGGAGGGCATCCCGCTGCAAAACGCGGAAGGGCTCTGGAAGCCCATGCCTGTCGAGTACAAGCATGGCCGCGCCAAGGCCAGCGACGCCGACCGGCTGCAGCTCTGCGCACAGGCCATGGCGCTGGAAGAGATGCTGGTGTGCAGCATCCCGGAGGGTGCGCTCTTCTACGAGGAAACGCGGCGGCGGGAGGTCGTGCCGCTGACCGAAGAACTGCGCCAGGCCACCCAGAAGATGGCCGATGAGATGCACGCCTATTTTGCCCGGGGCTATACCCCCAAGTCGAAGCCCGGCATCCACTGCAGCGCCTGCTCCCTCAAAGAGCTCTGCCTCCCCGTGCTGTATCAGCGTGCCGACCCGAAAGCCTATCTCCGCGCCCATCTGGACGAGATGCAGGAGGCCGCGCCATGAGAAAGTTTTTGAACACGCTCTACGTCCTCAACAAGGACGCCTACCTTTCCCTCGAGGGGGAGAACATCGTCCTGCTCTGCAACAAGGCTGAAATCGGCCGGGTCCCGCTTCACAGGCTGGAAGGCATCGTCTGCTTCAGCTATCCCGGCGCAAGCCCTGCCCTGATGGGCAAATGCGCCTGCCTCGGGGTCGATTTGAGTTTTTTCAGCCCGCAGGGACGCTTTCTGGCCCGGGCCGTAGGCGAAGAACAGGGCAACGTCCTGCTGCGGCAGACCCAGTACCGCATCGCAGACAGCGAGGCAGAGAGTTGTCTCTATGCGCGCAATTTTATCCTGGGCAAAGTCTATAACGCCCGCTGGGTGCTGGAACGGGCCACCCGCGACCACCCCCAGCGGGTGCCGGTGGAACAGCTCAAGCGCACCAGCGCTCAGCTGGCGGCAGCGCTGCCCCTCATCGAGCAGTGCGACGACCTCGACCAGCTTCGCGGCCTGGAGGGCGAGGCGGCACAGCGGTATTTCGACTGCTTTGATTCGCTCATCCTGCAGCAGCACGATGATTTTTCTTTCGCTGGCCGAAGCCGCCGCCCGCCGCTGGACAATACCAATGCCCTGCTCTCCTTCGCTTATTCGCTTCTGGCCTCCGACTGCACGGCGGCTCTTCAGAGTGTGGGCCTCGACCCCTACGTCGGTTTTCTCCACCGCGCCGGCCCGGGCGCAGGAGCCTCGCCCTCGACCTCATGGAAGAACTGCGCACTGTTTACGCAGACCGCTTCGTGCTCTCCTGCATCAACCAGAAAATCATGACGCCGAAGCATTTCCAGAAGCAGGAGAACGGGGCCGTCCTTCTCACCGATGAGGGCCGCCGCGCCTTTCTGGGCGGGTGGCAGACCCGCAAGCAGGAGACTATCACCCACCCGTTCCTGAACGAAAAGCTTCCGTGGGGCCTCGTGCCTTATGTGCAGGCTCTGCTTCTGGCTCGCACCCTGCGGGGCGATATGGAGCTTTACCCGCCATTTTTCTGGAAGTGAGGGATGTGTATGCTGGTCCTTATCACCTACGACGTCAATACCGAAACTCCTGCCGGGCGCAAACGTCTGCGCAAAGTCGCCAAGCGCTGCGTGGACCACGGCCAGCGGGTGCAGAACTCCGTGTTCGAGTGTCTGCTGGATGCCGCGCAGTATGCCGTTCTCAAGGCGGAGCTGACGGCCCTCATCGACCCCGCGCTGGACAGCCTGCGCTTCTACCAGCTGGGCAACAACTATAAGAGCAAGGTGGAGCATATCGGCGTTCATCCGCCCTTCGAGCAGGACGGTCTGCTGTTGTTCTGAGTTTTGCGCCCCGGTGCGAAGGGTGAGTCCTCAGCATCTTTCCGGCACCTTCGCACCGGATTTTCGAGTCGTTTTGCATGATTTGGATAGTTCTTTGATCCGTTGTAAATCAAAGCTCTTCTAAATTCGTGCAGAATGTTGTATAATTTGTTTGAAAATAGAGATTTTGTCTCTGTTTTTGCTGTCGCCCTCCTCGCGGAGGGCGTGGATAGAAATAGGAGGTCTCCACTAGCGTGGCGGTTGGCTACCGTCGCCCTCCTCGCGGAGGGCGTGGATAGAAATATAACATCGCTCCGGCGCAGATCGTTGGGACACTGTCGCCCTCCTCGCGGAGGGCGTGGATAGAAATAAATCTCCACCTGCCGTAGGACAGCCCCGCGGCGGTCGCCCTCCTCGCGGAGGGCGTGGATAGAAATCCGTACTGGTCACTAAAGAGGTATCCGTCCGCTGGTCGCCCTCCTCGCGGAGGGCGTGGATAGAAATGTTAAAAGGCTCAGGAAAGCCACAGGAGAAGCTCGTCGCCCTCCTCGCGGAGGGCGTGGATAGAAATACCTACAAGACCGTCGCCTTCAACTGGGTAAAGGTCGCCCTCCTCGCGGAGGGCGTGGATAGAAATCATCCAAGCCGTGCTCAGAGTTGGGAGTGTGTCGGTCCGCCCTCCTCGCGGAGGGCGTGGATAGAAATTGCCCATCCGCCTGCCGGTGCCGTCACCTGCGGCGTCGCCCTCCTCGCGGAGGGCGTGGATAGAAATATTTTGCCTGCTCCTTTCGCGTCTGCGGGGCTTGGTCGCCCTCCTCGCGGAGGGCGTGGATAGAAATTCTTGGGCAGAGCCAACAAGCGCAGGGCATGCAGAGTCGCCCTCCTCGCGGAGGGCGTGGATAGAAATTGCTATGATGATGTTGCCCATGCCCCATATTTTGGTCGCCCTCCTCGCGGAGGCGTGGATAGAAAATTTTTGGTGATATTGCTGTATCTGGGTGTTGTGC
>ENA-OQHL01001340-OQHL01001340.1-human-gut-metagenome-genome-assembly--contig:-NODE-1340-length-12702-cov-3.100835_pt1 | contig 12702 bp, 11 predicted proteins | sample MGYA00242565_ERZ504723 | MGnify/ENA primary metagenome ERZ504723 (study PRJEB26092, sample SAMD00036211) | human gut metagenome | host: Homo sapiens | study: EMG produced TPA metagenomics assembly of... | reverse complement strand
CTATGCCTGCGGCGTGCACATGCCGCTGGTCATGGGCCTGCACGTCGTCATCATCCCCAATCTGGACCCCGACAAGCTGGGCACACTGATCTGGAAGCACAAGCCCGAGCACATGTTCGGCGTTCCGGCCCACTACCAGCAGATGGCAGCTTCTCCGCTGCTCAAGAAGAAGAAGGATCTCTCCTTCATCCGCAACTATGCCGCCGGCGGCGACTCGCTGCCGCTGGGCGCTGAGCTGACTGTGAACGAGTTCCTGAAGGCGCACAACGTGGAATATCCGTTGGCCAAGGGCTACGGCATGACCGAGGTTGCCTCTGCCGCTACCGTTGCCGCCGGCAACGTGACCAAGCCCGGCAGCGTGGGCATTCCCATGCTGAACACGGTGGTGTCCATTTTTGAGCCTGGCACCGAGACCGAACTGCCCATCGGTGAGCGCGGCGAGATCTGCATCTGCACCCCCACCGTCATGAAGGGCTACTACAATAAGCCCGAGGAGACCGACATGATCCTGCGCCGCCATGCAGACGGCCAGATCTGGGCACACACCGGCGATGTCGGCTACATGGACGAGGACGGCTTTGTGTATCTGGATTCCCGCATTAAGCGCATGATCATCCGTCACGATGGCTTCAAGGTGTTCCCGTCCATGATCGAGAACGTCATCAGCCGCCACCCGGCCGTGCATCAATGCTCGGTGGTGGGCTGCACCGATAAGGACCATGTGCAGGGCCGCCTGCCCTTCGTCTACGTGGTGCTGGACCCGGAAGGCGACAAGAAAAAGCGCCAGATCGTGCGGGAACTGCGCCAGCTGTGCAATGAAGAGCTGCCGGAGTATGTGCAGCCGGTGGGCTACAAGTTCATCTCCGAAATGCCCTTTACCCCTGTTGGCAAGGTGGACTACCGCAAGCTGGAAGAAGAGATCACTCCCCGCGATTACTGATCCTGAACTTCACCCTGTAATTTTTCAGACACGGAGCTCTCCCGAAAGGGAGAGCTTTTTTGTATGGAAGAAACCGCAGAATACGGACGCAGCGATGGCCGCAATTTTTTGAATTTTGTCAGTTGACAATTTTTACTTTCCATTTTATCATAGAGACAACAGCTGTGCCGCACAGGTGCAGTCATTCCAGAAAGAAGGAATTACAATGAAAAACAAAAAGTTTGCCAGCTTTCTGGCCGCAGCGGCAGCGCTTGTGCTGCTGGCCATGCCTGCATTTGCTGCCGACGAACAGACGGAGCTGCCTGCCGCCGAAGCAGCAGAGGTGCAGCAGGAGCAGACCGCAGCGCCTGCCGAGCAGGAGACCGCCCTGCCCGCCGATGCCCAGACAGCCGGCGAACCGGAGCAGCAGCTCACCTATGTGGCGCTGGGCGACAGCATCACCTCCGGTGTCGGCCTTGCCGATATGAAATACAACATCGCCCAGATCGGCTACGATCTGCAGCCGAACTTTGAGGGCTACCCTTCCCAATGCTACACCGCCCTTGTGGGCAAGGGCCTTGGGCTGGACCGCCAGCACGCGATCAATCTGGGCCTGCCCGGCCTGATGAGCCCTGACATGCTGGATATGGTGCAGAACAGCGCCATGCCCAAGATGAATCAGGCTTCCGGCGCATATTACGTCTACCCGGAATATCAGGAGTATCTGCGCAAGGCCGATATCATTTCCATCCAGATCGGCTCCAACGACGCGCTGGTGCCCTGCATCGTGGGTCTGGGCGAGGCCACCAACTGGAAGAGCGAGCAGCTTGCCGCACTGATGGTCAGCGGTGCCCTGCGTGATTTCAACTTCCAGAAGCTGGGGCTCTTCCTCGAAGCGCTGAACCGTATGACCCTTACCTTTGACGAGAGCCGCGCCACCAACCGCCTGCTGTTCCGCGGCATGGATGAGATCTGCGATCAGGCCTATACCAATGTGACCGCCAGCCTGCCGCAGATCGTGGCCAGTATCCGCGCACTGAACCCGGATGCCAAAATCGTGCTGCTGGGCTACACCAATCCGGTGCCTCTGCTGCCCGCATGGAACCGCTATTTCAGCAAATTGAACCGCTTTGCCAAAGACCTTGCCGCACAGGAAGGCTTGATCTATGTGGACATTCCCCGTGCGCAGACCGCTGCCGACGGCCACCCCACCGTTAAGGGCCACCAGTACATTTGCAAACCAGATTTGAATTTGCATCTGAATGAGTGCTTCATGCAAAAGTTCCTGTCAAATGCATTTGCTGACGAATTCAGCGCTTTTTTTTGCGCTGTTCTGTTTTCAGCTCAGCCGGCCGCTTTCCACCGAAAAGCTGATATCTGCCGCAGCCATGGTAGACTTGCGGTGGGAGACCAACAGCACCGTTTTGTCTTTGCACTCTGCCCGCACAGCCTTGAGGATCACGCCCTCATTCAGGCTGTCCAGATTGGAGGTAGGCTCGTCCAGCAGCAGGAAGGGTGCATCATGCAGGAAGGCACGCGCCACACCGATGCGCTGGCGCTCGCCGCCGGAAAGTGCACCGCCCAGCTCACCCACCGGGGTATCATAGCCCTTGGGCAGGCTGTGGATAAAGCCGTCCAGCGCAGCCTTTTTGCAGGCTGCTTCCACCTCTTCCCGGGTGGCATCCCGCTTTGCAATGCGGATGTTGTTCTCAATGGTATCGTCGAACAGCTCGGTCTCCTGCGTCACAAGGCTTTCCTGTTCGCGCAGGGCGGCGGTGTTCACGCGGCGGATATCCTCTGCGCCAAAGCGGATGCTGCCGCTGGATACATCCCAGAAGCGCATCAGCAGCCGCAGGAAGGTAGACTTTCCGCTGCCGGAGCGGCCGGTGATGCCCACGACCTTCTTTTCCGGAATGGTCAGGCTCAGGTCATGCAGCACCTCCTCATCGGCATAGGCAAAGTTCACATGCTCTGCCGCAGCACCTGCAAATGCGGTGTCTGTGCCGTCGGTCACATCGGCGGTGACGGGCTGTTCGTCCAGCAGGTCCAGCACGCGGTCTGCGCTGGCGAACACCTGCGTCAGGCTGGCACCAAGGTTTGCCAGCGCCACCACCGGGCCAAAGGAGCTGAGGGCCGAAAGGGTGCACACCAGTACGCCCTCCACGCCCATTTTACCGCTCTGGTAAAGGTTCAGGCTCACACCCAGCACGGCCAGCACCGTGAGCAGGATCAAGGTGTTCGTGATGGCCACGGTCAGGCCCTCGCGGTATTTCATCGCCTTCTGCTTTTCACCCAGCATCTCACTGTGGGCCGTGATGCCATCGGCGCGGGCTGCGGTGTCCTGATACTGCAGGGTATCCTTCAGGCCGCGCAGGCTTTCCAGCACATAGCTGTTGGTATCGGCCAGTGCCTGACGGTACTCCCGGGCGGCACGGTCGCCGCGCTTTGCGCTCCACACCGGCAGGGCCACGCCCACCAGCAGATAGCCCGCCAGCAGCACCAGCGCAGGCAGGATGTGCCAGCTGCCCACAAAGCCCGTCATGCCGATGACGCAGATGCACGCGATGCAGATGGGCGAAATGGTGTGGGCATAGAACACCTCCAGCGCTTCGATATCGGCGGTGATGAGCGAGATCAGGTCGCCGCGGTCACGGCCTTCCAGCTTTGCAGGGGTCAGACGGCGCAAGGCACCGAACACCTTATCGCGGATCAGGGCCAGCAGCTTGAAGGCGATATAGTGATTGGACGCCTGCTCTGCGTAACGCAGAACGCCGCGCAGCAGGGCAAACACCAGAATGCAGGCAAAGGCCGTGCCCACGGTCCTCACCGGGCTTGCAAGCCCCAGCGCACGCAGGATACCCAAGCCGCCGAAGATGGTATGAAGGTGGCGCAGAAGTGGCCTGCCACTCCCATCACGATCGCTGCCAGCATGATGGGCAGCATGGGCTTTACCAGTACGATCAGCCGTCCCACAATGGCAAAGGGGCTGCGATGATTGCTCTTGTTCATGCTCAGGCATCCTCCTCTTCCAGTGTTTCCAGCTTCGCTGTGCCAGATACAGGCGGCTGTAAGCCCCCTGCTTTGCCAGCAGCTCGGCGTGTGTGCCCTGCTCGATCACACGGCCATTGCTCATTGCATAGATGCAGTCGCTGTGCACCACGTTTGCCAGACGGTGGGAGATGAGGATGATCGTCTTTTTTCCGGCCAGACTGTGGATGGCCTGCATGATATCGTTCTCGCTCTCGGCATCCACGTTGGAGGTAGCCTCGTCGAAGAGGTAGATGGGCGTATCGTGCAGCAGGGCGCGGGCCATGGCAAGGCGCTGGCGCTGGCCGCCGGAAAGATTGCTGCCGCCCTCATGCAGAGCGGTCTGCAGGCCGTTCTGGCTGCGGCAGAAATCGGCCAGATTCACCTGTTCCAATGCCGCCCAGAGCTGTGCCTCGTCCGCGTCCGGCTTTGCCATGCGCAGGTTGCTCTCCACCGTACCCTTGAAGATGGCGGCGTTGTGGGGCACCAGTGTCAGGGTGCGCAGACGCTGTTCCTGCTGCAGCTCCTGCACCGGCACGCCGCCCAGCGTCACGCTGCCGGTATAGCCGGTGCGGCTGCCGGACAGCAGCGCCGCAATGGTGCTTTTGCCGCAGCCGCTCTCACCCACCAGCGAGACAAAGCTGCCCTGCGGAATGGTAAAGGAGACATCGTTCAGGATGGTGCGGTCCTTCTCGTAGCCAAAGGTGACATGCTCAAGCTTCAGAGTCGTATTCTCTCCGGGCACGCGGTCACCATCGGCAGGCTCTTCCGCTGCCAGAAGCTTGAAGATCTTCTCTGCCGAAGCGGCACCGTTCATGGCAATGTGGAAGTAGCTGCCCAGCAGCCGCAGCGGCAGGAAAAAGTCCGCCGCCAGCAGCACGATGGTCAATGTGGCGGTCAGGGTTAGCCGGCCTGCCGCAAATGCAGCCACCGCGCTGATGATGCCAAGGCCCGCACCGCCGTAAGCCATCAGGTCCATCAGTGTCACCGAGTTCAGCTGCATGGTGAGCACCTTCATGGTGATCCTGCGGAAGCGCTCGGCCTGCGCATTCATCTGCTCGTGCTTCCAGCCGTCGGCCTGATAAATTTTCAGGGTGGTCAGGCCCTGAATGTTCTCAAGGAAGCTGTCGCCAAGGGTGGTGTACTCGCCCCAGTAGTTCGCCAGCAGCTTTTTGGCAAACTTCTGCACTGCCACAATGGACATGGGGATCAGCGGCACGCAGCACAGCAGGATGATGGCCGACCGTGCGTGCACACCCACCAGCAGCACAAACAGGGTAACGGGTGCCAGCAGGCTGTAAAACAGCTGCGGCAGGTATTTTGCAAAGTAGGTGTCGATCTGCTCCACACCTTCGCTGGCCAGCATCACCACCTCGCTGGTGGCCGCCGTCTCGGTGTAGTTGGGGCCAAGGCGGGCAAGCTTTGCGTAGATGCTGCTGCGCAGGGTGCGCTTGACATCCTTGGAAGCCTGATCGCTCATGGCCGATGCCAGCATGGTAAAGGCAAAGCGCATGGGCACCGTGGCAAGGCAGAGCACAAGGTTCTGCCACAGCTGTGCACTGGTCAGGCTGCCCGCAAAGGCTGCGCCCACCAGCTGGGCAATGGCCCGCACAAAGATCACGTTGCACAGCATCCCCAGCCATTGGAAAGCCACATTGGCTCCCACATACCGCAGCGCACCGCGGTCAAAGGACAGCAATTTTTGTTGATCACTGGGCTTTCTCCGTTCTGCTTTTTCTGCATCACTGCCAAACAGACGCTCATATTCGCCGGTAAAGATGCGCTCCGGCAGTGCACTGGTCATGGCAAGGGCAGCGGTAAAGCGCTCTTCTTCGCTCAGCGGCTCACCGACCGGCGGGAAATGGGTCAGGATCGTTTTCAGCTCCCGATCCACCTGTTTTGCCACCCAGATGCCCCGGTCTGTCATATAGATCTTGCCGTAGTGCTCCTTTACGATCATGCCGCGCTCCATGAGCAGATTCATGATACGCACCACCGAGGGCTTGGTCACGCCAAGCTTTTCGGCAATGCTGCGGGAGCTGATATCCAGATGGGTCTGTGAGACTTCGTAGATCGCCAGCAGATAGCGCAGATGCGCCGACGTCAGTTCCATGCCGATCACTCTCTTTTCTGATAGATTTTCCAATGTTATCCAAAGCTAACTTTTTGTTTCTGAAAAAAGGGCGCGAGCCGAAACTTCCAGCCCGCGCCCTTTGCGGATCATTTCAATGCTCAGTGACAGCCGCTGCAACCGCTGCAGCTGCCATTGCAGCCGCCTTCGCCGCAGCCGCTGCACCCACTGCAGCCGCCGCCATGCTTGTGGGAGTGCCATGTGATCCAGCCCACACCGCCAAACACGATGACTGCCACAATGATCGTGGGCAGATTAAAATTTGCAGCGAGGAATTCCATCATACAAAACACACCCTTTCCGTGCAAAGCGTTCTTTTAGATCTTGGAGATGTCGATTTTGACCTCGTTGTCGCCAACATACTTGTTGGGACGGACCAGCAGGTAGATGAAGCCAACCAGAACCACAGCAGCCACGATGGTGAAGAAGTTGAAGCCGACCTCACCAGTGATGATGCCGCCCAGCTGGTACACCACCAGAGCGGCGCAGTAAGCCAGAGCGCACATATAACCAATGGCGATGGCGGTCCACTTGCCGTTGTTCATCTCGCGCTTGATGGCGCCCATAGCAGCGAAGCAGGGAGCGCACAGCAGGTTGAAGATCATGAAGGCGTAAGCCGACAGAGCGGTGTAGTCCTGCGCAACAGCAGCCCAGATCTCATCGCCGTTCTCAGACAGCTCGCCGCCGAAGTGATACAGAACACCGAAGGTACCAACCACGTTCTCCTTTGCGATCAGGCCGGAGACGGAAGCGACAGTTGCACGCCAGTTGCCGAAGCCCAGAGGTGCAAAGATCCATGCGACCTTGGTAGCGATCGCAGCCAGCACGGAGTTGTCCTGATCCTCGACCATGCCGAAGACACCGTTCTCGAAGCCGAAGCCCTGCAGGAACCACAGCACAACGGTAGCGGCCAGAATGACGGAGCCTGCGCGCTTGATGAAGGACCAGCCGCGCTCCCAGGTTGCACGGAACACGTTGCCCCATGCAGGCACATGGTATGCGGGCAGCTCCATCACGAAGGGAGCGGGATCACCTGCGAAGAGCTTGGTCTTCTTCAGGATCACGCCGGAGCAGATGATGGCAGCCATGCCAATGAAGTAAGCAGAGACAGCCACCAGAGAAGAACCGCCGAACATCGCACCTGCGATCAGGCCGATAATGGGCATCTTAGCACCGCAGGGGATGAAGCAGGTGGTCATGATGGTCATGCGGCGGTCACGCTCGTTCTCGATGGTACGGGAAGCCATAACACCGGGCACGCCGCAGCCGGTACCGACCAGCACGGGGATGAAGCTTTTACCGGACAGGCCGAACTTGCGGAAGATACGGTCCATGATGAAGGCGACACGGGACATATAGCCCACATCCTCCAGAATGGACAGCAGGAAGAACAGGACCAGCATCTGGGGAACGAAGCCCAGAACTGCGCCGACACCGGCAACGATGCCGTCCATGATCAGGCCGTACAGCCAGCCCGCCACGCCGATGCTCTCCAGCAAGCCGCCCAGAGCATTGGGAACGATTTCACCGAACAGGACATCGTTGGTCCAGTCGGTGGCAAAGGTACCAATGGCCCAGCCGCCGTCTGCAATGGAGGTGCCCATGGACAGGGAGTACATCAGGAACATAACCAGTGCGAAGATGGGCAGAGCCAGAATACGGTTGGTCACGATCTGGTCGATCTTATCGGAAACAGTCAGGTGCTCCACGCGGGCCTTTTTCTTAACAGCTTTGCCCACGACGGTGTTGATATATGCATAGCGCTGGTTGGTGATGATGCTCTCGGCGTCATCGTCCATCTCAGCCTCGCAGTCCTTGATGTGCTGGTCGATGTGGTCGGTCAGGCTCTTGTCGAGCTTCAGCTCGTCCATGACCTTCTCGTCGCGCTCGAACAGCTTGACAGCGTACCAGCGCAGAAAGCGGTCATCGACCTTGCCCTGAATGGACTCTTCGATGTGGGCAATGGCGTGCTCCACGCTGCCGGTGAACACATGGGGCAGCTCAGCAGCCTTGGTAGCCTTTGCAGCAGCCACAGCAGCCTTTGCAGCAGCCTCGGTGCCCTCGCCCTTCAGTGCGCTGATCTCCACCGCCTGACAGCCCAGCTCTGCGCTCAGCTTCTTCAGGTCGATCTTATCGCCGTTCTTGCGCACCAGATCGATCATGTTCACAGCCATGACCACCGGGATGCCCAGCTCGATCAGCTGGGTGGTCAGGTACAGGTTACGCTCAATGTTGGTACCATCGATGATGTTCAGGATGGCATCGGGCTTCTCCTTGACCAGATAAGTACGGGAAACCACTTCTTCCAGCGTGTACGGAGACAGCGAGTAGATACCGGGCAGATCCTGAATGATAACATCCTTATCGCCCTTCAGCTTGCCTTCCTTCTTTTCCACCGTAACGCCGGGCCAGTTGCCGACATACTGGTTGGAGCCGGTCAGATTGTTGAACAGGGTCGTTTTACCGCAGTTCGGGTTGCCGGCAAGTGCAATTTTAATGCTCATTGCTTAATCCTTCCTCCCTTTGGGATCAGACTACTTCGATCATTTCAGCATCGGCCTTGCGCACGCTCAGCTCGTAGTTGCGCACGGTCAGCTCCATGGGGTCGCCCAGAGGTGCCACCTTACGGACATAGATCTCAACACCCTTGGTGATTCCCATGTCCATGATGCGGCGCTTGACCGGGCCTTCACCGTGCAGCTTTGCCACAGTAGCGGTCTCGCCGACCTTTACATCTTTCAGAGTTTTCATTGTTTACCATCCTCCTCTGCTTGTCTTTATAGAGAGACTATTCCAGTTTCGGAGCAGCTCCCAAACAGCGCCTGGGCACTGTTCAGCCAATCATGATACGGTTTGCCATGGTCTTGTCCAGCGCGATGCGGCTCTCCTTGACCTGAATGATCAGGTTGCCTGCGATCTCGTTGACGACCGTTACCTCACTGTCCACCACAAAACCCAGCTCTGCCAGATGCAGCCGGATCTCGTCCTTGCCGGTGATCTTTTTGATGGTGACGGTCTCCCCTGCTTTTGCCATTGTCAAAGGCATCATACTTCCGCTTCCCTTCCTGTTTGAATCTGGGATATCGCTGCGGTTAGTCAGCCGCAACTACCAACGTGGATAGTTTACGCCCACTAACCTTTTATGTCAATAGTTTTTTCACAATTAAAAGTTAGTTCATATAAACAAACAATTTTTCTGCCCGATTTTTTCCGTTTTTTCACCACAATCAACAACAACTAACTCAAATTATTGAATCAAAGTTAGCCATTGTTTACATTTTCTTGTTCTTTTTGGGCGGCATCTTGTGAACTATCACAAAGCTTTTTCTCTGCTCTGCTGTGCTCTTTTGCTGCAAATGACACAGCCGCGTGGTACAGTGGTCAGTCTGCACCGCGCGGCCGCGTGTCAAAAGGAGGATTTCTTTCCTGCCAGTGCGTGGACACCAGCAGGTGCCAGGATAAAAAGAGAGTATTTGAAAAGAGAATGACAATTTTTAAGCCGCCACGGCAAGGCGGAGAATGGCGTTCCGCTGTGGAACAGCCGCAGATAGACCGCTGTGCACTTGCTCCAGCTGGTCAAAGTGCTTCTGCGCTGCATCCGGGTCGCCGTAGGACTTCCAGCAGCCGCAGCAGGTAAAGTTTTTGCCGCGGTTCTCGATAAAGCCCACAACATCGCCCAGAGGATAGCCGAGGAACACCCCGATCTCATGCGGAAATTCTGCCGAACAGCATAGCTTGCGGGAAAGCTGAGTGAGCATATTGCCCACATCCGGTGCTTCGCCCGCTTCCGGCAGGCGGTAGCCCTCCTGCCGCAGAAAGCTCTGCACCTTTTCATCTGCCAGCACGGCAGCCAGCCTGCTTTCGCGGTAGACATACACAAGATACCGGTGGTTGAGCACGCAGCCCTTGAGCACCCGCACACGCAGGCCCTTGGGGTTCAGCTGAGTGTTCCAGTTTTTCACCCGGCGCGCAAGGTCGGCGCAGTCGCGGGTCTCATAGCGGAACAGGCCTGCCGGTTTCAGGCTTGCCAGCACCGGGGCACACTGTTCGATCATGACCGTCTCAAAATTGCGCTCCATGTCTGTGCCCTCCCGCCTTGTTTCTCCGGGCTATTGTTCCCCGGATGCGCCGTGGTTATAAGTTAGATATTTCTAACCACGATTCCAAAAAAGAAGCAGCTTTGCGCGGAGCATTCAAGGCTTCGGCCTGCCGATCTGTTTCTTGCGGTTAGTTATTTCTAACGTGACTGTATCTTACCACAGCGGTGGGCCGTTGTCAACACTTTTCTTGAAAAAAGTTATTCGTGGCAAACCACGGTTTTCTCCACCTCGCTTTTTGTGCATTCTACCGTTTTGGCGCAGGCTGTGGTATAATAAGGAAAACCCTCTCAGGCGCTAACGCGCCAGCTCCCCCGAAGGGGGAGCTCTTTATAGAGTCAGCGCATTCAAAAGCTCTCCCCTTCGGGAGAGCTGGCATTGCGCAGCAATGACTGAGAGGGTTCTATCTTATAAAAGGAGCACGCATCCATGCCACAGAACATTGCACCGCCGGGCCTGATTTCCCTTCTTGCCGCCGCACTGGCACAGCAGCCCACAAAGCCGCTGGTGCTGGCGCTGGATGGCCGCTGCGGCAGCGGCAAGACCACCCTTGCAAATACGCTGGCCCGGCAGTTCCCGGCCAGCATCACCCTGCACACCGATGATTTTTACCTGCCGCCTGCACAGCGCATCCGCGGCTGGGAGAAAACGCCCTGCGCCAATATGGACCTTGACCGCCTGCGGGACGAAGCCCTGCGCCCAGCCTACGAGGGCCAGCCGGTGCAGTACCGTGCCTATTCCTGCCGCGAGGGTGCGTACCTGCCCGCGCGGGAGCTGGCCGCGCAGCCGCTGGTGATTTTGGAGGGCAGCTACAGCCACCACCCGCTGCTGACCGGTTACGAAACGCTGCGGGTGTTCCTGACCTGCGCAAAAGAAGAGCAGACCCGCCGCCTGCAGGCGCGGGAGGGGGAGCGATATGCAAACTTTGCCGCCCGGTGGGTGCCGCTGGAGGAGGGCTATTTTGTCCAGTACCACATTGCGGAGACGGCAGATTTTGTGGTAGACACCACCCAAAGCGAGACGATTTGAAATGGCTTCCGCTTCGCTCTAGCCATTATCAGCGGAAGAATTATTTTTATTTGTAGTTCCGAAACGCCTGCGGGCGTTTCGGAACTACTTTTTCACGGGGAGGGGGCTCCCTTTTTGCGCACCTTGCCCAAAAAGGCGGGAAATATTTTTCTCTCCCCCTGCCCCCTGCGGGAATGGGGGTTATTTTGCATCAAGTCGCACTTGCGCAGGGCGAGTGGCGAGTTGATTGACATTCTGCTTGCCAAGGTTCCAGCCAACACCCCGGAAGGCAAGGCAGAGCTGTCGGAAGCCTTGAAGCATCCTGCCTTTAATCGCAGCGCTTGCACGAGAATCGGCATTGCCGTTGTGACCATTGATGGACAGATGTACTGGACCTGCAGCGTGTATTCCTGATTTCCCCTTTCCGCGCGGAAGAACACCCCTTGAACCAAACAAAGCCGGACAGCTTGCGGGCTATCCGGCTTTTGGTTTTGCCTGATCTACAGGCTGTTACTTATTCTTGTACATATCCTGATAGTAGTTCTGGTAATCACCGCTGGTGACATGGTCCATCCACTCCTGATGGTTCAGGTACCAGTCGATGGTCAGGACGATGCCCTTCTCGAAGGGAGTTCTCGGGATACCAGCCCAGATCGTTCTTGATCTTGGTGGGGTCGATGCCATAGCGGCGGTCGTGACCCAGACGGTCGGCCACATGCTTGATGAGGTCCTCGCTGATGCCCTCGTCCTGCAGACGGTCATGCAGCTGGTTGATGATGGTCTTGACGATGAAGATGTTGGGGCGCTCGTTGTGGCCGCCCACGTTGTACACCTCACCGATCTTGCCGCCGTTGGCTACCATGTCGATGGCCTTGCAGTGATCTTCCACATACAGCCAGTCGCGGATCTGCATACCGTCGCCGTAGACGGGCAGCTGCTTGTGGTGCTTGACGTTGTTGATCATCAGGGGGATCAGCTTCTCCGGGAACTGGTAGGGGCCGTAGTTGTTGGAGCAGCGGGTGATGTTCACCGGCATGCCGTAGGTATCGTGGAATGCCATAACGAACATATCGGCGCTGGCCTTGGAGGAAGAATAGGGGCTGTGGGGGCACAGGGGGTGGTCTCCATAAAGAAGCCGTCCGCACCCAGTGCGCCGTACACCTCATCGGTGGACACCTGCAGGTACTTCTTGCCCTCTTTCCAAGTCTTGGCATCGGCATCATACCATGCTTCCTTGGCGCGCTGCAGCAGGTTGACGGTGCCCATCACGTTGCTCTGCACAAAAATTTCGGGGTTCTTGATGGAGCGGTCCACGTGGCTCTCGGCGGCAAAGTTGATGACGTAATCGAAATCGTACTTCTGGAACAGGCCTTCCACCAGCTCCTTGTCGCAGATATCGCCCTGCACGAACACATGGCGGGGTCGCCTCCACATCCTCAGGTTTCCAGATTGCCGGCGTAGGTCAGCTTATCCAGATTGACCAGCAGGATCTCCGGGTATTTCTTGAGCATATAATGCAC
>ENA-OQHL01001336-OQHL01001336.1-human-gut-metagenome-genome-assembly--contig:-NODE-1336-length-12713-cov-3.448911_pt1 | contig 12713 bp, 13 predicted proteins | sample MGYA00242565_ERZ504723 | MGnify/ENA primary metagenome ERZ504723 (study PRJEB26092, sample SAMD00036211) | human gut metagenome | host: Homo sapiens | study: EMG produced TPA metagenomics assembly of... | reverse complement strand
CTTTCTCTTTTACATAAAGTCCGCAGAAATAATCAATATTCTCATATACTGTCAGTTCATCAAAAACCGCCACATTCTGAAGTATGATCCCTATCTGCTTTTTCACCTCATAATGATCCGGTGCCATCTCCTGACCGAATATCCGTATACTGCCTTTATCATATTTCAAAAGTGCCAGCATACAGTTGATCACCGTTGTTTTACCCGATCCGTTTGGTCCCAGAAGTCCGAAAATTTCCCCTTCCCGAACATTCAGATTCAAATGATCCAGGGCAACAAAAGAACCGTATCTTTTTACAAGATTTTCTATCTGTATGATTCCATTTTCCTGAAAACGCTCTGTTCCACCCATATATGTCTCCTCCTTGTTTGATCGAACGCTGTTCTTTTCCTACAGCTGATACCCAAATTATAAACTGCCCGCTTTCCATCCGGTAGTGAACGCTGTCATTTCCCCACATGACAAATGTCACTTTCCGTCTTTCCTTTTGCCTTTTCCTTTGCCCGGATCCTGATTTTGTATTATACTGAGGATATCCAAAGATAAATCTGTTTACCGGGAGGAATTGTACGATGCGCCATCTTGAAAATACTGGATTATTCATATTGTCCGGCTTCTTTTTCCTTTTTTTCAGAAAACTGGATTATTTTTTTGTATGCGCCTTTCTCCTGTGCCTGTGTTTGTGCTGTACCAGTTATTTTGCACAGTCAAAAAGGCTTCACCTGGTTCTGTGTACCGCTTTTATAGCGGCCGCTTTTCTGATCCCGGAGCTGTTTCTGTTTTTCCCCGCAGTATTTTATGTACTCCTTCTGGATCAATATCATGTTCCGGCTCTTGTATGCAGCGTTCTTTACTTTTACGGCATCTGGTCAGAAGGAAAACAAATTCCTCTTTTTTCCTTCTGGGGAATCTTCTTGTTTCTCCTGGCTTTTTGTCTGCAAAACCGCACAGAAGCCGCAGAATGTCTGGAACAAAGTCTCATGAAACTAAGAGACGACAGTACCGAAAAAAATCTCCTTCTGGAAGAAAAAAACAGGATGCTTGCGGAAAAACAGGATTACGAAATTTATGCGGCCACACTGAAAGAGCGAAACCGGATTGCCAGAGAAATTCATGACAATGTGGGACATCTGCTCTCCCGCTCCATCCTGATAACAGGCGCCGCCAAGGCCATCAATGCTTCCGATGCACTCTCACCGGTTCTGGATGATCTGGATCATTCTCTGAATCAGGCAATGACCAGCATCCGCACCAGTGTCCACGATCTTCATGACGAATCACTGAATCTGAAAGAAGCAGCCGAAAGCCTGACCTCGGATTTTACGTTCTGTCCTGCAACCCTGAACTATGACATGGGATTTGAAGTTCCGCGGGAAATCAAATATTGTTTTATCAGCATTGTAAAAGAAGCGCTTTCCAACGTGGCCAGACACAGCAATGCCACTCTGGTACAGATCACCATGCGGGAACACCCTGCACTGTATCAGCTTTGTATCGAAGACAATGGCACCCTGGAAGAAGGGCTTTCCCTCTCAGAAAACAACCGGGAAGCATTATTCTCAAGCAGAGGGATCGGTCTTTCCAATATGAACGACCGGCTCAAAATCCTGAACGGAAACCTGCAGATCACAATACAAAAAGGCTTCCGCCTTTTTATCACTATCCCAAAAGAACAGGAGTATTAAGGTTATGAATATTGTAATTATTGATGATGATATTTTTGTCTCCGGCGCACTGAAAACCATTCTGGAAGCCAGCGGTGATATTACCGTTTCCGCCACAGGCACGGACGGAAAAGACGCAGTAAGATTATTCAGAACATACAGACCTGATGTACTTCTTATGGACATCAGAATGAAAGAACTCAGCGGACTTGACGCATCCGCTGAGATATTAAAAGAATTTCCCGATGCGAAAATTCTTCTTCTCACCACGTTCTCCGATGATGAGTATATTGTAAGGGCATTAAAACTTGGTGCGAAAGGCTATCTCCTCAAACAGGATTACGAAAGCCTCATCCCGGCACTGCACGCGGTTCACTCCGGACAGACTGTTTTCGGAAATGAAATCATTTCCAAGATTCCCGAGCTTCTTCAAACCGGTCCGACATTCCACCTGGAAGACTACGACATCAGCGAACGGGAGCTTGAGATCATACGCCTGATCGCTGACGGTCTCAGTAACAAAGAAATTGCTTCTCGCCTGTTTCTCAGTGAAGGAACCGTCCGGAATTACCTGAGTTCCATCCTCGATAAACTGGATCTGCGTGACAGAACACAGGTCGCTGTATTTTATTACCGGCATAAGTAATCAGTTTTCCACACTCTATCGGTTTCCGGACAACATTTTCCACACGAAGGACTGGCCTTTTCCACAAATCCGCCAAAACAGTGATGTCAGCGCAAAGCAAAGCACCGGAAGCAGGAAAAACAAAAGGATTCCCGGCCACATAGATGCGGAAAGATACTTACTCACCAACACGTTCATCCCACGCACGATCAGAAAATGCGTCATGTATACAATAAATGTATGCTTCTGCCAGTTTGCCGCCATCGGAAGCGGCAGCTTGCAGACAAGGCACCACAAGGCAGCCGCAAACAACAGAAGATACATCAGATTGGTGAACATACTCGGCGAATATTTGAAAAAATAATACGCCAGAACCGCAAGAATCACGCTCGCCAAAAGCAGCAGCCAGCTTGTGTTTTTACTTTCTACTGCACCACTTCCATGAATTCCGATATATCCCCCGGTCATATAAATAAACAGCCAGTTGCAAAATGCCTGCGCCTGTACACTTCCGAATGCCAGATCTCCACAGATACCGGTACTGTCAATGACAAGCACCAGAACGATCGCCACGATCCCCATATATTTATTGCTGATCAGCAGATAAATAAGAGGGGAGAGCACCACAAGCAGGATCAGAAACTGTAAAAACCATAAAAATGCGCAGTATCTGTAATTGAGTACCGCATCCACGATCCCCTTCCAGGTTACTGTGATCGGTGGTTCATTGAACACAGCCCGCAAAGATGTGATATAGGACACCCCTACATGAATGAAATAGTAAAGCAGTGTCCAGATCACATACGGGATAAACAGCCCCACAAACCGCGTCTTATATTTTTCCAGCACTTTCCCCCAGGAATAATTTCTGTAAAACAGGTATCCGGAACACAGAAAAAATCCTGCCACACCGACCACTGCGATATCCGAAACGATCGTCTGCTCAATCTGATTAAACAACGGCTTTCCCTCTATCATTACCACTTCTGTAAACAGATCCGTATTCTGTGCATGAATCCAAACAACAAAAATACAGAGTATAAAATTGTACCATGTTACCCGATTGCTGAATGTATTCTTATTCATATGCTACTCCTCAATGATCTGGATCTCCAGATAATCAAAATCAATGGAATCCACAAAATTATCCTGATAAAATCTTGCCTTTGCATGCTTCTTAAATTCTGCAATCGTCACATCCAACCAGATCGGCTTGCTGAGATCAAACTCATAGCAGATTTCCTCCAGCGCATTGAAAATTTTATGTGTGCGTGTCTCATCCGAATCATCGCAGATCACCGTGTCCCGCAGCATCCGGTTGTCTTTAAATTCTTTTGCCCATAATCGAAACATTGTTTTTCTCCTTTTTTAGTCTATTCTCAATATCACTCTTCATAGTGTCCTCTGCATGATATGACTTTTATATTTTGTAATTCATCTATCTGATAAACAAGCCTGTTAGCTTCATCCATTCTCTGATTCCATTTCTGTTAATTCTTCCAATGAAAATGACATTGTTTTTCCTGCATTTAATTCCTCCAAACTTTTGTCAATACGTGTAAGATACTCTACATTTCGTTTTATTCTCATCATTTCATTATACTCTGTTTCTGAAATCATTACGATATTTTCATTCTTAGGACGTGAGATAATCAATGTCTCACCGCTGAAAACCTTATCACACCACTCTTTAAAATGCCCTCTTACATCCATACTTTTCACCGCCAACATAATTCCACCTCATTTCCGTACATAAAATCGTACGCTTTTTCATATTTATATTCTATGACTTTAGAATACTCATGTCAACCACTTTCATACCATCGGTTTTCTTTATCCACAGTGCTTGAAAATCCATACCTATATACGCTATAATCAAAATCCAAAGAAAGGGGCTGTCGGTTAATGCCAATTTTTAGGCTCTAAATCTTAAAATACAAATCTCCTGTAGTAATCAGTGTTTTGACACCTGATCTTCTACAGGAGATTTGTATTTTTTCTTTTCGATGTATATTCTAACTCCTCCATCACTTTTTTCAGGGTATAGACTGGATCATCGTCAGGTAAACTCAATGGGAAAGTTTTGGGGGCAGATGCTTGTCCGCTGCCCTCTCTTCTCCCATCTCTCGGATCATTTGTGCAATAACATCTTCCTCTTCTTCAAGTTCCTCTGAAATCTCAGAAACAGATTTTCCTTTTACCAGTTTCTTTTGAATCTGCATTCTAAGAAGCTCAATTTTCCCTTCGAATTTTCCCTCTTCTCTCCCTTGTACTCGTCCTTCTTCTCGTCCCTCTTCTCTTCCAACCTCTCTGCCCTCTTCCCAGGACGCTTCCCGCTCCTGCCGCATATGCTTTTCCTCATCATATTCATAAATACTCACTTGTTTCGCCTCCGCTCTGTTTTGTTTCAAAAACTCTGAAAGAATCCCTTCCTGAATACACTCACTGATTGCCTGTTCCACTGCTTCTTCCACCGGCTTTACCTGGGCGTACTCCCGCACTCTTTCCGTATATTCCGAATAATCCTTGAGAGATTTGCACATTCCCTTCAACTTTTCATTATGCCCGCGGTTGATGTTCAGCATCACCGCAGTCAGCTCCAATGCCGGATGTTCTTCTTTGACGCAATACGCATCAGACAATCTTAAAATTTTTCGATCCGGCTGTTCCTGACTTCCATTGTAAAAGATCACAAACTGCGGAGTCGGGATCTGAATGCATTTCGTACCATACAGGTTTTCATCTTTTGTCATCCCGGAATACAGATCCGAGATATAAAACAAATACCGCAGGGGCAGGTTGGGACTGTAGGTGGACTGATGCTCATACAGGGAAAGTCTGGAATCAATGAGAAAGGACAGATCATTATGCATCGACATGTAGATTGCATTTTCCAGTGTATTGATTTCCAACAATTCCGGATCTTCATAATGTTTTCCACTGACCGCATTGTACAGATCGAGCAGATCTTTCCTGTCACTGTAGAGCATGGCAAAAATCCTCGATTTGTACAGTCTGTTTACAGGCTGTGTTGGTGTTGTCTGGTTCATATAAATACCTCCTTGAATGAAAATAGCTGCAGGAGGCTTTCCAATACGGCATCTTTCCCTCAAACCTCTCTGCTGTTTTAGATTGAAATCAAAGCATAGAGATTTTCCGATATGACTTAGAATAAAAGATGCGGTATGGTTCCGCTTAGAAAACCAGAATTTTTATGCTTTTCTGCATTATAGCACGATTATTTAAAAAGAGAAAGTTGAAATTCATTTTCCCCTTGAAAACTCCATCGTTTCTTATTACGTAAAAGGGGCTGTCGGGAAATTCTGGCAGAGTATTTAGCCGCCTTGATTCCGATTACCTTCCGCATATCAGAGAAATATCCCGAAACTTATGATTTCAAAAAGCAGGAACTGCACTGATTCCTGCTTTTCTTATACTCAAACTTCGCACATAAAAAATACATCCTCTGCAATAGCGAAATATTTGAATTAATAATTTGCCTTTATTCGTTATGGATTGCTGCCAATGGGCTCAGCCGCATTGCCCGAAGTGCCGGGAAATAACCTGCCGCCATCCCCACAAATACTGCAAAAATCATGGATGCCGCTGCCAGCCAGAGCGGAATATAGGAAATATTTCCTTCCACTCCCATTGCCCCGCTGCTGGCCACGATCGCATTGATCACAAAAGAGATCAAAAAACTTAAGATATTTCCGACCAGTCCGCCGATAAATCCGATAAACGCTGCCTCTAACAGAAACATCTGCTTGATATTGCGCAGGCTGCATCCCAATACCTTGATCACACCGATTTCTTTTGTTCTCTCATAAATGGACATCATCATTGTATTGGCAATTCCGATCGCCGCTACAAACAGTGACACGGCACCGATTCCACCAAGAACCGCCTGCACCATTGCAAACTGTTTTTTCATGCTGTCCATATACTCCACATTTGTAGTCACCTGGAATCCCATATTTCGGATTTCTGTGGACAGTGCGTCTACATTGTCAATGTCATCTGCCTTGACTTTCAGTGAGGAATATACAAAATCCTTATATGGTTTTCCGGATTTTGTAGTCGGCTGTCCCGGAATCGCTCTGCCGCTGAACTCCTTTTTCAGCATACTTTTCAATGTCTCGAGGTTACAATACACAGAATAGGAATTTGCATTATATGTATCCACATCCCCTTCTACCATTCCGCTTGCACGCACGACATACTTTTTCGGCGGCTTTGTACTCTGCTGTGTCTTGCCGTCTCCACCGCTCTCCGGTGCTGTTGCTCCCGTAGATGGCGACTGACTCGAATAATATGCCTCCTGATCCAGGATCAAAAAACAATGAATCATGAGCCAGATCTATATCCGGAAGCACTCCTGTCTCCCAATACATCTTTCCTGTTGATTCTTCTGAAAAAGTTTGTAATGACATTATTTCCGATAACCAGATCCAGTTCCGCACTGCCTGCTTTCGGAAGGCTTCCGCCCGGTGCCAGTTTGATGTTCAGATCTTTCAGCCCTTCCTCTGTCATACCTGTCAGAGGACAGTATCCGATATATCCGTTTTTCTTTAAAAAGTGCATCAATTGACAAAACCGGCTGCACGTCTGCCACATGATCCAGCTTTTTAATCTGTTCGATCACATCATCTGTTGTATATTTGGTCGCTTCCTCTTCGTTGTTGGTATCCCCCATATAGAAACCGCCCATCTGGGAAGAACCTTTTCCTGTCACTGTCAGACTTGTAACACCTCCGGATTGCTCAATTTCCTGATACATCGATTCCTGAAGTCCAAGCCCCAGCGAGATCATGACTACGATAGATGCAGTACCAATGACAACACCCAGCACTGTCAAAAACGTCCGAAGTTTTCTTCGTTTCAGACTGTTGCTACTCATCCTCAGTAAATCGATCCACCTCATTCAGCAAGTCCTCCTCTTCCAAAGCCGCCATTTTTTTCTTCTTATGTCTGCGCAGCAATACAACTGTAACAATTCCTGCCACCACAACAACCGCGATCACGATCGGAACAACCGGAAGTCCTTTTTTCCGGTGCTTCTGCCTCCATCGGCATCATATCCGCAGGATTCTGTGCAGGTGTTACTGTCAGAGGAAATTCTTTCTCCATACTCGCACTCTTTCCGGCTTCATCTTCATAAGAAATCACGACTTTACACTTTTTCGTCTCATCCATCTCCTGATTTGCTGTTACGATTCCGTCAATAGAACCTGTTGCCCCCGGCTCTATATTTCCTACAAATACTTCTTTTCCTGTCAGACCTTCCCCTTCAAATTTGGCTTTTACATTGTAAAGCTTGATTCGTCCGGTATTGTAAAGACTGCAGGTAATATTTGCTTCTTCTCCAACAGCAACGGATTCCGGTGCCACTTCAATGTCACTCAATTCAAATCTGGCTGCCTGCTTTACCGGGATTGCCAGACTGGAAGCACTTTCAAACTGTGTGGCATTGCCGTCCTCATATTTCATGGACATCGCAATACTGTATGGTTTCTGCACAAGATCTGCTCTTGCATTCAGATCAATGGAAATATCTTTTGTCCCTCCTGCCGGGATTCCATCCAGATAAATCGAGCTGGAACCGGATGCAGGCAAAAATGCCGGCGCCTCTGCTGCTGCGTCTGTTCCGGAAGCCGGTGCCTGAAGATCAAACAGCATATTGGAAACCGCTGTCGTGGAAGATGTATTCTTCAAATGAATGATCAGTTTAAAGTTGCTTCCCGCATTGACATCGCCCGGATCTGTATTAAACCCTGTCACGATCACTCGCGGTACTGAAGCAGTAGAAGTTCCACCGCCACTTCCTCCTCCGGAGATGATCGGATCCGTGTTTGTCACTCCACCAGCCAGACTTTCCCCGCCGCCCTGTGGCTCCTGCGGTGTTTCCGGCTGTGCATTGTTATTGTTATTATTGTCATCTGGTTTTTCCTCCGGCTTTGCCGTTGTCTTCGCAAAGATGTACGGTGTACTCTGGAATTGGTTCTCACCATCATCATAAGTCACTGTAAACGCCAGTTTGTATGATTTTGTCTCCACATCATCGCGTACCTTTAAATCTTTCCAGACTGCTTCTGCGTACTGTCCCGCCGGGATTGTTCCCAGCTCCAGTTCGTTGTTCATATCGGCGATTTCAAACGGCCAGCTCGCCCCATCATCAAGTACCGGAGAAATCTTTACATTCCCCGCATCCTGTGTTCCCTTGTTCCAGACCCGAATCAACAGTTCACTTGTCTCTCCTGCTGCATACTGTGGTGTTGTCTGTCCGTTTCCGAGTGTCAGTCGTATCGTGGGAATCGCCTGCTCTCTTGCCAGTGCACTCATCGGAAGCAGCATTGCCGCCACCAGTGCAAAACTTACGATCACTCCCATTGCCTGTTTCCATCGTCTCATTGCTCATTTCCTCCCTGCTCTGCATGTTCCCCTGCTTTTTTTCTATTGTCTTCTACTTTGACGATTTTCCCGTCTATAATATGGAAGATGCGATCTGCATATCCCGCAAGATGATCATCATGGGTTACCATGACCAGTGTTTTCTTCTGCTCTCTGACCACCTGCTGCATCAGCGCCATGACTTCCCGGGATGTACGGGAATCCAGATTTCCTGTCGGCTCATCTGCAAAAATGATCTTCGGATCTACCACCAGTGCTCTTGCCACACCGACTCTCTGCTGCTGTCCTCCGGACATCTGGTTTGGCAGATGCTTTTTATGCTTTTTCAGCTTGACCAGATCCAGCATCTTATCCGCTTTTTTCAGGCGTTGGGCTTTCGGCACACCGCGGAAACTCAAAGGAAGCGCCACATTTTCCAGCGCATTCATACTGCCTAAAAGCTGAAAAGACTGAAAGATAAATCCTACTTTTTCTCTCCTGAATCTGACAAGCTGATCTTCTTTTAAATTCTCAATATGCTGTCCGTCTATAATGACTTCTCCTTTTGTGGGTTTTTCCAGACCTGCCAGCATATTCAGCATCGTCGATTTTCCTGAGCCGGAAGTACCTACAATGGCACAGAATTCACCCTCATAAATCTCCAGACTGACTCCGTTGAGTGCTCGCACTGCAGAATCTCCAAGCTTATACAGTTTGTATAAATTCTTTACTTCAATGATCTTTTTCACACCATACCTCCTCCCAATGCACTACATTATATAAAAGAATTTAAAAATTTCTGCTTGGTAAATTATTAAAATTTTCTTAAGATTGTAATAAAAAGAACCCACTTACCAGAGTGATCTGGCAAAAAGGCTCTCCTTGACAACTGCAACCATTTCGCATCATATGAATCAGCTATATCTGAATTCCTGACAGCCCTACTCAATCTGCCAGTCGATTGGTGTAACGCCATGTTCTTCCAGAAAATGATTGGTCTGGCTAAACGGCCTGCTTCCGAAAAATCCCCGGTATGCAGACAACGGACTCGGATGCGGCGCCTCAAGGATCAAATGCTTCGGATTGTTCAGCATCCGCTTTTTCCGCTGCGCCGGAGCTCCCCACAGAATAAAAACAATCGGCCGATCCTGTGCGTTGACTGCCATGATCGCTGCATCTGTAAATTCCTCCCAGCCGATTCCTCTGTGGGAATTTGCCTGATGCGCCCGTACAGTCAGCACCGTATTGAGCATCAGCACTCCCTGCTCGGCCCATTTTGTCAGACACCCGTGGTTCGGGATTGTGCAGCCCAAATCATCCTGAAGCTCTTTATAAATATTAACCAGAGACGGAGGCACCTGCACTCCCTTTTTCACCGAGAAGCACAACCCGTGCGCCTGATTGAAATTGTGGTACGGGTCCTGCCCCAGAATCACTACCTTCACATCTTTTAAAGGTGTCAGATGAAACGCATTGAAAATATCATTCGCCGGCGGAAAAATCTGTCTGGTCCGATACTCCTCATTGACCGTATTAAATAATGTTTTATAATAAGGTTTCTTAAATTCCCCCTTTAATGCTTCATACCAGTCTCCATTGATTCCAGACATGATGTTCACTTCCTCTCTTTTGTTCTATATTAGTCTGACGGAAATCCCCTGATCTCTCAAATATTCTTTGACCTGCCGGATCTCCAGTTCCTTATAGTGGAACAATGATGCCGCCAGTGCTGCGTCTGCGCCGCCATCTGTCAGCGCCTCTTTGAAATGCTCCACGGTCCCCGCACCGCCGGATGCAATCACCGGAATGGACACGCTCTCTGCCACCGCTTTGGTCAGCTCCAAATCGTATCCTGCTTTTGTCCCGTCACAGTCCATACTTGTAAGAAGAATTTCTCCTGCGCCCAGACTTTCCACCTTTTTCGCCCATTCAATGGCATCGATCCCGACATCCACGCGTCCGCCGTTCTTATAAATATTCCAGCCGCTTCCATCCTCTCTCTTTCTGGCATCGATCGCCACCACTACACACTGGCTGCCAAATTTATCCGCTGCATCCCGGATCAGCTGCGGATTGGCGATCGCAGAAGAATTAATGGAAATCTTGTCTGCCCCCTCGCGAAGCAGTGCTTTAAAATCTTCCACTGTGCGGATTCCCCCGCCGACTGTAAACGGAATAAACACACACTTTGCCACTTCCCGTACCATATCGATCACTGTCCCGCGCCCGTCAGAAGATGCGGTAATATCCAGAAACACAAGTTCATCTGCACCTGCCGCGTCATACGCTTTCGCAATCTCTACCGGATCCCCGGCATCCTTTAAATCCACAAAATTCACGCCTTTTACAACTCGTCCGTTATTTACATCCAGACATGGGATAATTCTCTTCGTAAACATCGCCTCTTCCCCCTTACAGTTCTGTAAAAATTTTTCAGGATCTTCAGACCTGTCTCACCGCTTTTTTCCGGATGAAACTGACAGGCAAATACATTTTCTTTTTCCACGGAAGCATGGATATGTACCCCATATTCGGCAGAAGCTTTCACGATCGACTCTTCTTCTGCTTCCAGGTAATAAGAGTGCACAAAATAAACATATGCGCCCTCTTCGATTCCCTGAAACAGCTTTCCATTATGCGCAAAATGCAGAGAATTCCATCCCATATGAGGAATCTTCAATCCTTTTTTGCCGGAATCTTCTTCACTTCCCCTTTTAAAACCCCAAGGCCTTTCACTCCCAAAGCTTCATCACTCTTTTCAAACAAGAGCTGAAGACCAAGACAGATTCCAAGAAACGGGATTTTTCTTCTTACAGCTTCGCGGATCACTTCATCCAGTCCGGTTTTTTCAAGCTGTGCCATCGCGTTGCCAAACGCGCCGACACCGGGAAGTATGATCCTTTCGGCATTTAAAATCGTATCTGCATCATCTGTGATCACGACCTCCTGTCCGAGAGAGAGCAGTGCTTTTTCTACACTTTTGATATTTCCTGCGCCATAATCGATAATTACTGTCATGTATGTGCTCCTTTCATCTGAACGTTCTTTCCTATGAAAAAAGGCATACAAAACACCTCCTGTTTCCAGTTGGCACGTTGTATGCCTGCATTTGCAGATTATTTTATCGCATTTTGTTCTTCATGTAAAGCTGATTTCCCGTCCAGCTCAAACCAGAATTCCACACCATTGTCAAAGTTTCTGACCCCGTATTTCTGATGGAAGGACTCCATGATTGCTTTGACGATCGACAGTCCGATTCCGTTACCGCCATACTCTCTGGTATGTGCTTTGTCTACTTTGTAGAACTTGTCCCACAACTTTGCAAGATCCTCCTGAGGGATCGGATGACCACTGTTGAACACCGTCACCCGAACAATGTCATCTTTTGACAGGACACGGACTTCGATTCTGCGCTCATTGTCCACATGGTGGATCGCATTGGTGAGATAATTGCGGATCACCTGCTCTGTTTTGAACTCATCTGCCCACACATAGACCGGACTCTCACCGATAAAATCAATCTTCGCATCGGCCTGCTGGATCAGGATCTCACAGCTCTGGATCACACCCTGGATCAGTTTGGAGACATCAAAACGTTCGAATATAACTTCATCATTTCCAAACTCAAGCTGATTCAGCGTCAGAAGATTCTTGACCATGAGATTCATCTTGGAAGCTTCATCCATAATCACATCACAATAAAACTCCCGGCTTTCCGGATCATCACTGACGCCTTCTTTCAATCCTTCTGCATATCCCTGGATTAAAGCGATCGGCGTTTTTAACTCATGGGAAACATTGCCCAGAAATTCATTCCGCATATCTTCCATTTTTTCTTTCTTCTCAATATCCTTCATCAACTCATTATTGGCGCGCTTCAGTTCCGAAACTGTCTTCTCCAGACGCTCGGACATAATATTGAAATTATTCCCGAGCGTTCCGATCTCATCCTCTCCACCTCCGGTGTACCTTGCGTCAAAATCCAGCTCTGACATCCGTCTGGAAAGGGAAGCAAGCTGTGTGATCGGCTCTG